>TARA_B110000879_G_scaffold89269_1_pt1 | contig 21344 bp, 16 predicted proteins | sample TARA_B110000879 | Tara Oceans TARA_B110000879 (sample SAMEA4398094) | marine metagenome | biome: Polar Biome; feature: [SRF] surface water layer (ENVO:00010504); material: water (ENVO:00002006), including particulate matter (ENVO:01000060) such as... | depth 5 m
CAATTCTTTGGTCTGGAAAAACATCATCTGGGAAATCTGCATTCATAGATGATTGGAATTCAGAACTAAAGCCTTCTTCTAAATCTGAGAATTTTGCCAAGTGACCTGTAAATTTCAATCGAATGTTATCCAAACCACCATTTCTGTGTTTTGCAATGATAAACTCTCCTTGACCTTCACAAGGTGTGTGCTCATCATCATCCCACTCTGTCATTCCATAATATTCTGGACGGAAAATAAACGATACAATATCGGCATCTTGCTCAATTGCACCCGATTCACGTAAATCAGAAAGTAGTGGTCTTTTAGATCCTCCACGCGTTTCAACAGCACGCGATAGCTGAGACAGTGCAATTACTGGAACAGCCAATTCTTTTGCCAATGCTTTTAAGTTTCTCGAAATCATCGAAATTTCTTGTTCACGATTTCCTCCTGCTTTTCCTCCCGCAGTCATTAACTGTAAATAATCAATCACGATAATTTTTACACCATGTTGAGACACCAATCTTCTTGCTTTGGCACGCAAATCGAAAATCGACAAGGAAGGTGTATCATCAATAAATATAGGCGCGTCAGAAAGTTTCTTCACTTTTACGTTTAGTTGCTCCCATTCGTGTGGTTCTAAGTTTCCTTTTCTTAATTTTTCGGAAGTCAAACCTGTTTCCGAAGAAATCATACGGGTAATTAACTGCACAGAGGACATCTCTAAAGAAAATACTGCCACACCATGGTTAAAATCAATGGCCATATTTTTTGCCATCGAGATTACAAAGGCAGTTTTCCCCATACCAGGACGGGCTGCAATAATTACTAAATCGGATGGTTGCCAACCTGAAGTTAACGCATCTAATTTGGTAAAACCAGTTTCCAATCCGGACATTCCTTCTTGATTTCCAATTTCTTGTATTTTCTTTAAAGCTTGTTTTACTAAAGAGCCTGCATCTTCGGAACTCTTTTTTAAGTTTCCTTGGGTTACTTCAAAAAGTTTTCCTTCGGCATCGTCTAACAAATCGAAAACATCTGTGCTTTCATCATAGGCATTTTCGATAATTTCACTTGAAATTGAAATCAGCCTACGTTGAATGTATTTTTGAAGAATGATTCTTGCATGAAATTCGATGTGGGCAGAAGAAGCTACTTTTTGTGTCAAACGAATTAAAAAGAAATCGCCACCTACAAATTCTAGCTTTCCGTTCTTTTTCAGCAGGTTAGAAACGGTTAAAAGGTCAATAGGTTCCGAATTTTGAAACAATTCAAAGATGGCAGCATAAATTTCATGGTGCTTACTATCATAAAAAGCATCGGGGCTTAAGATGTCAATAACATCATCAATTCCTTTCTTATCAATCATCATAGCTCCCAACACCGCTTCTTCTAATTCTACTGCCTGTGGTGGTATTTTCCCTTTTTCAAGGCTAATGATTCTTGATTTATCAACTTTTTTCCCTGCGACGTCCTTCGTTTTTTCCATGATTACAAATGTAATTTTTTACATTGGTTGGAAGTTCTAAAATGCAACTTTTATTTGTTGACAATTATTGTAAACTAAATTGTTATTATCTTGTTAATAACCACACAACTTCGAGTTTGATTTGTTATTTTTACCCTAATGAAAATTAAAAAAAAGCACCTTTTATTCACTTTTTTGTTGCCTGTACAAGTTTTACTGATTCAGATTGCTGGACAGTACCCTGCTTTTATTGAGCATTATTATTCCAATGGAATCTACCCAATTATTTCTCGCCTTTTAAGATTTCTTTTTGGTTGGATTCCTTTTTCTGTGGGCGATCTACTACTTGCTTTTATTGTCTTTGCTTTTCTTCGATTTTTATACCGGTTGTTCAAATCACGGTTTAAAAATTGGGTTCCAAAATTGTTTCATTTAACTGCAATCTTATCGGTGATTTATTTTTGTTTTTATCTTTTTTGGGGATTGAATTATTACCGTGCTCCATTGGGCGAAACCTTAGCATACGATCAGAAGGAGTACTCTACAAATCAATTAATAAAAACCACCAACTATGTGGTGGAGCAATTGAATTTTTATCAACTAAAAATCACTCACAATGATACCTTAAAAGTTGAAAACCCCTATTCTAAAAATGAGATGTATTTAATCGCGGTTGCGGGATATCGGAATTTAGAGGCCGATTTCCCAATGTTAACATATAAATCTCCATCGGTTAAGAGTTCTTTAATGAGTTTGCTACAAACCTACAATGGAACTTCTGGCTATTTCAATCCGCTAACTGGGGAAGCGCAAGTAAATGACCGAATCCCAAAAACCGGTTACCCTACTACTACCTGTCATGAAATGGCACATCAAATTGGCTATGCTGCTGAAAACGAAGCGAATTTTGTAGGATTTTTAGCGGCAAATTATAATGACGATGTGTATTTTAAATATGCGAGTTATAGAATGGCTTTTGCCTATTTAATTGGAGAAGTGCGAAAAAGAGACCGTCAGACCTATACTGAAATCTGGAAAAAGGCACACAAAGGCATTCTTAAGGATTTTAAAAATAGTGCTACTTTCTGGCAATCCTATAAAAACCCTTTTGAACCTTTGGTGAAAAAAGGCTACAATGCCTATTTAAAAGCCAACAAACAAGATAAAGGAACTGCTTCCTATAGTTATGTGGTAGATTTGTTGATTTCTTATTTTAAGGCTCAGGATAATTCTTTTTCTTAAAATTTTGTTAAAAAGTTCGATTTTCACCTTTACTGACTGACTTCTGGTTAAATTTAGCAACTGAGATCAAAAATCAAATCAAACTTATGAGAAAACTACTCTTACTATGCTCCATACTGATGGTGATGTCTTCCAATGCGCAAGACTATTTTCCAACAAATACGGGCGTAAAGACTACCAAAAATACAGTCGTTGCTTTACAAAATGCAACGATCTATGTAACCCCACAGAAAGTAATTAAAAAAGGAACCCTTCTTATTAAAGACGGAAAAGTAGTTGCTATTGGAAAAAATGTACAAATTCCTTCTGGAACCAAAATTGTCGATCTAAAGGGAAAAACAATATATCCTTCCTTTATAGATATGTATGCCGATTTTGGAATTTCAAAACCGAAACAAGAGCGCTCCAATAGCAGAAGACCTCAATACGATGCAGGTAGAGTTGGGTATTATTGGAACGATCATATTCGTCCAGAAACCAAAGCAACCCATTCTTTTAAATTTGATGCTAAAAAGGCAAAGGACTATTTAAAAGCAGGATTCGGTTTGGTAAATACGCACTTGCAAGACGGAATCATTCGTGGAAACGGAATGCTCGTCGCGTTAAACCCGAATGCTTCAGATGCCTATCGAATTTTAGAAAACACGTCAGCACAGTATTTATCCTTTGCAAAAAGTTTGCAATCTCGTCAGTCCTACCCTACTTCAAGAATGGGTGCAATGGCATTATTACGTCAGACTTATTTAGATGCGGATTGGTATGCCAATGGAAATGCTAAAAATAAAGATGCCTCTTTAGAAGCATTGAATAAAAACAAAAATTTAGTTCAAATATTTGAAGCCGGAAATCACTTAGATGCATTAAGAGCAGATAAAGTGGGAGATGAATTTGGAATCCAATACACCATTGTGGGTGGTGGTGATGAATTTGAACGAATTGCAGACATCAAAAAAACGAATGCAGATTTTATCATTCCCATCAACTTTAGAAAACCTTATGATGTCAGCAACCCGACTATTTCTAAGAACATTCCGTTAAGCGATATGCGTAAATGGAATCAGGAGCCTTCAAACTTGGCGATTTTAGATAAGAATAATGTCAACTTTGCGCTTACAATGCACAGCTTAAAGTCGATGGATGCTTTTCATAAAAACTTACAAAAGGCCATTAAACTTGGTTTTGACAAAGAAAGCGCCTTGGCTGCTTTAACAACAAATCCGGCTAAAATGTTGGGAAGAACCAATATTGGAAACTTAAATCCTGGAAGTTATGCCAATTTTATCATTACCTCTGGAGATATTTTTGATGCCAAAACCGTCCTCTATGAAAACTGGGTACAAGGTGCTAAAAATGTTGTAAACGACAGACATATTAAAGACCTTACAGGGAGTTATAAGTTGGCCTTAAATGAGGTCAATTATACGCTTACTGTTTCAGGAAAAGGAGCAAAACAAACCGCTGCTGTAAAATTGGGCGATAAAAAGGTGAAATCTAAATTTTCATATAAAGACAACTGGATTCAGATTACATTGAACGAAACGGATGGATATGCTCGATTGGTTGGGCAAACGATAAACGCTTCAAATGTAATGCAAGGGACTGCCTATGACGATGCAGGAAACGAAACTCCTTGGTCTGCTGCAAAACAGGTTAAAAAAGAAGAAAAAACAAAAAAAGATAAGAAGAAGAAAAAGGAGGATGTAACACTCTTTCCTGTAAGTTATCCAAATGTTGGATATGGGAATTATGAAGTACCAAATCAAGAAACGATCTTAATAAAAAACACCACGGTGTGGACTTCTGAAGATGCAGGTATTTTAGAAAATACAGATGTACTCTTAAAAAATGGTAAAATCGAGAAAATTGGAAAAAACTTATCCGCTAGAAGAGCGAAAGTCATTGACGGAACGGGTAAACATTTAACTGCCGGAATTATTGATGAACATTCACACATTGCGACTTCTGCCGTAAACGAATCGGGACATAACTCGACAGCAGAAGTAACGATCGAAGATGTTGTAAATCCAAATGACATGAACATTTACAGAAACTTAGCTGGAGGTGTTACTACGATTCAAATTTTGCACGGTTCAGCAAATCCAATTGGAGGTCGTTCTGCCATTATTAAACTAAAATGGGGAGAAAATGCAGCAGGAATGTTGCTCGAAAATTCACCAAAATACATCAAGTTTGCATTGGGTGAAAACGTAAAACAATCCAACTGGGGAGCATCCAATACCATTCGTTTTCCGCAGACAAGAATGGGAACGGAACAAGTTTTTATCGACTATTTTCAAAGAGCGAAAGAATATGATGCGTTGAAGAAAAGCGGAACCCCATACCGAAAAGACATGGAATTGGAAACCTTGGCCGAAATCATCAATAAGGAACGTTTTATTTCTTGTCACTCTTATATACAATCAGAAATTAACATGTTAATGAAGGTGGCCGAGAAATTCGATTTTAACATCAACACCTTCACCCATATTTTAGAAGGTTACAAAGTAGCTGATAAAATGAAAACACATGGGGTTGGTGCCTCTACCTTTTCGGACTGGTGGGCTTACAAGTATGAAGTTTTAGATGCCATTCCTTACAATGCTGCAATTATGGCCAATCAGGGCATTACAGTAGCCATCAACTCCGATGACAGGGAAATGTCGAGAAGATTGAATCAAGAGGCTGCAAAAACCATTAAATATGGTGGTATGTCTGAATTGGAAGCCTGGAAAATGGTGACCATCAACCCTGCAAAACTATTGCATTTAGACGCAAGAACAGGAAGTATAAAAATTGGAAAAGATGCCGATGTTGTCCTTTGGAATCACAATCCTTTGTCTATTTATGCGAAAGCAGAAAAGACCATTATTGATGGAACTGTTTACTTTGACATGGAGGCTGATTTGGTAAAAAGAAACGCCATTCAAACAGAAAAAAGTAAATTGGTAAAAATGATGTTGGATGCAAAAATGGGCGGCGGAGAAACACAAGTGCCGAAGAAAAAAAGAAATAGAAACTTCCACTGTGACTCTGAATAAGTACTTAAAAACAAACAAGATGAAAAATATATTTATATACAGTTTGCTATGTTTCTTATGGATAGGGAATCTATACGCACAACAAACACCAGCAGCAAAACAAAAACAGGCATATACTATTGAAGGGGCAACTGCTCATTTAGGAAATGGCCAAATAATTGAAAATTCATTATTAATATTCAATGAAGGTAAAATTACTTTTGTAGGAAATGCCACAGCTAAGATAGCGCGACAAGGAACCGTGATTAATGCCAAAGGGAAACATGTGTATCCAGGGTTTATAGCTGCGAATGCTTCTTTAGGTTTGGTAGAAATAGATGCTGTTAGAGCAACGGATGATGAAGATGAAGTAGGTACGATGCTTCCACATATTCGCAGTTTAATTGCCTACAATGCAGAAAGCAAAGTGGTCGAATCAATGCGCCCTAACGGTGTATTTATGGGCCAAATAACACCCAGAGGTGGTACCATTTCTGGAACTTCTTCTGTAATGCAATTTGATGCTTGGAACTGGGAAGACGCTGCGATAAAAAAAGACGATGCCATTCATATTAATTGGCCTGGAAGTTTAACACGAGGGCGTTGGTGGTTAGGAGAAGACCCAGCCTTAAAATTAGATCCAAAGTATATCGGAAATATTCAGAAAATAGTCACTTATTTTTCTGATGCAAAAAGGTATTTGTCTAGTGATCAAACAACAGAGAACATTCCTTTTTCTGCGACTAGAGGCCTGTTTAACGGTTCTCAGAAACTTTTTATCCATGTAAATGGTGAAAAAGAAATTACAGATGCTGTTTTAAAAATGAAAGCACTAGGCATCAACAACTTGGTATTGGTGCATGCAAAAGGAGCTGAAAATGTTGCCGATTTATTACTTAAAAATCACATTCCAGTCATTATAGAACGTGCTCATAGAATTCCTGAAGGTGAAGATGACGATTTTGACCTGTCTTACCGAAATGCAAAGATTTTAATCGATAAAGGAATTACAGTAGGGCTTGGTATGGAAGGACAAATGGAACGTATGAATACGCGAAACTTACCTTTTTATACTGGAACTTATGCGGCTTACGGTGTTGGAAAAGAAGAAGCCTTAAGCATGATTACTTTGAACAATGCCAAAATATTAGGTATTGACAGTTTTGTAGGTTCTTTAGAAGTAGGCAAAGATGCTACCTTATTTATTTCTGAAGGTGATGCCTTAGAAATGAAAGGGAATATTTTAACCGATGCATTTATTCAAGGAAGAAAAATTAGTTTAGAAACGCACCAAACAACACTTTGGAAGCGCTACTCCAACAAATATATGACCGATTAAAACGTTCAAAGTAATTATAAAAGACTCGCATTTGCGGGTCTTTTTTTTTGGACTATAAATGAAACAGAAAAGAAGATTACAGCACAATACTTGGTAGAATCCGTTAGTTTCTAAAAATAGTTCACCTCAATACTAATTCTTAAAAAATAGTCTTTTCACACAACATTCAATTGGGTATCTTTGCGATAATGAAAGCCATTACAAGCACACAGAACACCTATATAAAGAACTTACTTAAACTGCAAGAGAAAGCGCGTGAACGTAAGAAACAAGGGCTCTTTCTAATTGAAGGGAAACGCGAAATTTCTTTAGCAATAAGAGGAAACTATTCTTTTGAAACCGTCTTATACAACCCAGATTTTGTTTCAGAAGAGGAAATTTTACATTTGTTTAATGAAAACATCAATCGGATTGAAGTTTCTAAAGAAGTCTATCAAAAATTGGCCTATAGAGACGCTACAGAAGGAATTATTGCCGTTGCTAAAACAAAAGATTTCTCTTTAAAAAACATTCAATTTAAAAATGATACGCCACTTATTTTAGTTGCAGAAGCTCCAGAAAAGCCAGGCAATATTGGCGCCTTATTAAGAACGGCAGATGCCGCAAACATAGACGCGGTTATAATTGCGAACCCCAAAACAGATTTGTACAACGCGAATATTATTAGATCGAGCGTTGGGTGTCTTTTTACAAATCAAATTGGAACGGGTACTTCAGAAGAAATTATTGATTTTCTGACATCACATAAAATACCTTTGTATGCCACTACTTTACAAAATTCAAACGAATACCACAAAGAAGACTACACCAAATCAACGGCCATCGTTGTAGGTTCAGAAGCTAGCGGTTTAACGGAGGTTTGGCGCGAAAAAGCCATACAAAACATCAACATACCCATGCAAGGACAAATAGATTCAATGAATGTATCTGTAGCTGCTGCCATTGTACTATTTGAAGCAAAAAGACAACGAAATTTTAGTTAATATGAACGTTTTAGGAATTGACATTGGAGGATCTGGAATAAAAGCAGCAATTGTTAACACAAAAACTGGGGAATTAATTACGAAGAGACACCGAATCAGCACACCAAAACCCGCCACTCCAGAAGCAGTCGCGATTGTAGTAAAGGAAATGGTTGCGCATTTTAATTGGAAAGGAATTGTTGGATGCTGTTTTCCAACTATTGTCGTTGAAGGGCAATGTAAACACAAAGGAAATTTAAGTAAAGAATGGCTGGACGTTGAAATTGATAAGCTCTTTAAAAAAACCTGTGATGGATTGCCTTTTTATGTAAGTAATGACGCAGATTTAGCGGGTTTTGCTGAAGTGAGTTTGGGTGCTGGAAAAGATGTGAAAGGTAAAGTATTTGTAATTACGATTGGTACTGGTATTGGCTCTGGTTTATTTTACAATGGAAGATTAATTCCAAATGTAGAGTTGGGAAGGATCTATCATACAAATGGTGAAATCATTGAAAAACATATTGCCGATTCTGCAAGAAAAAGAGAGGACTTGTCTTTAGAACAATGGGCAAAAAGATTTGATGTTTTTTTACACCATGTCAAAACATTGCATACTCCAGAAATGTATATTTTAGGAGGTGGAATTAGCAAAAAATTTGAAAAATTTAAGCGCTTTTTAACAGTCGACATCCCTTTAAAACCAGCACAGTTTAGAAACAATGCAGGTATTATTGGCGCAGCTTTATATGCGATAAAGAAAAATGAATAGTATGATGGTCAAGAAATTTATACTCTTTTTTTTATTCAACTTAATTCTTGGGGGTTCTTTATTCTCTCAAATTTCTACCGAGAATTTCAATGAAAGTAACTACCAAAAAGCAACTCTTTTCTTAAAAAAAAAGGACACAATTTATGGTTTTGCTCGAATTATAGATTTCAATACCGTTCATTTTAAAAAAGAACGAAACGATAAAAAAGTGAAGTTCACTCATAAAAAACTAGTTGGTCTTCAATTAGTAAAAGACAATTTCATTAAAAACTTTAAGTACAAATTACTTGTAGGTGAAGGCCCTGTACTTTTAAAAAAAAATAATTAAGGGGTATTAAAATTATATACGCAAAGTAGCTTTGTATTAGATAATGGGGTTACCAATGTGTCTAATCATGGAGTCTTTTTTACGATGAATACCGGATCTGGTCAATTGTATGAATTTAAAAGATATTATCTTTCTAAAAAAGGAAGCAAACATAGTGTCATCAAAATTTGGAGCGACACTAACGGTCGATCTAATAAAACATTTAGAAAAAGAATTGTAAAATATTTTAAAGATTGTAAACTCTTAGTTGCTGAAATAAAAAAAGGGGTGTTTCAAAAATGGCGCATTAAGGAAATCGTAAAAGAATACAATCAAAACTGTCAAAAATAACATGAACGCAACCACACTTTTTTATTTCTTTATATCAATAATCGTCACCAGTTTTATCATTGATAAAATTTTAGGCACTTTAAATGCGAGACATTACAGCGATACCCCTCCTCTAGAAGTAGCAGATGTATATGATAAAAAGGAATACTAGAAATCACAAGCATACAAGAAAACAAATGCCAATTTTTCGAATATCACTTCATTATTCTCAATCACACTCACCTTATTTTTCTTCTTTATTGATGGTTTTAAATATGTAGATGATTTTGCAAGAAGTCATACCGTAAACCCAATTCTAGTTGCCTTAATTTTCTTTGGTGTTATTCTTATTGGTTCTGATCTATTAACAACCCCTTTTTCCTATTAAAAGACCTTTGTTATTGAAGAAAGCTTTGGTTTTAACAAATCGACAAAATCCTTGTTTTGGAAGGATAAAATAAAAGGATTGGTAATGTCTTCGTTTCTAGGAGGTGGAATTTTGGCTTTAACTATTTGGTTTTATCAAATTTTTAATGAAAATTTTTGGATGTACGCTTGGATTTTGATTGCAGCATTCTCTTTGTTTATGAATCTTTTTTATGCGAAATTAATTGTACCGCTATTCAACAAACAAACGCCTTTAGAAAATGGAGAATTAAAAACTGCAATAGAAGCATACGCAAAGAAAGTTGGTTTCAAATTGGATGCAATATTTGTCATCGACGGATCGAAAACGGTCTACGAAGGCAAATGCTTATTTTTCTGGCTTTGGTTCTCAAAAAAGAATTACGCTTTTTGACACTTTAATTAATGACTTGGAGATTCCAGAAATCGTGGCAGTTTTAGCGCATGAAGTTGGGCATTACAAGAAAAAACACATCCTCTTTAATTTATTTATTTCGCTCTTACTTACTGGATTTATGCTTTTTCTATTATCACTATTTATCAATACGGCTCTCTTTTCTGAAGCTTTGGGGATTGCAATACCAAGCTTTCATATTAGTCTTATTGCATTTGGTATTTTGTATTCACCAATCACTGAAATTACGGGAATATTCATGAATTATATTTCACGTGTATTTGAATATCAAGCAGATAATTTCGCCAAAGAAACATTTGCTGCAAATCCTTTAATTAGTGCACTTAAAAAACTTAATAAAAATAGTTTAAGTAACTTAACGCCCCACCCTGCATATGTTTTTATGCATTACTCCCACCCAAGATTATTCGAAAGAATCCGAAATTTAAAAAAGGAATAGTTGTTTATGTAATTTCTTTACCCTAAATTCACTTTGGATTGAAATGCAGCCAAATATACATGAACTACACCATTTCTATAGAAGAAGAAAATAAGGAAATTACAAGTCGTTATAAGGACTTGTTAAAAGGAACTTATGAGGTTTTATCAAAGGAGGATAAAGAATTAATTCGGCATGCATTTGATGTTGCAGTTGAAGCACATTCTGAGCAGCGAAGAAAAACTGGTGAACCTTACATCTATCATCCAATCGCAGTTGCAAAAATTGTTGCTTATGAAATTGGTTTGGGAGCCACATCAATAGCAGCGGCGCTTTTACATGATGTGGTAGAAGATACCCATTACACAATTGAAGATATTGAACAATTATTTGGAGAAACTATTGCACGAATTGTAAATGGTTTAACAAAAATTTCTCGCTTAAATAAAGAAAAAGACGCCTCCATACAAGCAGAGAATTTCAGAAAAATGCTCCTTACATTGCATGACGATGTACGCGTTATTTTAATAAAAATTGCAGACAGGTTGCACAATATGCAAACGATGGATGCAATGCCTGCTCACAAACAAATAAAAATTGCCTCTGAAACCTTATACATTTATGCACCGCTAGCACATCGGTTGGGACTGTATAATATTAAAACAGAATTAGAAGATTTAGGATTAAAATATACAGAACCAGAGGTTTTCAAAGATATTACTGCTAAAATAAAAGCCAGTAAAGAAGAACAACAAGCGTATATTGATACTTTTTCAGAAACCATTCAAAAAGGACTGAGTAATGAACACCTCAATTATGAAATAAAGGGACGTTTTAAATCCATTTTCTCTATTCGTAGAAAAATGAGAAAACAGAATGTGACTTTTGAAGAGGTGTATGATAAATTTGCCATTCGAATAATTTTTGAACCCAATTCTAAGGATGAAAAATTTGAAGCTTGGAAAATTTATTCCATTGTAACAGATTACTTTAAACCCAATCCATCACGTTTAAGAGATTGGATTTCTCAGCCAAAATCTACGGGTTATGAAGCGCTTCACATTACAGTTGTTGGACCTGATGCGCAATGGGTTGAAGTGCAAATTCGTTCCAAAAGAATGGATGAAATTGCAGAGAAAGGCTATGCTGCACATTTTAAATACAAGCAAGGAGTTGTAAATGAAAACGGTCTTGAAGGTTGGCTCAATAAATTGAAAGAAACCCTTGAGAATCAAAGTTTGAATGCTGTTGATTTTGTGGAAGATTTTAAATTGAATTTATATGCAAAAGAAATTTATGTTTTTACACCAAAAGGAGATCTAAAATCACTTCCTAAAGGAGCATCGGCTTTAGATTTTGCCTTTTCTATTCATACCGATGTTGGTTTAAAATGTAGAGGAGCAAAAGTAAATGGAAAGTTAGTTCCACTAAGTTACGAACTCAATAGTGGAGATCAAATAGAAGTCATTACTACAGCACTCAACAAACCAAATTCTAGGTGGTTGGATTTTGTAATTACTGCGAGAGCAAGAACAAAGATTAAAGCAGCTTTAAAGGACGAAGAGAAACAAATTGCTGAGGAAGGAAAGGCGATATTAGCAAGAAAACTACGTCATTTAAAGATTTCATTTAATGAGAAAGTAGTGAATGAATTAGTAACCTATTTTAATTTGAGAACAAGTTTTGATTTGTTTTTCCGGATTGGAAGTGGTGCTATTGATAATACCCAATTAAAAAGTTTTGTATCTGGAAGAAATAGTGCCATTATTAGTTTTTTTAAAAACAAGCTAAGAAGAGCACCTAGCAAAGAAATTTCGGAAGAAGAAGAAGAAGTTACGCACAAATATGATGCTCTGGTTTTTGGAAGCGATGAAGAAAAGCTTGAATATAAATTATCTCCCTGTTGCAATCCGATACCTGGAGACAACGTTTTTGGGTTTATTACCATCAACGATGGAATAAAGGTGCACAAAAAGAATTGCCCCAACTCAATTTCTTTACAATCCAACTATGCATACCGAATTATAAAAACAAAATGGATCGATTCTACAAAACAAGATTTCAAAGTAATCTTGCAAATAAATGGTGTTGACAATGCAGGAATTGCAAATAATTTAACTCGAATTATATCGAACAATATGGGTGTTTTTATTCACAGTATCAATATTGCTGGAAATGAAGGTGTCTTTGATGGTAAATTATCGGTAAGTGTCAACAATAGAGCGCAACTTAAAAAGCTCATTACCAGTATTCAAAAGATTGAAGGAGTCAAAAAAGTGGCACGTGTTAATACTTTGTAAATATCATTTATTTAAAACCATTAATTAATTCATAATTTAGAGTAAATTTGTTTTTGAAAAAAATAATAGATGGGTAATTCTGAAAATAATCAGGAAGTAGTAAAAAAAGTGTTTACCTCTTTTTTAGAAGATAATAAACATAGAAAAACTCCTGAACGTTTTGCAATTCTTCAAGAAATTTATGCAGTAGAAGATCATTTTGATATTGAGTCTTTATATATCAATATGAAAAACAAAAACTACCGCGTAAGTAGAGCCACCCTATACAATACAATTGACTTACTCTTAGATTGCGGCTTGGTAAGAAAACATCAATTTGATGGGCAATCCATGGCAAGATATGAAAAGAGTTATTTTGACAAGAACCATGACCACTTAATATTTACAGATTCTGGAGAAGTAAAAGAATTTTGCGACCCAAGAATACAAGTGATAAAGAAAACAATTGAAGAAGTTTTCAATGTAGACATACACAATCACTCTCTTTATTTCTACGGAACAAAGAAAAAATAACAAACAGCAACACAACAATCACACAAATTAAACAACAAATGGCAGTAGATTTATTACTCGGATTACAATGGGGAGATGAAGGAAAAGGTAAAATTGTAGATGTTTTAACCACCAACTATGATATTATCGCACGTTTTCAAGGAGGTCCTAATGCGGGTCATACATTAATTTTTGATGGAAGAAAACACGTTTTACACACAATACCTTCTGGTATTTTTCATAAAACGGCATTGAATGTGGTTGGTAATGGCGTTGTGATTGATCCCGTGATTTTCAAAAAAGAATTAGAAAATTTAGACAAGCACGATATCGATTATACTTCAAAATTATTGATTTCTAGAAAAGCACATTTAATCTTACCTACACATCGTTTATTAGATGCTGCTTCAGAAACTTCAAAAGGAAAAGCAAAAATTGGTTCTACACTAAAAGGTATTGGCCCTACTTACATGGACAAGACGGGTAGAAACGGAATGCGTGTTGGAGATTTAGAAATGGAGAACTGGAAAGAAAAATACCATGCGCTTACAGCCAAACATTTGGGTATGCTAGATTATTTCAATATCCAAATCGATTATGATTTAGATGAATTAGAAGCAGAATTTGACAAAGGAATTGAGAAATTAAAAACATTACAATTTATTGATAGTGAAGAGTTTTTAAACCAAGCAATAAAAGATAAAAAAACAATTTTAGCAGAAGGAGCTCAAGGTTCTTTATTGGATATTGATTTTGGAACCTATCCATTTGTCACATCTTCAAACACAACCGCAGCGGGTGCTTGTACTGGTTTAGGGGTTGCTCCTAATAGAATTGGTGAAGTCTTTGGGATTTTCAAGGCCTATACAACGAGAGTTGGTTCTGGACCATTTCCTACGGAGTTATTTGACGAGGATGGTGCAGAAATGGCGCGTATTGGCCATGAGTTTGGTGCAACAACAGGAAGAGCAAGACGTTGTGGATGGCTAGATTTAGTTGCATTAAAATATGCTGTAGATGTAAACGGTGTGACACAATTGATGATGATGAAAGGAGATGTACTTTCTGGTTTTAAAAGCCTAAAGGTATGTACTTCTTACAACTATAAAGGAAAAGAAATCTCTCACTTTCCTTACAATATCGAGCCAGAAAATGTTTCTGTAAACTATTCTGAATTTAAGGGTTGGGATGAAGATTTAACAAAAATGACTGCTGCAGATCAATTGCCACAAAATTTATTAGATTATGTTGCGTTTATTGAAAAAGAAACAGGAGTTCCTGTTAAAATCGTTTCTGTAGGACCAGATAGAAAACAAACCATTGTAAGATAGTTTTATCTAAATATTAAGACCCTTGAGATATTCTTTTCATAATTTTCACGTAAAATCTAAAGTTTTGAAAAGAATATTTTTTTTATTACTAATCCTCAACGTTCTATTTGCAAATGCACAAGCAAAGAAAATTCTTTATAGTGCAAAACTACAAGATACGAACGAAGAAAAATACCCAGGTGCAACACGTCTAATTGGTGAAGTTCAAATGGTTCATGAAGGTGCCGTTTTAACCTGTCAGCAAGCACTATACTACAAAGAGAAAAACTTTTTCAAAGCCATTGGTAACGTATATCTAAAGCAAGGAGATACCATTACACAAACGAGTGATTACGCTGATTATGATGGGAATTCCAAACAAGTGTTGTCTTGGGGAAATGTTGTCCTAAAAGACCCTACAATGATTTTAACATCAGACACACTTCAGTTTGATCGTTTAAATCAAAAACTATATTATAGGAGTTACGCAACAATAAAAGATGCAACCAACACTTTAAAAAGTAAAAATGGAAACTACTATCTAACGGATAAAAAGTTTACGGCAACAACACGTGTCAATGTTGTCAACCCAGAACATAATTTAGTATCAGCACATTTGGACTATTATACAAATTCTGGTCTCACCTATTTCTATGGGCCGACAACAATTACCAATTCAAAAAATAAAAACAGAATATATAGCGAAAAAGGTTTTTATAATACAAAGACAGATGTCTCTCACTTTGTAAAAAATGCGAAACTTTTTCTAAAAGAAAGAACCATTGAAGGTGATAGTTTGTACTATGACAAAAACCGAGGTTTTGCTTCCGCTACCAACAACATTATTGTAAAAGATACTGTTGAAAATTTTTTAACCAAAGGAAATTATGCAGAATTATTTGAACTCAAAGATTCTTTGTTTATTGTAGACAGAGCTGTTGCAATTACAATTATAGACAAGGATTCTATGTTTGTTCATGGAGATACATTACTCGTTACTGGCATACCAAAAGAACGAATTATTCGCACCTTTAACAATGTAAAAATATTTAAGTCAGACTTACAGGGCAAGTGCGATTCTATTCATACAAACCAAGCGACAGGTCTTACCAGAATGTTTAAAAACCCCGTTTTATGGGCAGATCAGAATCAAATTACCGGAGATACAATTCATTTAATTACAAATACTGAAACTGAAAAATTAGATTCATTAAAAGTATTGAACAATGCCTTCATCAATTCCAAAGATTCTTTATCTATCGCCGATTTTAATCAGATTAAAGGAAGAAATATTTTTGGAAAATTTAAAGACAACAGCATTCGAACTCTCTTGGTGAAAGGAAATGCAGAATCGGTATATTATAACAGAAGCGAATTAGGAGTTTTAGAATCCATCTCAAAAGAAATTTCGAGCAATATTGAATTCACACTATTAAAAGGTGAAATCGAAACCATCAAATATCTGAAGACAACAGAAGGAAAAACCTATCCACCGTCGAAACTTCCCGATCATGTAAAAGAATTAAAAGGATTTATTTGGCGTGAAGATGAACAACCCAGAAAAATGGCAGACATTTTCATTAAAGAAGGTGAAAACAAAAAAACAACTAAAACAGCAAAGGTGTTGGGAGCTATAAAACCCATGATATCTTCCAAGTTGGATGCGAATAAAGTACCAAAAGGCCCCGTAAGTTTAGAGAAACAATAATGAAAAATGATTTCTTTACATACCAAGCACAAACATCTCCTCACCCATTAGCGATAGAAATTTCGCATGCAAAAGGTTCATATATCTTTGATACAAAAGGCAAGAAACATTTAGACTTTGTCGCAGGGGTTTCTGCAAACAGTTTGGGACATAATCATCCCAAAGTATCACAAGCAATTAAAAATCAATTAGACAAGCACGCACATGTGATGGTGTATGGTGAATTTGTACAAGAAGCACCAGTTGCACTGTGTAAAATACTCGCTAAAACATTTCCAAAGAATGAAATGTCCGTTTATCTTACCAATTCTGGGACTGAAGCTACAGAAGGAGCACTAAAACTTGCCAAAAGAGTTACAGGAAGGTCAGAAATTATTGCCGCAAACAATTCCTATCATGGAAATACACAAGGAGCAATGAGTATTTCTGGTGCTGAAGAACAAAATCGAGCATTTCGACCGTTAGTTCCAGGTGCACGATTTATTGAATTTAATAAAGAAGCAGATTTAGATAAAATTACGCATAAAACAGCCGCTGTTATTTTAGAAACTATACAAGGAGGTGCTGGATTTATTAGTCCAACAAATAATTTTCTAAAAAAAGTAAAAGAGAAATGTGATGCAGTATGTGCCTTACTAATTTTAGATGAAATACAAACTGGAATCGGTAGAACTGGAAAGTTTTGGGGTTTTGAAAACTATAATGTAATACCAGATATCGTTGTAGCCGGTAAAGGTCTTGGCGGTGGTATGCCCATTGGAGCATTTATTGCACATTCTAAAATGATGCACTTATTACAAACTGCACCCAAATTAGGACACATTACTACATTTGGCGGGCATCCTGTGATTGCGGCAGCAGGCTTTGCAACGGTAACAGAAATATTGACGAGTACTTTAATCGGAGATACACTTAGGAAGGAAAATCTCATCAGATACCATCTAAAACACCCAGAAATTAAAGAAATTAGAGGAAAAGGATTGATGCTAGCTGCAATTGTAGCCACCCCAGAATTGGCGGAAAAAATTATATTGACTTGTTTGGAAAGAGGGTTGATTCTTTTCTTTTTGCTTTTTGAAACTAAAGCAATTCGAATTACGCCTCCCCTAACAATTTCTGATGCGGAAATTATTGAAGGCTGTACGCTTTTAAAAGAAGTTATTAAAGAAGTAATATCTAATTAATATACACTTAAAATCTTAATTTTAGTTAAAATAAGTTAAGGTTATATTAAACTCTCATTATAAGTGATACATTTTTTATCCCTGGTAGTCTATTACCATATAAACAAATCTAAAAAACTTATTATGAAAAGCTTAAAAATTATCATTGCCGCAATTTCAATTTCTTTATTGAGTTCATTCTCTTTAAATGCTACAGATAAAAAACCATCTAAAGTAAATAATGAATTAAGAACAAAAATTGTTTCGATTATAGGAACCACAATACCGATTCATCTCAATCAAGAATGTACCGCTACTATATCATTTGTCTTGAACATTAAAAATGAATTGGTCATTTTAACGGTAGATTCTGAAAATGAAGAAGTTTCATCTTATATTAAAAATAAGTTAAACTATCAAGAAATGAATATAAGTAATATTTTAAAAGGAGAACAGTACAAAGTATCTTTAAAAATTAAGGTACAAAAGTAACATCGAAATTTATTCAAAAATAAAGCTCCTAAATTCCTTCAGGAGCTTTTTAAGTAATCAAAAAAGCTTGAATCAAACAATTCAAGCTTTACATATCTTTAAATAATAATTTTATTTATTTTACGAGGAGCTTATGCGAAGGTTTAAATTTCGTTAAATTAATTCCTTTTACAGCAGCTACATATTCTTCTAAAGAAGGGGTTCTACCAAGTATAGTAGACAGCACAACTACTGGTGTAGAAGAAAGTAAAGATTCTCCTTTTTTCTCTCCAGAATCTTTTACAACTCTTCCTTGAAATAAACGCGTAGATGTTGCCATCACTGTATCTCCAGGTGCTGCTTTTTCTTGATTCCCCATACATAAGTTACAGCCAGGACGCTCTAAATACAACATGTTTTCATATCCAGTACGTGCTATTGCTTTTGGTGCATTGTCATCAAACTCAAAACCAGAATATTTTTTCAAAATATCCCAATCCCCCTCTGCTTTCAATTCATCTACAATATTATATGTTGGAGGCGCAACAACTAAAGGAGCCTTAAAGACTACTTCTCCATGCTGCTCATCAATGTTCTTAAGCATCTGTGCTAAAATTTTCATATCCCCTTTATGAACCATACAAGATCCTACAAAACCAAGATCTACCTTTTTTGTTCCTCCATAGAAAGAAAGTGGTCTAATGGTATCGTGGGTGTATCGCTTGGAAACATCATCATTATTTACATCAGGATCTGCGATCATTGGCTCTACAATGATATCTAAATCAATAACTACTTCAGCAGAATACTTTGCATTTGCGTCTGGAGTTAAGGCAGGTTTGTCTCCTGATTTAATTTCTGCGATTCGCTTATCTGCAATCGCAATTAATCCTTTCAAAACCTGAAGTTTATTGTCCATGCCTTTTTCGATCATGATCTGGATTCTCCCTTTTGCAATCTCTAAAGATTCTATTAAGGTGTCATCTTCAGAAATACAGATAGAAGCCTTCGCTTTCATTTCTGCTGTCCAATCGGTAAATGTAAAGGCTTGATCGGCAGTAAGTGTTCCAATATGTACCTCGATAATTTTACCTTGGAATACATTGTCTCCACCAAACTGAGTAAGCATTTGAGATTGTGTTGCATGCACTACATCACGAAAATCCATATACGATTTCATTTCACCTTTAAAGGTTACTTTAACGGATTCTGGAATTGGCATAGAAGCCTCCCCTGTAGCAAGTGCTAAAGCAACGGTTCCTGAATCTGCTCCAAAAGCAACACCTTTAGACATTCTTGTATGTGAATCTCCACCAATAATAATGGCCCAATCATCTACGGTTAAATCATTTAATACTTTATGAATAACATCCGTCATTGGCTTATACTTGTGCCCAGGGTCACGTGCAGTAATCAATCCAAAGTCATTCATAAACTTCATCAACCTAGGAATATTTGCTTTAGATTTGTTGTCCCATACCGAAGCAGTATGACAACCTGATTGGTAAGCTCCATCTACAATTGGAGAAATTATTGTAGCTGCCATCATCTCTAATTCCTGAGAAGTCATCAATCCCGTTGTATCTTGAGACCCAATGATATTTACTTCAACACGAACATCCGATCCAGCATGTAATACTTTTCCTGGTGTTGTTCCAACAGCATTTTTATTAAATATTTTTTCTACGGCTGTAAGTCCTTGCCCATCGTGAGAAATTTCTTTTGATGTTGCAAATACCGGCGTCACATCTACCCCTAATACTTTAGATGCAAATGTTTGTAGTTTTTTACCAAATACAATCGCATAAGAACCTCCTGCTTTGATAAACTCAACTTTTTGTGGTGTTAATGCTGCGGAAATATCAATTAATTCCTGAGCACCATTATATAATTTTTTTTCTTTCGTATTAATTGTGAGTACAGTCCCTGAAGCTACAGAGTAGGTTTCTTTTAAAATAGGGTCGCCTTCAGCATCACGAATCGTTTTTCCATTCTCATCTTTCTGCTTTACCCAGTTTTTAAGATCTACACCGATACCACCTGTTACACCTACAGTTGTAAGGAAAATTGGCGAAATACCATTGGTACCTGCTATAATTGGAGCAATGTTAATAAAGGGTACATAAGGACTTGCTTTAATACCCGTCCATAATGCCACGTTGTTTACACCTGACATTCTAGAGGATCCTACTCCCATTGTTCCTTTTTCTGCGATTAGCATCACTCTTTTGTCTGGATGCTCTTTTTGTAATGAAAGCAACGCATTTTGTTGCTCCTTGTTATGTTCAAACATACATTGACCATGCAATTCACGATCTGATCGAGAGTGCGCATCGCCACCTGGTGATAGTAAATCTGTAGAAATATCTCCTACACCTACAATGAATGTTACTACTTCTATTTTTTCTTCTACTTCTGGTAGCTTCGTGAAAAATTCTGCTTTCGCATAACTTTCAATAAGTCCTTTTGCTATTTTATTTCCGCTATTGTAAGCGACTTCTAAACGCTCCATGTCTGCCTCGTAAAGGAACACTTGAGTTTTAAGCACCTCTGAAGCTTGCTTTGCGGTTTCGACATTATCTCCTAAAGCGATATCTAGTAATACATTGATTGAAGGGCCACCTTTCATATGCGACAATTGCTCAAAAGCAGCTGCAGGCGTAATCTCTTTTAAAACCGATTCACCAAGAATGATCTCCTTTAAAAACTTCGCTTTCACAACTGCGGCACTGGTTGTACCCGGCAAAACATTATAGATAAAGAAATTAAGAGAATCCTCTCTATGTTCGTTCTCTAAATCTTTAATCTGTGCAATGATTTCGCTAAGCAATTCAGCACCATCAATTGGCTGTGGACTAAGTCCTTGCCCTTTTCTATCTTCTATTTGCTGAAGGTAATCCTTATAAGTGTTCATGTAAGAAATTTTTATACTATAAACCGTTCAAATCCTAGGAATCTAAAAAGCTATATCTGTTTATTATTAAGAATTTTAGTAACGCAAATTTACTATTTTTATAGCTATTTTTAAAAATAATTAATAGATTGCTTTAATTAATAAATACTTTAAAAGTTATTTTTAAATTTATTGAAAATAAATTAATAAAAATAACTTTTAAAGTATTTTTTTTACGAATATCGTAAAAAAATAATAATAAAAATAGCAGATCAATAAGCCGAATCCTGTACCTTAAAAAGGCTCTTATCATTTATCTAGTTCTAAAATTACTCTTAGAATCCATCTGCCTA
>TARA_B110000879_G_scaffold37558_1_pt1 | contig 21121 bp, 19 predicted proteins | sample TARA_B110000879 | Tara Oceans TARA_B110000879 (sample SAMEA4398094) | marine metagenome | biome: Polar Biome; feature: [SRF] surface water layer (ENVO:00010504); material: water (ENVO:00002006), including particulate matter (ENVO:01000060) such as... | depth 5 m
ACTAATTGACGCTATTTTGAGGAGTATTTTTTTCATTGTAAAGTGCAAATTTACAACATCTTACTCTAAAATAATTGTTAATTTTTTTTACCTGATAAATTTCATTCTCTTTTATTTATTTTCACTCTAAAAACCTTCTACAAGAAGGTCTTTAAGATAAAAAAGAGGCTATTTTAATGTTGTCTTTTCAACCTTTTAATTTAATTTTGCAAATGCACAAACAATAATATCGTCAATAATTCATGAAAAATACACTTTTAAAAGGAGCGATCTCTGAAATTTTAAAATCAGACCAACAAATTGCAGAAAAGTTGCAAGAAGTGACAAACTTATTGGAAGCAACCATTCCTTATTACGATTGGGTTGGCTTCTATTTTAAGAATGGAGATAAAGAAGAATTAAAATTAGCGCAATATACCGGTGAAGAAACGGAACATACAATCATCCCTTTTGGAAAAGGTATTTGTGGACAAGTCGCACTCAGTAACGAAAACTTCATTGTACAAGATGTTTCTGAGCAAGAAAATTACATTTCATGTGGGTGGAAAGTAAAATCTGAAATCGTGATTCCAATTTTTGTAAATGGGGAGAACATCGGTCAAATTGATATTGATTCTCATACCGTAAATCCTTTCACTAAAGAAGATGAAATGCTTTTAGAGTTTGTATGTGTAGAAGTTGCCCAACTTTTAAATTAAAAGCTACTTAAGAACAAGTCTAATCATGTTTTAAAAGTCTGACAGGTCTAGAATAGCACCTTGTTTTGGTTATTTTAAGTTTGTTGTTAATTACTTGCCCTATTTGTTACTATCTTTTTATTGTGATGGAGCTCCTGTTTCACTAAATTTGTGAGCCTAACAACACAACTAAAAATGAGCACTTCAAAAATAATTAAATCCGCATTAATATCGGTATTTCACAAAGATGGTTTAGCGCCAATTGTAAAAAAATTGAACGATTTAAACGTTACAATTTACTCCACAGGAGGCACCGAAAAATTTATTAGAGAGCTTGGAATTCCTGTAACACCTGTTGATGAAGTAACTTCGTATCCATCTATTTTAGGAGGACGTGTTAAAACATTACATCCAAAAGTTTTTGGAGGAATTTTAAACAGACAAGACAACCAAAGTGATGTTGCAGAACTGACTGAATACAACATTCCACAAATTGACTTGGTAATTGTAGACTTGTACCCTTTTGAAAAAACAGTTGCTTCTGGAGCATCAGAACAAGATATTGTCGAAAAAATAGATATTGGCGGAATTTCTTTAATTAGAGCCTCCGCAAAAAACTTTAAAGACACCTTCACGGTCTCTTCAATGGATCAATATGAGTCATTTTTAGAAATCCTTTCCGAAAATAATGGAACGACTTCAATTTCTCAAAGAAAAAAATTCGCAGCAAAATCTTTTAACGTCTCATCACATTACGATACGGCTATTTTCAACTACTTCAATGAAGATGAAGTTGTTTTTAAAGCTAGCGAAACTGTTTCAAAAACTTTACGTTATGGAGAAAACCCACATCAAAAAGGTTATTTCTTTGGTGATTTAGATGCAATGTTTGACAAATTACATGGTAAAGAATTAAGCTACAACAACTTATTAGATATTGATGCAGCTGTGAATTTGATGAATGAATTTTTAGGTGAGGCACCTACATTTGCTGTTTTAAAACACAATAATGCTTGTGGATTTGCGCAAAGAGAAACCATAAAACAAGCGTATTTAGATGCTTTAGCTGGTGACCCAGTTTCTGCTTTTGGTGGTGTTTTAATTTCAAATACAGAAATAGATGCTGCAACTGCCGAAGAAATTCATAAACTTTTTTGTGAAGTAGTGATTGCTCCTTCCTTTACAGAAGAAGCATTGTCTATTTTAAAAGGTAAAAAAAATAGAGTGCTTTTAATTCAGAAAAGCACATCTTTACCTCTTCAAAATGTAAGAACAGCATTAAACGGTTTATTGGTTCAAGATAAAGATTGCATAACAGATGCTTTAGAAGACCTTACCTATGCAACCAATACGAAGCCATCGGAAAAGGAATTGAAAGATTTACTTTTTGCCTCTAAAATTTGCAAACACACAAAATCAAATACCATTGTTTTTACAAAAAACAATCAATTATTAGCAAGTGGTACCGGACAAACAAGTAGAGTTGACGCCCTAACACAAGCCATTGAAAAAGCAAACAATTTTGGGTTCGATTTAAATGGAGCTGTAATGGCTAGTGATGCCTTTTTTCCATTTCCAGATTGTGTAGAAATCGCAGAAAAAGCAGGTATTAGAAGTGTCATTCAACCAGGGGGCTCTATCAAAGACCAATTGAGCATTGATTATTGTAATGCGAACAATGTTTCTATGGTTTTAACGGGCACAAGGCATTTTAAACATTAAATTCTAATAATATGTATTTTGCACAGCGTTTTTTAGTAGCTTTGTAACAACACATTTAAAAAATAAAAAAAAACAGTAGAATTTATGGGTTTTTTTGATTTTATGACAGAAGATATTGCGATCGATTTAGGGACCGCAAACACGCTAATTATCCACAATGGAAAAGTAGTGATAGACAGTCCTTCAATAGTAGCAAGAGATAGAACTACTGGTAAGATTATTGCAATTGGCAAACAAGCCAACTTAATGCAAGGAAAAACACACGAAAACATAAAAACTATACGTCCACTAAAAGATGGAGTAATTGCAGATTTTCAAGCTTCTGAGGAGATGATAAAAGAGTTTGTAAAGCAAATTCCTTCTATTAAAAAGAAATTATTTCCCCCAGCTTTAAGAATGGTAATCTGCATTCCTTCTGGAATTACAGAAGTAGAAAAACGAGCCGTACAAGATTCTGCTCGTCATATGAATGCCAAAGAAATTTATCTAATTTTTGAGCCAATGGCAGCAGCTATTGGCGTAGGAATTGATATTATGGAACCAAAAGGAAACATGATTATTGATATCGGAGGCGGAACAACAGAGATTGCTGTAATTGCTTTGGGGGGTATCGTTTGCGATCAATCCGTAAAAGTGGCTGGAGACTTGTTTACAAACGACATTATGTATTACATGAGAACCCAACACAATTTACATGTTGGCGAAACTACAGCCGAAAAAATTAAAATTACAATTGGCGCTGCAACAGAAGATTTAGACACACCACCAGAAGATATGTTGGTGCAAGGAAGAGATTTGTTAAGTGGAAAACCAAAACAAGTTCAAGTTTCATATAGAGAAATTGCAAAAGCACTCGACAAATCTATTTTAAGAATTGAAGATGCGGTAATGGAAACACTGTCTAAAACACCCCCTGAATTAGCTGCTGACATTTACAATACTGGAATTTATTTAGCAGGAGGAGGCTCCATGTTAAGAGGGCTCGACAAGCGTTTGTCTCGAAAAACAGACTTACCTGTTTATATTGCAGAAGACCCATTAAGAGCAGTTGTTCGTGGAACTGGAATTGCATTAAAAGAGCTCGTGAAATACAAAAATGTATTGATGAAATAAATCTGAAATACATTTGAAAGATGCAAGAACTTATATCATTTATACAAAAGTATAAATACTTACTTTTTTTTATAATGTTACAAGCGATTGGGGTTCACTTAACAATTCGCAATCATAACTTTCATAAAAGCACCTTTCTCGATTCTACCAATTATATTTCAGGTAATTTATACGAAAAATTTGCAAATATTAGCGATTACATTCATTTAAAAGACCAGAATCAGGAACTCGTTTTAGAAAACATACAGTTAAAAAATAAAGTAGCCTTTCTCAATTCTATTGAAGAAACTGCTTTAGAAACAATAAGTATAGATTCTACTTATTTTAACCAGAGATACAGCTACTCTACAGCTAAAATTATTAAAAACCAATATACCAAATCGAACAATCTTTTACTCATTGACAAGGGTGAAAATGATGGAATTGAAAAAGAAATGGCTGTTTTTAACAGCAAAGGAATTATTGGAATCACAGAAAAAACAGTAGAAAAATACACAAGAGTTCAGTCAATCTTAAATAAAAATAGTGGTATAAGTGCTCGGCTAAAAAAGGGTTCTAACTATTTTGGCCCTTTAGTTTGGGATGGGAAAGATTATCGAAAAGTACAACTTACAGACATCCCGAGACAAGCAAATGTAAAAATTGGTGATACGGTTGTCACAAGCGGGAGGTCTACTATATTTCCAGAGGGAATTTTAGTAGGGACTGTTTTAACCGTTGGGAACAAAAACAGTAGTGAGAATAAAATAAATGTCCAACTTTTTAACGACATGAGTAACCTGAGACATGTATACGTTGTGAAAAGTCTCCATAAATTAGAACTAAAAACATTACAAGATGAATAGAGTTATCTATTATACATTTATTGGAGTGCTTTTAGCCTTTCTCCAAGTATTTGTTTTCAACAATATTCTTTTATTCGAATACATAAATCCGTTTTTATACATTGCCTTTGTATTTTTATTTCCAGTAAGGGAATTGCGTTTTTACTTTTTATTAATGGCGTTTTTACTAGGCTTGTTTGTAGATATTTTTTCTGACTCAGGTGGAATTCATGCTTTTTCAACCTTAACAATAGCCTATATAAGACTTTTTTTAATTAAACTTTATTTCAGGAAAACACCCATAGATTATCCTTTTTTCAGTCTTCAAAAAGAACCTTTTGGAAAAATATTTAACTTCACAGTGACTTTAACAGTAATACATCACTTTATTTTATTTTATTTAGATAACTTTAGCTTTCATAATTTCACTAGCGTACTGCTAAACACATTGTATTCAAGTATTTTTACACTACTTTTATTCTTTATTGGCGGATATATTTTTATAAAAAAACAATAATGCAAAGAAGTTTTTTACTGTATTTTTTAATCACTCTTGTAGGTATTCTTTTTATAGGTCGGTTATTTCAACTTCAAATACTACGAGGTCAAAAATACGATCCAATAAATAATGCAGCAGTAAAAACACAATACGACTATCCAGAGAGAGGGTATGTTTACGACAGGAATGGTGTCTTAATCGTGGCGAATCAACTTTCTTATGATGTGATGATTCAACCAAATGAAGTTGTCCCTTTAGATACTTTAGAATTTTGCTCTTTATTAAAAATAGATAAGACAAGTTTCCTAAAACGGTTTAATAGAGCACAGAATTATGCCTCCTACTTACCTTCCGTTTTTTTAAAACAACTAGCAAAGGAAGACTATGCATATCTTCAAGAAAAACTTCACCACTATAAAGGATTTTATATTCAAAAGAGAGTCATTCGAGAATATCCTATAAAATCTGCTGCCAATATTTTTGGATACATCAGTGAGGTTGGTGAGTCTAGAGCTAAAAAAAATGACTATTATCAACATGGTGAGTTAATAGGTAAGGCAGGTATTGAAAAAGAATATGAAGACTATTTAAGAGGAACTAAAGGAAAAAAGTACTCACATAAAAACCGGTTTAATAAAGTAACCGGTTCTTATAAAAACGGCATTTTAGACACTCTGCCTTCAAACGGAAAAGACCTAACCTTGACAATTGACATTGAATTGCAACAATATGCAGAAAGTTTAATGAAAGGAAAGCGTGGCGGAATTGTAGCAATAGAACCTTCTAGTGGAGAGATTTTAGCACTAGTAACGGCCCCTTCTTACGATCCAAATATGTTAGTAGGTAGAAAACGTTCTAAAAACTCTGTAGTTTTAATGAATCCAAACAATCCTGACAAGCCTACTTATGACAGATCTTTAATGGCGCAATATGCTCCTGGGTCTCCTTTTAAAATGATGAATGCTTTAATAGGGCTTCAGGAAAATGTGATTGATGTAAATACGAATTTCAGGTGCTATGAAGGCTATCAATATGGAAGGCGAAAGAATGAGTTCATGGGCTGTCATTGTGGAATTATAGGTCGCCCCATCTATTTAAAGAAAGCGATTGCAAAATCTTGTAATAGCTATTTTTCAAACGCTTTTAAACGCATTGTAGAAAAAGACAACAAACCTTCTGAAGGACTGAATAATTGGAGCCAACACGTGAAAAGCTTTGGATTGGGAGATTATTTAGGATACGATTTGCCAGCCGGTGCAGCTGGCAGGATTCCGACAGGAGATTTTTATGACAATAGAATTAATTATCGCTGGAACGCTTCTTCGGTAATTTCGAATGCAATCGGACAAGGCGACGTTGAAACAACCCCAATACAGTTGGCGAATTTTACAGCAGCAATTGCTAATAAAGGTTTTTTCTACACACCGCATATTTTAAAAAAGGTAGCAGGAAAAGCCATCGAAAATAAAAAATATACCATTCCGAAAAAGACAACTATAGATGCAAAACATTTTGAACCTATCATAGAAGCGATGCATGAGGTTTTTAAAACAGGAACCGGAAAATTGAGTCAAATAAAAGGCATTGAAATTTGCGGAAAGACGGGGACTGTAGAAAACTCTATCAAAATAATAGATGGCGTTAAAACACAAGCGCCCGATCATTCTATTTTAGTTGCATTTGCCCCTAAAGAAAACCCTAAAATTGCAATTGCTGTTTTTGTCGAGAATGGCGGTTATGGATCTACAATAGCAGCACCGATTTCAAGTTTAATTATAGAAAAATATCTTAGAGAAAAGATTTCTAAACCTTGGGTCGAAAAAAGAATGCTTGCACTCAGTTTACAAGAAGTTTACGACAAACAAAAAACAAAAGAAATTGCGCCAGGAAAGAAATAACATTTTTGCAGGGATCGATCTTACCTTAGTCTTTCTATACCTCTTTTTAGTTGGCTTTGGATGGTTAAATATTTATGCAGCTTCTATAACAACAGAAGATGTGGAGTTCCTGAGTTTTTCAACGAAATATGGAAAACAACTCATTTTTATTTGTTTAACAACTCCTTTAATTATTCTAATACTTTTTTTTAACTCTAAATTTTACGAAAAATTTTCCAGTGTTTTTTATATCATTTCAATATTTTCACTTCTTGGATTGTTTGTTTTTGGTAAAACAATTAATGGCGCAACATCTTGGTACAATTTTGGGGTTATAGGGTTGCAACCTTCTGAGTTTGTGAAAGCGTCTACAGCATTGGCAGTCGCAAAACTATTAAGTGATCGGCAATACAACTTTACCTTGGTGAAAAATCAAATAAAAGCATTCATGATCATTTTTCTACCTGCTTTTTTAATTATGCTTCAACCCGATGCTGGTTCGGCATTAATTTATTTGGCGTTTTTTTTCGTCTTAAATCGAGAAGGACTCACTTTAAATTACATCATTTTAGGTGTTTCAATAGTACTGGTTTTTATAGGTACTATTTATTTTGGACCCGAATCAATTATTACAAGTCTTTTTATACTAATCACTTTCTTTCTGATTCTTATCATTAAAAAAGCCGGAAAACGTTTTTTACGATTTAATTGGTATAAAGTAGTAGGGGTGTATCTACTACTAGGCGTTTTTGTTTTTGGGACAAACTACTTTTATAAACATGTTTTAGCCTCACACCAAAAAGATCGGTTTGATATCTTATTGGGTATGAAAACAGACAACAAAGGGATTGGGTATAATTCGTATCAATCAGAACTCACAATAAGTTCAGGAGGATTAAATGGAAAAGGATTTTTAAATGGCGATTTAACGCAAGGGGATTTCGTACCCGAACAACACACCGATTATATTTTTAGTACTGTTGGTGAAGAATGGGGATTTATCGGCTCTAGTCTTGTTATTATAGCCTTTATGCTAATGATGTACCGAATCATCTATTTGGCAGAAACTCACAGTAATAAATTTGGTCGAGTTTACGGCTATGGCCTCGCCTCTATTCTATTCTTTCATGTGATTGTAAACATTGGAATGGTAATCGGTTTACTGCCAACAATAGGCATACCGCTCCCGTTCTTTAGCTACGGAGGCTCATCTTTGTGGGGATTCACCATCTTGCTTTTCATCTTTATTCGTTTAGATGCTCACAAAAATTACGATTGGTAAAACACAAAATAAAGCACAAAAAAACTCTGAATTTTCATTCAGAGTTTTTATAAGTTTTGTAAATAAAAATCCTACATCGCAGCAACGTGCTTTGTTAATTTAGATTTTAAATTTGCAGCTTTGTTTTTATGAATAACGTTGTTCTTTGCTAATTTATCTAACATAGAAATCACATTACCTAACATTCCTTCAGCTTCTTTTTTATCTTCAGTAGCACGGATATCTCTTAGCGCGTTACGTGTAGTTTTATGCTGATATTTGTTACGCAATCTCTTAGCGTCGTTACTTCTAATTCTCTTTAATGCTGACTTATGATTTGCCATAATTCTTAATTTATTCGTTTTTAATTAAAACTTTGTAGTCCGTACGGGAATCGAACCCGTGTTACATGGATGAAAACCATGCGTCCTAACCCCTAGACGAACGGACCATAACAATCAAATTATCTCCAATTGCGGGTGCAAATATACAACGTTTTTCAAACTTCGCAATCTTTTTTTAAAGAAATTTAAAAAACTTAATACGCCTTCGCAAAAAGAACCCTTTTTAAAGAAGGTTTTCCTGAAAACACACAAGTTCCAACCTCCTCTTTTGCATCGTTTGGAATACATCTAATCGTTGCTTTTGTCAATTCTTTTATTTTATCTTCTGTATCAATGGTACCATCCCAATGCGCAGATACAAAACCACCTTTGTTGTCAATGGCATCTTTAAATTCTTCAAACGTTGAAACATTCGTTGTATGTGCGGTTCTAAAATCGATTGCTTTTGTAAATAAATTATCTTGAATTTCTTGTAATAGATTTTCAATAAATAAAACAACGTCATCTTGTGAAATTGTCTCTTTTACTAAAGTATCTCTTCTTGCAACCTCAACTGTATTATTTTCTAGATCTCTATTTCCAATTGCAATTCTTACGGGAACACCTTTTAACTCATATTCTGCGAATTTTGCGCCTGGTCGATACGTATCTCGATTATCAAACTTTACAGAAACCCCTTTTTTGCGCAATCCTTTTACAATAATATCTACTTTTTCTGAAATTGCAGCTAACTGTTCGTCATTTTTGTAAATTGGTACTATTGCAACTTGTATAGGTGCTAATTTGGGAGGTAAAACCAATCCCAAATCATCTGAGTGCGTCATGATCAAACCACCAATTAAACGGGTAGAAACACCCCAAGAAGTTGCCCAAACATGTTCTTGCTTTCCTTCTTTAGAAGTGAATTTAACATCAAAAGCTTTTGCGAAATTTTGACCTAAAAAGTGACTTGTTCCTGCTTGTAACGCTTTTCCATCTTGCATCAAAGCTTCTATTGTATAGGTTTCTACTGCACCTGCAAAACGCTCACTCTCAGATTTGGCACCTTTTACAACAGGCATTGCCATAAAGTTTTCAGCAAAAGTTGCATATACTTCTTGCATTTGCTTTGCTTCTACAATTGCTTCTGACTCTGTTGCGTGTGCTGTGTGTCCTTCTTGCCATAAAAACTCGGCAGTTCTTAAAAACAAACGTGTTCGCATTTCCCAACGAACCACATTTGCCCACTGATTGATCAATAAAGGCAAATCTCTATACGATTGAATCCATCCTTTATAAGTATTCCAAATAATTGCTTCAGAAGTAGGTCTAACGACTAATTCTTCTTCTAATTTGGCATCTGGATCTACTCGTAATTTTCCAGGTCTATCAGGATCATTTTGCAAACGATAGTGGGTAACAACCGCACATTCTTTGGCAAAACCTTCTGCGTTTTTTTCTTCAGCTTCAAACAAACTTTTTGGAACAAATAATGGGAAATAGGCATTTTCATGACCTGTTTCTTTAAACATCCTATCTAATTCTGCTTGCATTTTCTCCCAAATAGCATAACCGTAAGGCTTTATGACCATACAACCCCTTACTGCAGAATTTTCTGCCAGGTCTGCTTTTACAACTAATTCGTTGTACCATTTAGAATAATCGTCTGCTCTTTTTGTTAACTTCTTGCTCATAGTAAAAACTTTGGCACAAATATTGCTTATTATTATTTGAAATTTTGTTTTGCAAATAGTTACATTTACAAAACGGAATACAAAATTACTATAAAATGGTTAGAGAGCCCTTATAGTTTACAACTTTTTGCCAAACAATTTAGAAAATAAGTATTCATCCAAATATTACGAATTATGAAAATACGATACACAAAATTAAATTTCAGTAAACTTCTAATGCTTTTTGCATTTAGTTCAGTATTCATTTCATGTGGAACGTATCAACAAGCAACGACTGAGGATGGTATTTATGCAGATGAAACCAATTCCAAAAGAAAGAAGAAGGTTATTGTTGTTAACGAAAGAGCTTATTCTAACTACAATGCAGATTACTTTGCGGAAGAATTAGATTTAGTTGACGAAATAAACAGTGAAGATATTTTCTTAGAGGAAGACGAATATAACACAATAGACAGTGTCGCTGTGTCTAATGAAACAGAAAATACATTAGCGTACACCCCAAATCAATCTTGGGGTAGCGGAGAAAACAACGATGTCGTCATAAACATTAACGTAAGACAAAACCCATACTGGATGGGAGATGTTTGGGCATACGATGCGTATCGATTTAATTATTGGTCTTTCAATAGAAGACGATTTAACAATTGGGGGTGGGGAAATAATTATTTTTATGGAAATGGTTTTTACGGATACGGATGGTCAAATTATGATCCGTACGGTTACCGTAAATATGCATACTCATATTACGGAAACGGATACCGAAGAAATGGAAGATACTATGGCGCTTCAAACCAGAGAAGAGGTCGATATGGAAGCTATGGAAGAAGGTCAAATAATATAAATGGAAGATGGGAGTTGAACAATTCAGGGAGGGTTGCATACACTAGCTTTACCAGAAAAAACAAAAGAAAGCTACGATCTACTCGCAATACAAATACAATTCGAAACACCAGAAATACCAGAAATACCACGACGAACATAAAGCCAAAACCAACTAGAAGAACAAAAAAAGTAAAAAACACAAGGACGGTAAGGACAACAAATACAGTAAAACCGAACAGAAGCACTAGAACAACAAGAAGCACATTTCCTAGCAGCAACACGAGAAGCACTCGTTCGTCAAGTAGAAGTTCTGGAAGTTCTTCATCAAGAGGCACTTCGTCTAGAAGCTCCTCTAGAAGAAAAAACTAAAAATATTCGTTTCAATTTAAGCCCTAAATACACATAATGAAATATTTTTTTACACTAATAATTTTTATTACCACAACAATTACAACCCAGTCTCAATCTTTAGGGTATCAAGATTTGGCTTTGTTGTTCTCAGGAAATGACAATAATGGATCTGCACGATTTGTTGGAATGAGTGGCGCATTTGGTGCTCTTGGTGGTGATATTTCTGCAATGAACATTAATCCTGCCGGAATCGCGGTCTATAAAAACAGTGCTTTTTCTGGAACCATTAGCACGCGAAACACAGCAATCACTTCAAACTACTACTACAATGCAATAACAACAGAAGAAGCCTTTTTTAATGCCTCACAAGCGGGAGCTGTTTTCGTTTTTAAAGCACTTGACAATTCTAAATGGAACAAGTTTGCTGTTGGTTTTAATTACAGAATTACAAAGGATTTTAGTACTGGGTTTTCTGCTGGAGGAAATAGTGGTACTGCAACTTTTACCGACTTTCCAATAGATCAAAACACACCTCACCTTGAATATAATATTAGTGAAGAACAACGCTTTAGAAATACGATGAATGGAGAGTTGAGTGAAATAAATATTGCATTCTCCGCAGTACATGAAAACAAATTATATGTTGGTGCTGGTTTGAATTTTTATGACTTAAATTTCAATCAAGAAACGCTTTTAACAGAATTCAACAACGCTGCTGATGATCAAGAATTGGATGTTGATTTATACCAAGTAAACAATACGATAGGAACTGGATTTTCTTTAAATGCTGGATTCATTTATAAAGTACACAAAGTCTTTCGATTGGGTTTGGCGTACCAAACTCCTACCTGGTTTACGGAAATATTACAAGACACCAATTATGGATTTGACAGCGAGAACAATATTGACGTTGGTTTTCTCCAAGGAGAAACAACCTTTTTTACAGAAGACCAAACGCCATATACTGAAGCAAATGACTGGCAATACATTGCATACCGATTAAAAACACCGAGTAAGTTGACGGCAAGTGCCGCTTTTATATTTGGGAGAAACGGATTGTTAAGTATTGATTATACAAACAAAAACTATCAAAACATAAAATTGTCAGAAGGATACTTCCTGAATGAAAATCGATTTTTTCAAAACGATTTACGAGCAACCCACAATATAAAAATTGGAACCGAATGGCGCGTGAAACGACTGAGCTTAAGAGGTGGTTATCAATTTGAACAAAGCCCGCTAAAAAATGCTTCCGACATTGAAAACACAATAGGCTATTCTTTTGGAGGTGGGTATCATTTTGGAAACACCAAATTTGATATTTCCTACAGTCAAAGTAGCCAAAATACTGCATATGACTTCTATTCACAATTCAGTGATATAAATGCCGCAAATTTAACAACCAATAATAATAAGATTACGGCGACACTAACGCTGAACTTATAAAAATTAACACCAACAACATAAAACACTGCTTGCTGAAACTCTAAAAAAGTTGTCGCTCGCAGTGTTTTTAACTTTTACAATAAAAGAGATTCTTATTCCCTTTTTTGCCTTAATTTTGCAATTCATTTTTTGACCATGAAAAATACACAAATTACCATACAAGAAACTTCTAATAACAGCATTGTGAAATTTGTTAGCAATCAAATTTTAATAAATGGTGGAAGTTATGAGTTTACCAATATTGACGAAGCTAAAAACTCTTCATTAGCACAACAATTATTCTACTTACCTTTTGTGAAAAAGGTATTCGTTACGGCCAATTTTATAGCAATTCAACGTTTTGAGATTGTAAAATGGCACGATGTACAACAAGAAGTTGCTGAACAAATAGAAGCATTTATCAATGATGGTAATGCCGTTGTAAATGAAGAAACAGCGACATCAAAAAAAGAGGCAATAGAAATTTATGCAGAAGTGACTCCAAATCCAGCTGTAATGAAGTTTGGCTCTAACAAAGCATTAACGCAAACAGATGTTGAGTATAAAAACATTGAAGAAGCGAGTAAATCATCTCCTTTAGCACAAGCAATTTTCACCTTTCCATTTGTAAAAGAAGTTTTTATTTCTGACAATTACATTTCTGTTACCAAATATGACATGGTCGAATGGAGCGATGTTTACCCAGAATTAAGAAGTTTTATTCGTGAATACTTAGCGGATGGAAAAACAATTATCAAAGAATTGCCAACACAAGAAATGTCTCCAGAAGCTGTTATCGAAATTCCAAAGGTAGCTTTAGAAGGAATTTCTGCTCAAATTGTAGACATCTTGGATGAATACATAAAACCAGCAGTGGCAAGTGATGGAGGGAATATTGCCTTTAGATCTTATGATGAAGAACGCAAAGTTGTGAGTGTCATTTTACAAGGCGCATGCAGTGGCTGTCCTTCCTCGACCGCTACACTAAAAAGTGGAATAGAGAATTTATTGAAAGAAATGCTCCCAAACAAGATTAACGAAGTGATTGCTATAAACGGATAATTTAAAAAATTATGTCAAAAATAATCAAACCCTATAAAGATTCCGACCTAGGAAAAAAAGAGCAAGTTGCAAAAATGTTTGATAACATTTCTACGAATTACGACGGTTTAAACCGTGTAATTTCTTTTGGAATTGACGTGAAATGGCGTAAGAAAGTTGTTGAAATTGTTGGAAAAAACAATCCGAAACAAATTTTAGACATTGCCACTGGAACAGGAGATTTGGCATTAATGATGGCGAATTTAAAACCAGACAGAATTGTGGGTTTAGACATTTCTAGTGGAATGCTCGAAGTTGGTAAACAAAAAATTGCCAAAGCAAACTTATCCGAAAAAATTGAAATGATTATTGGTGATTCTGAAGACATGCCATTTGATGACGCCACTTTTGACGCCATCACGGTTTCTTTTGGTGTTCGTAATTTTGCAAATTTAGACAAAGGCTTGAAAGAAATTGCACGAGTATTAAAACCTACTGGAGTTTTGGTTATTTTAGAGACTTCTAACCCAACAAAATTTCCTTTTAAACAAGGGTATAAATTACACACCCATTTGATACTTCCAATTATTGGAAAGCTTTTTTCTAAGGATAAAGTTGCTTATTCTTATTTATCTGAAAGTGCAAATTATTTTCCTTTTGGAGAAAAGTTCAACAATATTTTACGGAAAAACGGGTTTACTAACACAGAAGACAATCCTGTAACTTTTGGGGTTGCGACAATTTATACCGCTAGTAAATAATGAACTTTAAGTATTTTATTTTTTTTGGGATTTTTGCGATTTCCACATCTCTTTTTTCACAAAATAAACGTGTAGAAAATTTACCTACTTTCGACAAAAAAAAAATACACTTTGGGTTTTATTTGGGGTTAAATCAAAATGATTTTAAGCTAAACATCAAGAAAAATTCTTTTGGTGTTGCACCTGGTAATATTTTAATAGAACCAACAACGGGCTTTAATGTTGGTATCATTGTAGATTTAAGATTGCATAAAAATTTAAACTTGCGTTTTGAACCAGGTTTAATAAGTAATACCAAGAAAATTATATTCAATTACTTAGACGAACCCAAAGACAGCGTCAGAGATGTGAGTTCAACGTTCCTGCATATTCCATTGGTTTTTAAAATGAGTACAGACAAATATCGCAACATTCGCCCGTATCTACTAGCAGGTGTCTCATATGATCTAAATCTCTCAAGTAATGAAAGAAATCAAGATGATAATACTGCCGGTGAGTTCAGAATGAAAACGCATAATTTCATGTATGAATTAGGAATTGGAGTTGATATTTACCTTCATTACTTCAAGTTTTCTCCTTCAATAAGAGGTGTTTTTGCAATAAATAATGAAATAAAATACGACAACGTTGCAAATGGTGCTAGCCAATGGACGGATCCAATTAATTTTCTAGGAACACGAGGGCTTTTCTTAAACTTGGCATTCGAATAATCTTTCGGTGTTTGGATTGAAAGCTACGAAGCGTTACTCCTTTTAAATTCACTTAATAAGATAGCCGTTGCGGTAGCCACGTTTAAACTTTCTGTTTCTTGCAGCTCTCCAAATCTTGGAATCGAAATTTTATGGGTAACTAAATTCCTTATAGAATCAGAGATGCCATTTGCTTCATTTCCCATAATTAAAATAGCTTCTTTTGGTAGGGAAGAAGCATACACATTACTGCCCTCCATATCAGCAATAAAAACAGGGAGTTTTGTCTCTTTAATATAAGGATGTAAATCTGCATAAACAATAGAAACTCTTGTTAATGAACCCATAGAGGCTTGCACAACTTTCTGATTAAAGGCATCTACCGTATCTAAAGAACAGACCAATTGAGTAACTCCAAACCAATCACATAAACGAATGATCGTTCCTAAATTTCCAGGATCATTTATAGCGTCTAAAGCCAAAATGAGTCCATTTTCTTTTAAACTTGTTACTTCTGGAAATTCGAAAATTGCGAATACCTTATTAGGCGTTTTTAATTTACTAATCTTTTTTAGTTCTTTTTCAGAGATAGCTATCACTTTATTCTTTTCAACGGCACAAATAAAATCGTCTGTACAGAAAAGCAAATGAACCTTATAGTTGGCATCTAGAATTTCTTCAACTACTTTTATGCCTTCAGCAATAAATAATTGATGCTTTATACGATACTTTTTTTGCGATAAACTTGTTATAAGTTTAAGTTGATTTTTAGAAATACTCATTAATTGATTCTAATTGAAAATATACCATGGAAAAATACTATTTTTGAAACAAATAGTTTTGCAAACTTAATGAAAAAACTCTCTCTTTTTTTCTTACTCTTTATTCTTTTTGCTTCTTGCAATTCTACAAAGCATGTTGCCGAAAACGAACACCTACTCACAAAAAACTATATTTATGTTGACAGCGTTAGAAACACAAGTGGTGAGCTTCAAAAATACGTTCTTCAAAAGCCGAATCCGCGCTTTTTAAGTTTACCTTTTGGAGTGTATTTTCATAATATAGGGAATCACAAAAAAACAAAAACGGCCAAAGGTTGGGGAGAAAAAAACAACAGCTCTTATAATTTTATCAAAAATGTCTTTTCTGAAAAACAAAGTATTGCTTATGCAAATACATTTATTGGTCTTAACAATTGGTTTTTAGCGTATGATGAACCTATCATTTTAAGCAAAAGAAAAATAACAAAAACTGCCGACAATTTATTGGCATACTATAAAACTCAAGGTTATTTTGAAGCGAGTGTAAATACTCTCATAAATGATTCTTCGAAACCAAAAAAAGCAACGGTTGGGTATTATATAGAATCTGGAAAACCTACGTTTTTAGATACTATTTCGGTAAAAATAGAATCCCCTATTTTAGATTCTATTTACAAAAACTCTTTACAAATTTCTCTCTTAAAGGAAGGAAATCAGTATAAAAATCAAACCTTTATTGATGAAGCGAATCAGGTTATTAAACTCTACCGGAATAATGGAATTTATCATTTTGCTGAAAACTACCTAGGTTTTTATGTTGACTCTACAAGAACAGACCACAAAACAAATGTTGATTTTATCATTTCGGGTGACCGGATTATTGAAGAAAACGGCACTTATATTAACAAACCTTTTAATGTCCAAAAAATTAAAGAAGTAACGGTAATCACAGATTATTCTTTTCTTAAAAAGGAAGAAACTTACAAAGACACCGTTTCATATAAAGGAATTCAATTTATTGCTTATGACAAGGTAAGATACAATCCGAAACACCTTACTGAATCTATTTTCTTAAAACCGGGTGGCATCTATAAGGACACTTTAAGAAACTTGACAAGAAACCACTTAAAGTCGCTCAAAAATTTTAAATCTACCAGCATTAAATTTGAAGAGCTAAATGATAAGGAATTAAAAATGAATATTCTTTTAACGCCTATTGAAAAATATACTTTGGGCTTTGAAACTGAATTGACACATTCTAACATTAGAAATATTGGTACTTCTGCAAAATTTTCTATTACGGATCGAAATGCTTTTAAAGGTGCCGAATTATTAAAAGTATCACTACTAGGCTCTTGGTTTAATTCGAACAATGGTCCTGGCTGGGAGTTTGGAGGAGATGTTTCTGTTGAAATTCCAAGACTTGTAGCTCCTTTTGGGTTGAGTAAATTAGTTCCTAAAGAAATGTCTCCAAGAACGCTTTTTTCTATAGGTTCTAGTGTGCAAAAGAATATTGGCTTAGATCGGCAAACTTTTACGCTGTTTTCTGATTATAAATGGCAATACAATGCTCAAAAGACTATTCAATTAGAGATCTTTAACACACAGTACATTCAAAATCAAAATATTAACGAATACTTTAATGTATATAGTTCTGAATTCACCAATTTAACAAAAGTTGCTCGAGACTATAAAGAGGATCAGGCTTACAACTTCCCAAATGATGCAACAAGGGCTCAGGAAACATTACGATTAATGAACGAAGTTGCTACCAGCAGTACTTTTCAAGCAACAAATTTAGAAGCATTTAACAACAACTTAAATATTTTAAACCGCTATAACATTATTACTTCAGACTTCTTAATACCCACCATTGCGTATTCTTACACCTACAACAATCAATCAAATTTTAAAGACAATAGTTTTTCATTTTTTAAAGTACGTATTGCAAATTCAGGAAATATTTTAGGATTGCTTTCTAAAAATAAAAACGCCAACAATAAAAAAACATTTTTAAACATTCCATTAGCACAGTATTTTAAGACAGATCTTGAGTATAAGAAATTTTGGGATGTTGGCGGAACTTCTGTAATAGGAATTCGTAGTTTTTTAGGCGCAATATTCACCTATGATAATTCTTCGGTTCCTTTTACGAAAAGTTATTTCGCCGGAGGTTCAAACGACATTCGAGCTTGGCAAACCTATGAATTAGGTCCAGGAAGAAGAAATACGGGTCTAGAATATAATATTGGAAGTTTAAAATTTTTAACGAGTATAGAGTATCGATTTGATATTGTCGCAAAACTAAAAGGGGCGGTTTTTGCGGATGCTGGAAATATTTGGGACATTACCAACTCCTCTTTTGTAGATAGTGAGGCAAAATTTAATGGCCTTTCATCATTCAATGATTTTGCAGTTGGAACTGGTTTTGGAGTTCGTTATGATTTAAATTTTTTAATTTTTCGTTTTGATATTGGCTTTAAAACTCACGAACCTTATTTAAAAGAAAATAAGTGGTTTAGAAACTATAATTTTTCAAGTGCCGTTTATAATGTTGGAATTAACTACCCGTTTTAAAGAGATTCTTAAGAGACTAAAACGTATTCGTAAACTACTTGTTTTTTTTGATTTTTACATAAAAAAACATGTAATTTTGTATTCAAATAAAACTAAAAACATTTTTTATGATTCAACCAGGAGTTGCCACAGGTAAAGAAGTTCAAGAAATATTTAATTTAGCAAAAGAAAAAGCTTTTGCTATTCCTGCTGTAAACGTAGTTGGTTCTAGTACAATCAACGCCGTTTTGGAAACTGCAAAAGATTTAAATGCTCCTGTTATTATTCAATTTTCGAATGGTGGTGCGCAATTTAATGCGGGTAAAGGTTTGTCAAACGAAAATGAAAAAGCAGCGATTGCTGGTGCAGTTGCAGGCGCAAAGCACATTCATGAATTGGCTGTTGTATATGGGGTTCCTGTAATTTTACATACCGACCACGCAGCAAAAAAATTACTGCCTTGGATTGATGGTTTGTTAGACGCATCTGAAAAGCACTTTGCCGAAACAGGTAAGTCTTTGTATAGCTCTCACATGATCGATTTATCTGAAGAACCTTTAGAGGAAAATATCGAGATTTGTAAAAAGTATTTATCTCGAATGAGTAAAATTGGGATGACCTTAGAAATTGAATTGGGAATTACCGGAGGTGAAGAAGATGGTGTAGACAATTCTGATGTTGATGTTTCTAAATTATACACACAACCTGAAGAAGTTGCCTATGCGTATGAAGAGTTACTAAAAGTATCTCCTCAATTTACAATTGCCGCTGCTTTTGGAAACGTCCATGGAGTTTATAAGCCAGGAAACGTAAAATTAACACCAAAAATCTTAAAGAACTCACAAGAATACATTTCAAAAAAATACAATGTTCCACATAATACAATTGATTTTGTATTTCATGGTGGTTCTGGTTCTTCAGTAGAAGAAATTAGAGAAGCTATTGGTTATGGAACTATTAAAATGAATATTGACACCGATCTACAATATGCATTTACAGAAGGAATTCGCGATTACATGATAAGCAAACAAGCCTATGTTTCTTCTCAAATTGGAAACCCTGATGGAGCAGAGCAGCCAAATAAAAAATATTACGATCCAAGAAAATGGTTGCGTGATGGTGAACAAACTTTCAAAGCGCGTTTAAAACAAGCATTTGAGGATCTAAACAATGTAAACACATTATAAATTTACATTTAATATCTTTTTTTAAAAAGCATTTTGATATGGTATCAAAATGCTTTTTTCATTAAAAATAGATATCCAAAAAGAAAAAAGGATAGTTCATAAAAAACTTTTACATTTGTGGCTCACTATTTTTTAAAATAGTTGAAAAAATTAGACAAACAACAACATAAATCGAAGGAACTATGGCTTGGTTTAAACGTACAGATAAGGGGATACAAACCCCAACAGAGGAAAAAAAAGATACTCCAAAAGGTCTTTGGTATAAAACACCCAGTGGAAAAATTATTGACACTGAAGAGTTAAAAAAGAACTTATATGTAAGCCCAGAAGATGGCTACCATGTAAGAATTGGAAGTAAAGAATATTTCGAATTGTTTTTTGATGATAATGCGTTTCAAGAATTGGACGAAAATTTAACTTCAAAAGATCCTTTAAACTTCGAAGACACGAAGAAATATCCAGACCGAGTTAAGGCAGCGCAAGAAAAAACCAATCTAAAAGATGCCGTTAGAACTGCTGTAGGAAAATCTTTTGGAAAAGAACTCGTTGTTGCAGCGATGGACTTTGCTTTTATTGGCGGTTCTATGGGAAGCGTTGTTGGAGAAAAAATTGCAAGAGCCATTAACTATTCAATAGAAAATAAGATTCCATTTTTAATGGTTTCAAAGTCTGGTGGTGCACGAATGATGGAAGCGTCACTCTCTTTAATGCAGTTGGTGAAAACCTCTGTAAAACTAGCACAGTTGGCAGAAGCTAAAATTCCGTATATCTCCTTATGTACCGACCCAACAACAGGAGGAACAACTGCTTCTTTTGCGATGTTAGGAGATATTAATATAGCAGAGCCTAATGCATTAATTGCATTTGCAGGGCCAAGAGTTGTAAAAGACACCACAGGTAAAGATTTACCAGAAGGATTCCAACGTTCTGAATTTGTGTTAGAGCACGGCTTCCTAGATGGTATCTACGAAAGAAAAAATTTAAAAAAACAAGTAAACTTATACATTGATTTAATACAAAATATACCTGTAAGAAATCAATAAATAATATTATATTTGCAAATTCAATGGATGTTCCATTGATATACATAATAATCATTTAAACAATATTGGCATGTACTTAACTAAAGAAGTAAAAGAAAGCATCTTCGAAAAACACGGTAAAGGAAAAAACGATACCGGTTCTTCAGAAGGTCAAATCGCGTTATTTACGCACCGAATTAACCATTTAACTGAGCACTTAAAGAAAAATCGTAAAGATTACAACACAGAGCGTTCATTAGTAATGATGGTTGGTAAGCGTAGAAGCTTGTTAGATTACTTGAAGAAATCAGAAATCAACAGATATCGTGCGATTATCAAAGAATTAGGAATTAGAAAATAATTCTTACAAAAAAGAGGGGCTATAAACGCACCTCTTTTTTATTACAACAAATTTAAAGCCTGATGCTAACAAGATCAGCAACAAGATAAAAAATCAAGAATAGTAACAGCATTTTTGAATTTCCATTGCAACAACAGACAACAACACAACAACAA
>TARA_B110000879_G_scaffold70409_1_pt1 | contig 21032 bp, 12 predicted proteins | sample TARA_B110000879 | Tara Oceans TARA_B110000879 (sample SAMEA4398094) | marine metagenome | biome: Polar Biome; feature: [SRF] surface water layer (ENVO:00010504); material: water (ENVO:00002006), including particulate matter (ENVO:01000060) such as... | depth 5 m
CAATTTTCCAACCGAATGGATTTAATGAAACATTCTCCGAAATGAGTCCCAAAACCAAGAACGAAATCAGTCACCGAGGATTGGCTACTCAAAAATTAGTTGCATTCTTAAAAACACTTTAATGAAAAAATTCAAAATAATTTCTGCCCTAGCTATAATTGTAGTTCTCGGAATTACAGGCTATTACTTCTTTTTTGCTGCATATAGCAACGGCTATAGGGTAGGTACGATAATAAAAATGAGTCAACGAGGTGTTGTTTTTAAAACTAATGAAGGTCAATTGCATACAGGTGGAGTTACTGCAGGTGGCGAGGGTGGACTAGCCTCAACTATTTGGGACTTCTCAGTTGAAAGAGGAAGTGATCAAATTTTAAATAAAATCAGTAAAGCTGCTGATGAACAAAAAAGAGTGAAGCTGTTTTATAAAGAAAAGTTTTACAAGTGGTCCTTCTTCGGTGATACTAAATATTTTATTGAAGAAGTGGAAATACTGGAATCCAAAACAGCACCTGCACCCGAGTTAAAGATAGAACCTAAATTAGAAATTGAAGCAGAACTAGAAAACGAAGAAGAACAGTTCAGTGATGAAAACACAATGTTCTAAGCTGAGTGGTTTGGTTTTAGTAAATCCAATACTGTTTTTACTGGATTAAACGTGTGCAAAGGGACCTCAATAAAGTAAGTAATCCAATCTGCCATTGCACCATTCCATAAACCTGGTAACTCTAAAGCTTTTATAGGTGCTCCTTGAAATGATTTCTCAGTTATAAAACCTGTTTCATCATCTCTGTATTTCAGCAAGTCAAACGTATTTCCTTTGAAGTCAGTTAACCAACAGGCAAGATCTACGGGATTAAAATGCGTGCTATTTTGTAATATTTCTAACTGCTTCTTATCACTTATATCAATTTGAGCTTTCTCAACAATTTGCAAAGTAGAATTCCCCTCCATATCTTTTACCCAAAAAGGACCTCCACCAGGTTCTCCTGTATTTTTAACCATTCCACAAACTCGAATGGGTCGATTTAAAGCAAGTTTCAATGCTTCAACATCGATAATATTTAGTCCAAGTTCCTTTTCAACAAAAGCCATTGCAGCTTTAATTTCGCCTTTATCCAGTTCATTCAAAAGCTGAAAAATCGTTTTCTTCTTTTCTAAAAGTAGTCCTGCTAATAGTTTCTTATACTTTGAACTTTCAGGCTCTAATTCAGGTTTTACGACATTATCAATGTTTTTGATAAACACCAAATCTGCATGAAGTGTATTTAAATTCTCCAACAATGCTCCATGTCCAGATGGTCGCATTAGAAATTCTCCCTCAGTTAAAATTGGTTGATTGTCTAAATTAACTGCTACAGTATACGTTTCTTGTAATTGGTTTGAAAAATGAATATTAAAATCAACGGTTGGGAATTCTTTCAAATACCTATCCACCAAATCATTAAATAGCTCTTCGTGTTCGTTGGAAATAGTAAAATGAATCTGAACTTTATTTTCTGACCCTGCGTAAGAAAGCCCCTCTAAAATATGATTAAAAACGGGAGTCTCTGCATTACCGTAAACTTCATGAAAAGGAATTGCGCCTTTTGGTTTATTGCCAAACCCTAGTCCATTATCATACAATATTGTTTTTAAAATGACCAATTGGTTAGCTACTTCCATTGGATTTTCAAGAACTCCGGAACTACTAGATAATAATTCCTTCAATGCTCTATAAAAAACAAAATTTGGAAGATTATTAATGAAAATTGTAGCTGCAGCATTTAATGATTTCCCGTTTTCTAATTCAATAACTCCAGCAAACAACTCTTTAAACATTCGGGTTGCAGCACCACTTGCTGGGACAAACTTTAAAATCCTAAAATCCTTTTTTTCATTCTCATAGTCAGCTATTAATGACTCTGTCTCTGATTCTGAAAAAGAAAGTATACCATCTTCTAAAACCGCTGACCTATCCAAATTAATGAATGGAAAGCCAGATTTAAATCGCTCTAATTGTGATTCAATGTTTGAATTCATGGGTAATTTTTATAGATTCAAACCTAAAGTTTTGAATTCAACTAACAACTAAAAAACTTTCAAGAATTTACTTTTCTAAAATTAGCTTTGAATGCGAGACGATTAAAAAACATTTCGCAATTTCGCAATTCTATATTTGACTTCAACTTTGTTGTTCAATTTAATAAAAAATTCAAAATGAGATTATTAAGCTATCTAATTCTAGCAGTAACTTTAATTACTGAATTAACTTCGTGCAAGCCAGTAAAAAAAGAGAAAGAAGAAGCAAAAGAAACGATGATGAAGTTTGAAGACAAGCACACTTATGCAAAACCTCAAGAAGCTGTAATTACTCATCTTGATTGGACTGCAAATGTTGATTTCGAGACCAAAATAATCACTGCGACTGCAGTATACAATATCAAAACTGCTGAATCAGCCTCAAAAATTATTTTTGATACAAAAGATAGCTTGAATATTATAGCTGTTCGGGTTGATGGAAAAGTAGCTAAATATGAAATTGGTGCAACGGATGAGTTTTTAGGTGCGCCATTAACAGTTGAGTTAGCAAAAGAAGCAAAACAAGTTGAAATTGATTACAAAACCAACCCTACTGCAGCTGCGGTTCAATGGTTAAGTCCGCAGCAAACTGCAAACAAGACTACTCCATTCTTATTCACACAATCGCAAGCTATTTTAGCCCGTAGTTGGTTTCCTATTCAGGACGGACCCGGAATCCGTTTTACTTATGAGGCAGAAGTCACAGTCCCAAAAGGCATGATTGCTCTAATGAGTGCAGAGAACCCTACCGAGAAAAATGAAACAGGAATTTATAGTTTCTCAATGAAACAACCGGTTCCTGCATACTTAATGGCATTGACTATTGGAGATGTAGATTACAGAAAACTGGGAGCTCATACAGGAATTTATGCTGAATCTACTTTAATGGGAAAAGCAGCTTACGAATTTGCTGAAATGGAAGATATGCTTGTAGCAGCAGAAAAACTTTATGGGAAGTACCAATGGGAAGTTTACGATATGATTATCCTGCCTCCTTCTTTCCCTTTTGGAGGAATGGAAAATCCCCGTCTGACCTTCGCTACTCCTACTATTATTGCTGGTGATCGATCATTAACCGCTTTAGTTGCTCATGAATTAGCACATAGCTGGAGCGGAAATTTAGTTACCAATGCAACCTGGGATGATTTCTGGCTAAATGAAGGATTTACAGTTTACTTCGAAAGAAGAATAATGGAATCACTTTATGGGAAAAATTACGCTGAGATGTTAGCTCAATTGGGTTATCAAGATTTGTTGGAAACGGTGGACGATTACATGGAAAACAATCAACCAGAAGACACTCATTTAAAGTTAAACTTAGATGGTCGTAACCCAGATGATGGTATGTCAGATATTGCTTATGAAAAGGGTTATTTCTTTTTACGATTAGTCGAAAACACTGTAGGACGAGAAAAATTTGACGTCTTTCTAAAAGACTATTTCCAGGGAAATGCTTTTAAAGTAATGACTACAGAAGCATTCATTATTCACCTTAAAGCTAATCTATTAGACTCTGCCACTTATACTTCAATCGGCGCTGATCAATGGATTTATGGCGAGGGTCTTCCTGACAACTTGCCTACTCCAAACAGTAATAAATTTGAATTGGTTAATGCTGAAATTGAAGCTTGGAAAAACGGAACAATCGCTAAAAAGTTGGAAACCACAGATTGGTCTTCACATGAATGGTTGCACTTCATAAGAACTTTGCCTAGTGGGCTTTCTTTCGATAAAATGAAAGAATTGGATACTACTTTTAGATTCACCAAATCCGGGAACACTGAAGTTCTATCGGCTTGGTTTCAACACACTATCAAAAACAACTACGTACCTGCAAATCAAGTTATGAAAGACTTTTTAGTTTCTGTTGGAAGACGTAAGTTTTTGACTCCAACTTACACTGCTCTTAAAGAATCAGGAAAGTTATCAATGGCTAAAGAAATTTATAAAGAAGCAAGACCAAACTACCACAGTGTGAGTCAACAAACTATGGATGAATTATTAGGATTTTAAATCGAACTGAATGAGCAATATTCCGTCATTTAGCAACACCGAAGTTGCTTTTAAGTCTAAATCAACTATAGAATTAAAATTTACCAGATTAATTTTCAAATTGATGGGAAGCCCCGGCTTGGTCAATATTCTGACGGATCTGACCACTTTCGCCTTAAAAATACGCCTTCCTATTCAATGGATTATTAAAAAAACGATCTTCAAACAATTTTGTGGAGGAGAGAGAATTGATGAATGCACTGGAACTTATGAATTACTCAAAAAAAATAATATTGAAGCAATTCTAGATTACAGTGTGGAAGGGCAATCATTAGAGTCTGATTTTGACTATGTGAAAGATGAGTTACTTCAGTTAATTGTTAATGCTAAAAAATATGCAAAGGTTCCAACAACTTGTTTGAAAATTACTGGAATTGCAAACTTTTCTATTTTGGAGAAAGTATCTGCAAATTCACAATTAAACGAGACAGAAAAGCATGAATATAATCAAGTAATAAAACGTCTGGACTCCATTTGTAAAAAAGCGTTTGACAATAATGTTGAAATTTATATTGACGCTGAAGAAACTTGGATTCAGGTTGCCATTGATCGACTGGCGGAGGTTATGATGCAAAAGTATAATGGTAAAGTGGCAATTGTTTTTACTACTCTTCAAATGTACCGCCACGATCGGCTTAAATACCTTCAAGAATTAATTGAAAAAACGACTAAGCAAAATTTTGTTTTAGGGGCTAAAATAGTTCGAGGTGCGTATTTAGAAAAAGAAAACGAAAGAGCTAATAGTAACGGCTACTCAACTCCTATGCAACCTAATAAGTCTGCAACAGATAACGACTACAATTCAGCGCTAAAATTAATGGTCGATAATATCGAAAAAGTGGAACTTTGCGCTGGAACTCATAACGAAGACAGTGCAAAATTACTTTGTAAATTGATGGCTGATAAAGGATTAGAAAATTCTTACAGAGGTATATTCTTCTCACAACTTTACGGTATGTCTGACAATATTAGTTTTAACCTTGCCCATTCAGGTTATAATGTTTCTAAATATCTTCCTTATGGTCCGGTTCGAGATACACTTCCTTACCTCATTCGCCGAGCTAGAGAAAACACCTCAATTGCAGGTCAAATGGGTCGTGAATTAGCTTTGATAACGAAAGAGTTATCAAGAAGGAAAGCTCAGCCAACTATTAATTAAAACTGCCGTCTTACAATGTGAGGCTCATAAGGTTCATTGTAATAGCTTCGCTTATCGTATTTTTACCCCAAAATCTAAAAACAATGCGTTTACTAATTGCTTTATCAACTTTTTTGTTTTTTGTTAATACTACTTCCGCTCAGTATTGCACACCTATAGGGAACTGTGTATTTGATGATTACATTGATAATTTTCAATTCAATACTATTTCAAATTTAAATACCCAAGGAACAAACTGCGGTTCTCGATTTAACCCAGGAAACGCATACTCAAGTACTGGTCTCAGAACAACAATTACACACGGCCAGAAATACTATATGCGCATTACCTCGAGAGCCTCAGTGAATAGACAACAAGGCTTTGCCATTTGGATTGATTATAATCAGGATAACGACTTCGACGATGTAGGTGAATTTGTTTGGAGTTCTCCAAAAGCGGATACCGTTTTCACGGATTCAATTCTAATCCCATATTCAACCTTAACTGGATTAACAAGAATGCGTGTTAGAAGCCAACGAAATTCAACTATTAGCTCAATAGAATCTTGTTCAACGATTAATCGCGGAGAATCTGAAGACTATCTAGTCGATATTAAAGCTTCTCAAATCGCTCCGCTAACAGATTTCACTTCAAATACAACCTTCACTTGTGACGGAACTGTCAAATTTCAAGATATTACTCCCAATCAAGTTACTACAAGGCTTTGGGAATTTGGAGATGGAGACACGTCTATTTTACAAGATCCAACGCACAACTACAAGACAACAGGAACCTATACTGTTAAGCTCACTTGTACAAATAGTTTTGGTTCAAAGCAAGAAGTTAAAACCAACTTGATTACTTACAATGCAAGTGGCTTAAAACGAGCGTCATGCTCACCTGCGACAGGTTCAGTAAATTCAGGTTTTGGTGTTACAAATTTTTCCTTTACAACTATAAATAATTCCAGTGTCGATGCTACTGCTGGTTTTGAGGATTTATCATGTATTCAAGGATCCGCCTCTCAAGGTGTGAGTTATCAAATGATCATTTCAGCTCCTAATGCACCTGCAAATCAAAACTTTAGAGCTTGGATAGATTACAACAATGATGGACTTTTTAGTAATTCTACAGAATTGGTTTTATCGCAAGATGATCAAAAATCAGGTTTGGAAACAATCAGAGTTCCAGCTAATGTAGTTCTTGGCATCCCTCTAAGAATAAGGGTTGCTGCAGTCTATACCTTGAGCGCCCCAGTATCCGGACGCTTTAACGCATGCTCTAATCTGAGCTATGGTCAAATGGAAGATTATGGTATTGTAGTATCACTAAACACTAGCCCCCCAGTTACAGAATTCGAAACCGCAACTTTAAAGTCTTGTGATGGACGAGTAGATTTTTTAGACCTTTCCACAAACGTTCCTACCTCTTGGACTTGGGACTTTGGTGACGGAAATCAAAGTTCGCTTCAAAACCCAACACACACTTATGCTGCCAGTGGAACTTACACCGTCAAATTGATCACATCGAATCTATATGGTTCAGACAATACCACCAAGACTTCTTACATCACGGTCAAACTAGCTGATGCAGTAAAAAGCGCTTGCATACCTACAACCAATTCACACAGAGAAGATTATGGTATTCACTCTGTACTTTTCGAATCAATAAACAATAAATCTGAAGATGGCCGAGTGGGTTACGAAGACTTTAGTTGTGCACAACAAGTAGTCGTGGCAGAGAGTAAAACCTACAATATTGAAGTCAAAACTGGCTCCTTAAATCTTGAAGATGTCTATGTATGGATAGATTTTAACAATGATGGAATTTTAGACTCTGGTACTGAACAAGTATTTTATTCTGGAAGCGATAGTCTCCATAAAGGGACGATAACTATTCCATCCGCCAGCATTAAATTTAAGTCGCTTAGGATGAGAGTTATGAGTGATATATTAGGAACAAATCTAAATGCTTGTACAAATCCCACCTATGGACAAGCTGAAGACTATGGATTAATAATTACTGGTGATACTTCAGGCCAACCTCAAGCTCCAACTGCAAGCTTTAGTGCCGATTCCGTTCAATCTTGTTTGGGTCTAATTAAATTTAGTGAGAACTCAAGTAACTCTCCAACAAGTTGGTCTTGGGATTTTGGAGATGGTAAAACAAGTATCATCAAAGATCCAGTGCATCAATACACTTCTGCAGGAATCTTTACGATAAAGCTAACCGCTAGTAACAGCATTGGAAATGATGTTGAAACAAAAATTAGTTACTTAGAAGTTGATGAACGATTTTGTGCACCTGGCGGCAAAAATGGTGGTAACGATGTTGGGATTGACATTGTCACATTTGAAGAATCAATATTGATCTATCCAAATCCTGCTGAAGACCTTATAAACATTGAATTTCCAGTATCTTATGTTCAAAAGTTTGAAGTTGCACTAATTTCAGTTCAAGGACAAATTCTATATTTGAATAAAATAGAAGCTGGAGAGACTAAAAAAATTCAATTGGAATTAGAAGGTTTTCCTACTGGCCTTCACTTTTTACAAATTAAAATAGGTGAATCAATATTCACTAAAAAGCTGATAATCAATTAAATGATTACTAAACTATTAACCCTTATTTGCTCTTTAAGCTTTATTTTCGCTTTAACAAATCAAGGCAAAGCAGCGCACCTTTACGGTGGTGATCTTTCGTATGCTTATGTAAGTTCTTCAATGGGTGGAACAATGCATGAATATGCAATTACATTAACTCTATACCAGGATTGCGCTGCCAATAATTGGCTTAGCGCCCACCCGCAGTCTAGCGTTGCTGTCAGTGTTCATGAAGGTGCTTTGAATGCAACTTCACTTCTTCTTTCCACACAAAGAGCGACGGCTAACTTGACATTGATAGATTCATCTAAGGTTGAAAGCAACTTACCTGCTGGTTGCATTGTTGGAGGCCCTTGCATATATAAAACAATCTATTTCGGAACAGTAACTGTGCCGACAACCTTCACTGGATATCATTTTATTTACGACCGATGCTGTCGCACAACCGCTGTTAGAAACCTTTTAGTAGCTACAAATACAGATGGTTCACTAATCCACAGTTGGACAGCATCTACTTCCACAAAAAATACCTCTCCAAAGTTTAGAGACTTCGATTTTCCATTTATCTGTATTAACAAGACCAATAGTGTACTAAATATTGCTCAAGATCCTGATGGTGACTTACTAAATTATGCATTTTATGCACCTTTTGATGGAGATGCAAGTCCTGGTGATTACACTAATGGTTACACAACTTTCACTCCTGGTGTAGTTAATTACAATGCAGGATATACTGCCCAACAGCCACTAGGTACTTTAGGAACAATTTCGTTAAATGGTCTAACTGGATATACAACTATGAGCACCTCTCAAGCTGGAGATTATGTTGTAGGTATAAAGGTTACTGAGATCGATAAAAACGGGAAAACCGTCGGTGTTGTGCACCGAGAATATCAATTTCCTTTTGTGAATTGTAACGACACAAATAAAAGTCAACCACAATTAATCGGTAGTGCAAAATCAGATTTTGAAATTAATGCTGGAGATACTTTGTGTTTTGATATTGAATTTGAAGATAAAGGTGGTTCTCCTCTTGATTATCTATACAGAGTTGAAGGTTTAATATTCGATACCAATTTCACAAAACCAGCGGCCAATTTATCAACTCCAATTTTTAGTCCTGGTAAGTCTGAACAAAAGTTTTGTTGGCCGACAACCTGTGAGCAAGGAAGATCAACTAAATATTATTTTTCTGCTACAGTTGCTGATTCTGCTTGTGTTCCAAATCAAAATAGTGTTGTCTTTTCTGTTTTGGTGAACCCTGCTGAAACTCCTAAAACTATAAGTGGCCCCTCAAGTTTATGCTCAGGTGCATCCAATGTTGTTTATACCACAGATACAATACCTGGTTTAATTTATAATTGGATGGTTACTGGTGGAAGTATTATCTCTGGTGGAACGGGGCCTTCTATCACTGTAAACTGGGGGAATGGTCCTGGAGGAAACATCCAGGTTTCTGGAGTTAATGCTACAGGATGTATTGGTGATACCATAGATAAAGCTGTTTTTGTAGCAACATTTCCTATTAATGCTGGTAGAGATACGTTAATGTGTATTGGGGATACCGTTATTCTTGGAGGGAATACTTTAAATCCAACTGCTCCAAATGGCTATTCTATTAAATGGAGTTCGGGAAATTTCCTGAATGATGATACAATATCAAATCCAAAAGCATTTCCTAATATAACAACTAATTTCTTGTTGTCGGTAACAGATACTACTGGAAAATGTACTGTTATTGACACTATTATAGTGCGAATAGGGCTTAATCCAAATGCCAGCACCAGCAATGACACCACATTATGTGAAGGAAATCAAATCACTTTAGCAGCGAGTGGTGGTACAAAATACACTTGGTCACCTGGTAGTTTACTAAATGACAGCACCATATCCAACCCAATTACCAATATCACTAGCGATCAATTGTTTATTGTGAAAATTGAAGATCCCGGTAATGCATGTTTAACTCTAGATTCAGTTTTGGTAACAATTGATGAACAATCAGACCTCAATCCAGGTGTAGATTCCACGATTTGTTTAGGATTAACTCATATTTTAGGAGGAATACCTTCCGGAGTTCCAAATGCCATTTTTAATTGGACTCCTTCTGCTAATCTGAGCAGTGCAACTGACTCAAATCCAGTTTATACTCCCACAGGAATTGACACAACAACCTTTTTCGTAACAATGACTACACCTGCAGGTTGTATATTCAACGATTCGATAGAAATAAGAATAGACAGTATTCCAATTATCGACTTACTGTTTGGTAGAGATACAATCTGTCAGCAAGACACGACTTTCATTCAAGCTAGTGGCGGAGATAAATATACATGGAATGTTACAGGTATAACTGGTGCTGGACCGCACATAATTACACCGGATACTGGATTTTTATATAAAGTAATCGTAACAGATGCTAATTTTTGTTCTGCTATCGATAGTCAGTATATAGACGTGAAAACTATACCTCAAATATTAATACCTTTTGATACAATTTTCTTATGTAATCTAGATACCTTAAAAATCCCAGTACCTGTAGGTGCTGCAAGCTACCAATGGTCTCCCAACTATAACATATTGCCAAATACAACTGTTGCCGAACCAAATGTTTTTCCTCGAGTCGATACTACATATGTTGTAACCATTACTAATTTCTTTGGCTGTGATGCTGTTGATTCAATCCATATTGAAGTTGGTGGAGAAGTTCCAACTGAAGCAGGCCCTTCAATAACACTTTGTGCTCCTGATACCCTTCAAATAGGAGGCAATCCTACTTCTCCTCTTTTCAGTACCACCTATTCTTGGACTCCAGTTACTGGATTAAATAATTCTACTTTAGCGAATCCAGCAACCTTTGCTGATACGACTCGGATGTATAAAGTAAATACTGTTAATGGAAAATGTGGAGGAATTGACAGTGTATTAGTCACAGTAAAACAGAGACCTACAGTAACTTTTGCGAGAAATCCCTATGAGGTTTGTATGGGTGATACTGTTCAAATTGATACGCTGAGCTCAACAGGAACTTTAGCTAGTGCTCTAATTAATCCACTTCCTGCAGTTCTCGTAGGTGGTTTTGGAATTAAATTAAACATTGCCCCATTAGTTAGCGCAACTTATGATGTAATTCTAGTTGACACTAATGGCTGTATAGACACTTCTAAATTATTTATAAACGTAGTGGATCCGCCTAATGTTTATGCTGGAAAAGATACCATTGAATGTGCTGGTATACCTTTTCAATTAGTGGCAACTGGAGCAAGTACTTATTCTTGGTCTCCATCAGAATTGTTGGATAAACCAAATAGTCCTACTCCAGTAGCTAATGCAGACTCCCTTACAGAATTTATAGTCACAGGAACAACTCAGGCTGGTTGTATTGCTTCGGATACAGTGATTGTTGACGTAAAAGCACTACCAAGAGTTGATGCTGGAAATCCACTTATTGTTTGTTCAGATACTGTTACAACTATTCGACTTGGAGGCTCTCCAACTGGAGATTCAACAACTAAATTTGTCTGGAGTCCAAACATTGATTTGGATAATCCTAGTGCTCTGAATCCAATTTGCACATTTACATTACCTAGAACCTATCTATTATTGGGGGTTGATACAAATGGTTGTGTTAATTCTGACACCGCTGATATTAGAATATATTCCTTCAAAATCAATAACGTAACTGCTGATTGTTCTAATGACACCATTCAATTAAATCTTTATGACACTTTTGGAACTCCGCCATTCATTTACGAATGGACTCCAGCATTAGGGCTTTCCGATCCAACTATTCCCAACCCTAAAGTAATTGTAGATAGTAGTATTATTTATCAAGTTAAGGTTACGGATACCGTTGGTTGCTCAGATAGCGCTCTTGTAGATGTTTTTGTTGGAGGGTTGGTTAAATCAGCATTCGATCTTCAGATTCAAGCAGATTGTGATAATACCACGGTTACTGCGCTTAACAGGTCTGAAAATGCTACTGAATTTAGCTGGACACTGAATGGCGAGCCAATTAGTACCGTAGAATCTCCTGTATTTACATTTCCATATGAAAGTAGTTTTAGTATTAGCTTAACAGCAACTAGTGCTGAAGGTTGTGTTGACGTTAATTCTTCTGATACAGCTACAGTTAAGTTTGATGATTATTTTACCGGAAAAATTCCTAACGTTTTTACCCCTAATGGCGATGGAATAAATGATTTATTTGATTTTAGATTGGGCAACCGACTTGAACAATGTTCAGAAATCAGAATCTATAATCGTTGGGGAGCACTTGTATTTGAATCTCGTGAAAATTCTCACATTTGGGATGGACGAACTTTTACTGGTGCTGAATGTGCTGGAGGTGTTTACTTTTTCACTCTTTCAGTAAATGGAACAAGCTACAAAGGAAACGTTACGTTAGTCAGAAACTAATATTTCCTATCTTATTACTTGATTTTTAGTTAGTTATTATTTATTTTAAACTTGAAATAAAGGCTATTCAATTAAGTCGTTTCTAATCTATAAGAAATTATGAACGACATTGAAAACCGATAGACACACAAGAAGTAATGAAGCTATTTTTGAATACATATTAAGTGGCCGGAAAACGAACCTATTTTTTTGATGTAAAAGCAACCAGAAGCAACGATTAATACCTAGCTATTACAGAAAGTAAAAAGCGATTTAAAGAAGATGGAACTTTTGATTTTCAAAAGCATAAAGTCTTCCAGTATAAAGAGGACTTCGATAAATTTTAAGGTGCACTTAAAACCTGTATAACTAAGATTTAAGAATTACAATCTGGTCATTAACTCTAATATGTTAGATAGACTTTTAATTAAACTTCACTATCCATAACATCTGTCATGACATAATATCTAGGATCATCAATCGAACTTTCAATTACCTCATGTAAACTAGGGTTTGCCTTTAAAAGAAGTACTTTACACTCAGGACTTAAATGCGTTAAGCGCAATTCCTTGCCTAGTCTCAAGTATTTCTTAGCCAAAATATCTACCGCTTCAATTCCTGAATGATCAGTGACTTTGCTTTCAATAAAATCGATCTCTACTCTATCAGGGTCTGTTTTAGCATCAAACTTTGAATTAAAGTTTTGCACTGAACCAAAAAACAATGGACCCCAAATCTCATAAACCTTTGTTCCGTCTTCTTTAATTCTTTTTCGTGCTCTAATCATAGTCGCATTATTCCAAGCAAAAACCAACGCGGACATTATTACACCAGCTATTACTGCAATCGCCAAATCTTGCCACACCGTAATTGCAGAAACAGCAATTAAAACAAATGCATCGGCCTTTGGTATCTTATGTAAGATTCTGAAACTACTCCATGCAAAGGTTCCAATAACCACCATAAACATAACGCCGACTAGAGCAGCTAACGGAATTTGCTCTATTAATCCAGCTCCAAAAAGAACAAATGCTAAAAGAGCTAACGCCGCAACTATTCCCGAAAGACGTCCACGACCACCAGCTTCAACATTAATAATCGACTGTCCTATCATTGCACATCCGCCCATTCCACCGAATAGTCCGTTGAGTATATTAGCTCCACCCTGTGCAATACACTCCCGGTTTCCACTGCCTCTTGACTCGGTAATGTCGTCTACAAGGTTCAGTGTCATTAATGACTCAATAAGGCCTACAGCAGCAAGTAAAAATGCAGTTGATATAACTAGTCCCCAATGTCCTTCAACAGTATCTAATAGACTAAAAATTTGTATTTGAAATGTTGGCAACCCACCTTCTAAACCTGAACCACCGCCATCTTTAATAAAACTACCTACCGTTCCCACTTCCAATCCACCAAAAATGGTAATACTGGCAACTACAATAATTGCAGTTAGTGCAGCTGGTATTTTATCAGTAAGTTTTGGTAGAAAATGCATTATTGCCATCGTAAGCCCGACAAGTCCTAGCATTATAAACATAGAACTTCCTTGTAACCATTGAGTACTCCCATTACTAGTTTCTGTAAAAAGCCCTAATTGAGATAAGAAAATTACAATTGCCAAACCATTTACAAAACCCATCATCACTGGATGTGGGATAAGTCGGACAAATTTACCAAGCTTAAAAACACCTGCAGATATTTGAATCAAACCCACAATAGGCAGAGCGATAAAAAGCCATTGTAATCCAAGATTTTCGATAGGTTGATCTAATGCCAAACCGACTTGATTTCCTTGTTGAATCATATGCACCATAACTACAGCCATTGCCCCAGTAGCACCAGAAATCATTCCTGGACGTCCACCAAATAATGCAGTAACAATTCCCATCATAAATGCACCATACAATCCTACTAAAGGATCTATTCCGGCAACAAAAGAAAATGCAACTGCTTCAGGCACTAAAGCAAGGGCTACTGTAAGACCAGATAAAATGTCGTTTTTCGGATTAAGGGTAAAGTTGTGTATGATTTTTTTCATGCTATTGAGTCTTCAAAAATGGCGGCAAAAGTAACCTTAAAAATCATCCTGCATTATATATTAAAATAACCTTCTTTGTTCTGTGATATTTCTTGAAGGCTATTTAATTGGTTTGGCAATGATTGTTTTCATTGGTCCCGTATTTTTCACCCTACTTCAGAGTGCTTTGCGATTTGGTAAATTATCAGGAACTATGGTCGCCTTTGGAATTATTGTAAGCGATATCGTGTGTATTCTGATCTACTTTTTTGGATTAAATAGCATTGAATTACCGGCCTATTTCAATAATATTGTTGCGGCAATTGGTGCTCTAGTTCTAATCGCGCTGGGTTTAAAATATCTACTTCAAAAACCACCAAATAGTGAAGTCGTATTTGCTTCAACGCTCAATTTAGTTTCTTCGTTTACCAATGGTTTCCTTGTCAACTTCGTTAACCCATTCGTATTTGTGGTTTGGGCAGGAATAGTTTTGTTTGCAAAAGAATCTTATTCAACCCCAACTGAAGTTCAAGTGCACTTAATCGGAGTATTAGCTGGAATCATTACCACTGATCTGCTGAAGGTGCTCTTGGCAGATAAGATCAAACCCTTTTTAAAGCCAAAAATTCTTGAAAAAACTACAAGGTTTTTTGGAATTGTAATGATAGGATTTGCCTTTAGACTTATTCTATACTTGCTACCAAAATAAATCATAAATTCATTATTATCAAATAGTTGACAATTATAGAAGCTGCTTTTATTCCTATGATTATTGGCTTTACAGTATCACTCTAAAGTTGTTGGGAGCTTGGATGAAAGCCTCTGGCATGAATCTTTTTGCACTTCCGATTTTAGCAACAAGTGCAGTATTTGAATGGTGAAACTTTAAATATATTGTGGTAAATGCTGGTTATTGGATAATTTCTATTGGTCTAATGGGAGTTGTAATAAGCCACTGGGCGAAAATATTAATCTGATACTCTGAAACCTGCCAGAATGCTCAAGCGGGTAAATTCAGAATCATTAGTGACAATAATCTAATTCCCTTTAAGTCGAGACCAGAGAATGGCAAACATTTCTTTAGCGTTATCTATTTCCGGTTGTCTTTGAGTTACGTTAAGAGCTCCGTCAACGTATATAAGATTATATCGAAAAACAAACTCCTCGGTTTCTTCTGCAAACGAGAACATACCAAAGCGTAAATCATTGAAAGCGTATCCTTCCTCTGTCTTTTGAATGATATACCAACCTTTGCACAGCTTAATAAGTCGCTGAACTAATTCCTCTTTCATTATTTCTTTAAAATCATCTCGATTTTTATCTAGCTGATTAAATGATATTTGATCTTGTGTGTCAAAAATTGAATAGTATCCAATAAAATAGCTGCTATCAGCATCGACATTTGCGGTCCAAAGAATACTATTCAAAGGTGTCGGCCGATTAGAAATCTCATTGTATTCAATATCCTGTGCTTTCAAACTATTCTCAAACTTAAAGTAGGCATACCCCTTTAAACCTAAGGTGAGCGCCATATAACTCGTACTCAAAATTATCCCTAGTCTATTGATCGAACTTCTTCTAGAATTTGTTCTGTGGTAGAACATTGCAGCTGCAGTGCAAACCAAAAATGGCAGGGTATATAGAGGATCAGCAACAAAAATATTTTGGTAGGAAACTTTTAAATCTAAAGGCCAAAACAACTGTGTTCCCCATGTGGTGTGTGCATCCAATAAAGGATGTGTAATCAAACTCCAAAAAAATAACCAAGACCATTGTTTCCAAGTTGCTTCTTTAGATTTTCTGTATATTTTACTAACCAGCCATCCAAATATTGGTGCCGCCACAACACTAAATAATATGGAGTGGGAAAAACCCCTGTGCATTTCATTAGCAGTTACAATATCGGTGAACTGCTTAGCCAAGACATCCAAATCGGGAATCGTTCCAGCAACTGCTCCCCAAAGCATAGCTTTATTCCCTATTTTTTTACCCAGCGTTACCTCAGCAACAGCTGCTCCAAGTACAATTTGTGTTAATGAGTCCATTAGCCAAAGGTAAAGTTTGCCTTGAAAGGATTTCTCAATTCAAACTCGCTTGGATTTATAGAGGAAATGATAGGTTTCAACAACTGATTCGATAATTTATTCCTGTGTCGAATGTATAATTTCATGTCTATTGGTAAAGCACCCAATGTACTTTTAAGCTCCTCTGCAGTTCGGCCAAAATGAATCTTACTTAAGCCCTTCTCTATAGCAAAAGCAACCAAGTTGTACAACATTCTCTGGTACAATGCATTTGATCTATTTACTTCGTAATCTAATCCGACGTAATTAGCTTCAATGCTCCCATTGCTTAAAATAGTGGCACAACAAAAACCTACTAGTGTTTCGTTTAAATAGTATCCAGTAAACTTCAATTTAACGCCAATAGCTCTCTTTAACTCTATGAATGTATTCGCCTTTAATTCACCCAAACTAAATTCAGATTGATCTACTACATTATCGAATAACTCTTGAATTCTTGCACTGTTATCTTCTATTTCAGTTGCGGAGAGCTGACGATGTGCAAGTTCAGCAGACTTCTTAAATGCACTCTTTGCCTTGGTTCTGAATTTGGTAGTCATACTGGCAAGGTAATCATCGAAAGATTTCCACTCTTTATGAATGGGTAAAACCATATTCACATCAATCATAAAGTCCTTGAAATCATGTTTGCGCAATGCATCACTTTGAGGAAAAGATTCCGGCCAAAACTCCTTAAGTAAATAATAAGAAATTTGATTGTTATTGATGTTTTCTGACTCTCTAATTCGCTTTAAACCATTATTGAGCATTTGCATGGTATCTTCACTAGATATACTTTTTTCAAAGGCATAGCCATTTTCTCCACAAGAGAAAAGATTTCCACACACCAATATCTTAGCATCAATCGTCTTCAATAATTTTTTACGAATATTCTCGGCAACAGAACAAAAAATAGCATCGTGATTTTCAACATTATCCCTTACAGAAACAATTTGAACAACTGCCATTCCTATAGGTTTGTTTTCTTCATCGTAAAACTGCAAGTAACGAAAGCTTAACTCATCTAAAAGCGTACTTTCAATTGCCTTTAAGTATGGGATAGAGAGATAAATATTATCAATGCTATTGGTTTGATTCCAATGTTCTTTATGTATCAATTCAATAGAATCGCACAGACTAATCTTAATTTTACTTTTCTCCTTAACACACTTGGGTTTCCGCACCATCATTTTAAATTAATCGGCAAAACTATGTTACTCTTTATATTTCCGTTGCTTAATAAATGGTAAGAAAAGATACTTATTCCCACCACTTCTCTAATGGCAAATCAACTCCAACTGCAAATCGTCCTCCAATTACTGGAGTCACATAACTCACTTGTTCTTCAATTGCTTTTTTAGTAAACCTTAGAATTGGATCTTGCCAAACATGTGGTGCTAAATCAAATGCTCCCCAATGTATTGGCATAATTGTTTTTCCTTTAACATCTATGCCGGCTTGAACTGATTCCTCAGGCATCATATGTATCGCTGCCCAGTCCTCATTATACTGACCACATTCTATCATGGCAAAATCAAATGGTCCTAGCTTCTCGCCTATTTCTTTAAAGTGAGGTCCGTAGCCACCATCTCCACTAAAATAGATATTGTCTTTTACACCTTGAATTACCCAACTCGCCCACTGCGTTTTATTCCTGTCATTAATAGCTCTTCCAGAAAAATGTCTAGAAGGTGCTGCCGTAAATGTCAATCCGTTGAAATCTACATTTTGCCACCAGTCTAATTCTGTAATATTTTCTGCTGGTACGCCCCAAGATTTTAGATGTGAGCCTACACCAAGTGCTGTGAAAAAGTGATCGGTTTTATCTTTCAACTTTATGATAGACTCATGGTCTAAATGATCGTAATGATCGTGAGAAATTATGATAGCATCAATGTGAGGCAATTCTTCAAAATTTATCGGTTCTTCATAACCAAAACGCTGGGTTATAAAACTTACGGGAGCAGATGCCGCGCCCAGCATTGGATCAATTAAAATTGTTTTTCGATCAATTTCAAGCATAACTGCAGAGTGGCCGTACCAAGTTATGTAGCTTAATGAATCCACATGAGTTTCATTGCCTTCTTCCCAATCAGTAGGTAAGGGTTTGCCTGGGTTTTTTCCTTTTGGTGGTGAAAGAAAAGTCAACAACATTCCGGGTATTTTTGAAAGCTTCATATCCATCCTAGTTTCAATAAGGTTTTCGAATCCACCTTCTAGATAATGTTCAGATTGCTTTATCCTCTCTAAATCAGCACCTTCCGGCTTTTTACCAAATTGAGGAGAAAAAGAAACAAATACAGTAACACCTATGGAAAACAGAACTATTACAAGTAATACGATCATAACAAAACGTTTTAAGAATTTAAGCATAACAAGAAACTTGATTATTAATAAGTTAGGGCAATAGTATTAGAGAGCATTGGATAAACTCTAACACATTATAAGGAAGTTTGAATACAAAACGCCGATTTTTACTTTCAATGCCCTATTCTAATTTCAAGACAATAGGCACAGCAAATGATAATTTGAGAACTTGAAAGGTTCCTAAAAAAAGGACTTAAAATTAAACTGAATCTCCTCTAACATCAGAATTAACATCGTAGATATGATCACCTAACTTCTCAGCTGAAGATATTAAATCAACGAATATCAATCCAGCTTTTATATTATAATCGCCTTTTTCAATACTCTTAAGATGTTGTTTTCTAAACTTAGATCTAAGGTAGTTGATTTCATCTTCTACTTTCCTAGCATCATCTTTCTCAACGTTAGCATAAGATCCATCAAGATTATCTTGCATGATTACGATAGCCTCATTTACTTTCAGAAAAAGCTCTATTAAATGTTCGCGCTGCTCTGGTGTAAACCAAACTTTCGCTTCAACCTTACGCTCAATAACCTTAGACATTTGATACATTACGTCTGCCGCTCTTTCCAAATCGTTAATAGCACTTAACATGCTTCGGATAGTGATAGAGCTTTTTTCGGATAATTCAGTTTCTGAGAGTTTAATTAAATATTGGCCTACCTCTACCTCTAACTGATCGGCAATGTCTTCATATTTATGTATCTTCTTGAGCTTTTTCCGAATAACAGAAGCATCGGTTTCTAAAAGAAGCAGATCTAAATGTTTCATCATCTTAGCAATAACTTTCCCGAAATTGCTTATCTCTTTTTTGGCTTCTAGAAGTGATAATTCCACGGAAGCCATAACACCACCACCAATATACTCTAATGAAAATTTCTCATCATCTTCATCTTTTGGCTTTACCATTTTCTCTGCTATTGCAGCTAGTTTGTGAGCGAACCCAATTAACACCACCACATTAATTAGATTAAACATAGTATGAAATGCCGACAATCCATAAGTAACGGCTGTAACACGTGTTTTCATATCAACTTCATTCAAGTTAGCTAAATCCATATTATTCCCCCATTGCAATGGAGAAGGAAAGCCCATACCCATAGCAACAAATTCTACGAACTGAAGGAAAAACGGAAAAATCAATAACATCCACGTTACTCCAATAATATTGAATAATGAGTGAATTCTTGCCGAACGTTTCGCATGCACATTTCCTACTATTGATGCCAACTCAGCGGTAATTGTTGTACCGATATTTTCTCCTAAAACCATCGCTGCAGCTACATCAAAAGGAATCCAACCTTTTGCCACTAAAACCAAGGTAATTGTCATTGATGCACTTGAAGACTGCACTACAATCGTTAAAATTGTGCCTATTGCAATAAAAATCAAATAAGAACCATATCCCCAATTTGCAAAACCCTGTAAGAACTGCAATATATCAGGGTTGTGTTTAATATCAGGCACAGCACTTTTAAGAAAATCCAGCCCCATAAAGAGCAATGCAAACCCAATTAAAAATTCAGCCCAAAAACGCCAATTACCCTTTCGAATAAACATCATAGGAAAAGCGACGGCAATTATTGGTAGTGCCATAGCGGCAATCTTTATTTTAAAGCCAAGAATAGAAACCAGCCAAGCGGTTATGGTTGTCCCAATGTTTGCACCCATCATAATTCCTGCCGATTGAATTAGTGAAAGCAAACCCGCATTCACAAAACTCACAGTCATTACTGTAGTTACAGAAGAAGATTGGACCAATGCAGTAATCAAAAAACCAGAAAGAACTCCTAGGTAGCGATTCCTAGTCATAGTACCTAAAACTTTTTTAAGCTGAGCTCCTGCTGCCTTTTGAATGCCTTCACTCATCACCTTCATCCCATAGATAAAGAACCCTAAGGCACCTATTACTTTTATTGCATCAAATACTCCAAATTCCATGACTAGATTTTTAACAAAAATACCTCAGGTTTCTAACCCGCAATTAGGTTCAATGTTAACTAAATGTTAGGCTTTTTAACATTAAAAAAAACATTCCTTCTGAGTAGCCTGAAAACCCTACAAAACTACATTAAGGTTATGTAAATATTAAGATTGTGTTAACACCCAGAAAATAACTCTAATAATTTTGCTGCATATATTAATTCAATATATCTCTAATGTTAAGAAAAGTACTCGTTTTCGTTACCACAATATTAATTTCACTTGCGTCATTCAGTCAAACTTCAAAACTGTCAAAAGAGAAATATGCAAAGGGAATTCGCTTTACAGGCCCTGACAGTTCTTTTTACATCAAATTTGGGCTAAGAATGCAAAACCTTGTAGTAGTTAC
>TARA_B110000879_G_scaffold37344_1_pt1 | contig 21028 bp, 19 predicted proteins | sample TARA_B110000879 | Tara Oceans TARA_B110000879 (sample SAMEA4398094) | marine metagenome | biome: Polar Biome; feature: [SRF] surface water layer (ENVO:00010504); material: water (ENVO:00002006), including particulate matter (ENVO:01000060) such as... | depth 5 m
GTACTCCAAAACCACAAATGTCTTCTTGTTTCTTATTAACAACAAAAGATGACAGTATTTCTGGAATTTATGATACACTTAAAAACTGTGCTCAAATTTCACAATCTGCTGGTGGAATCGGACTTGCTATTCACGATATTAGAGCTACCGGGTCCTATATTAAAGGAACCAATGGTGCATCTAATGGTATTGTGCCAATGCTTAGAGTATTTAACGATACAGCTCGTTATGTAGACCAGGGTGGTGGAAAACGAAAAGGTTCGTTTGCTATTTACATGGAACCTTGGCATGCAGATATTTTCGATTTCTTGGATTTGAAAAAGAATCACGGAAAAGAAGAGCAACGAGCAAGAGATTTATTCTACGCAATGTGGACGCCAGATTTGTTCATGAAGCGTGTTAAAGCAAACGGCGATTGGACATTAATGTGTCCTCATGAATGTCCAGGACTTTCTGATGTGCATAGCGAAGAATTTGAAAAGCTATATACCCGATACGAGAAAGAAGGGAAAGGAAGAAAAACTATCAAAGCACAAGATCTTTGGTTTAAGATTCTAGAATCTCAAATCGAAACGGGAACGCCTTACATGTTGTACAAGGATGCAGCAAACAGTAAGTCGAACCAAAAGAACTTGGGAACTATTAAGTCTTCGAACTTATGCACTGAAATCATTGAGTATACTGCTCCAGATGAAGTTGCAGTTTGTAACTTAGCTTCAATGGCATTGCCTAAGTATGTGAAAAACGGCGAATTTGATCACGAGAAGTTATTTGAAGTTACTTATCAAGCGACAATAAACTTGAATCGCATTATCGATGAAAATTTCTATCCAATAGAAGAAGCAAGAAAAAGTAACATGCGTCACCGTCCAATTGGAATTGGTGTGCAAGGATTAGCTGATACGTTTATCTTGATGCGTTTACCGTTCACTTCTCCGAGAGCAAAACAATTGAATAAGGAAATCTTTGAAACTATTTACTATGCGGCTATGACGGCTTCTAAGGACTTAGCTGTTAAAGAAGGGCCATATGAGACTATCAAGGGTTCTCCAGTTTCCAAAGGAATTTTTCAATTCGATATGTGGAACGTAACTCCTTCAAATCGCTGGGAATGGGATTTATTGAAAGAAGAAGTGAAGAAACATGGAGTAAGAAACTCTTTGTTATTGGCTCCGATGCCTACGGCTTCTACAGCTCAGATTTTAGGAAACAACGAAGCGTTTGAGCCATACACCTCTAATATGTTTACGAGAAGAACACTTTCTGGTGAATTTGTGGTAGTGAACAAACATTTGTTGCGTGACCTTAACGATCTTGGAATTTGGAACGATAATTTGAAGAATAAGCTAATTGCAGCTAATGGTTCGGTTCAAAATATTGATGAAATTCCAGAAAATTTAAAAGAGCTATATCGCACAGCTTGGGAAATTTCTCAGAAAGAAATTATCGAAATGTCAGCCGACAGGGGTGCCTATATCGATCAGTCTCAATCGTTGAATATATTTATGGAGAACGCTAACTTTGCTAAGTTGACTTCTATGCACTTCTACGGATGGGAAAAAGGATTGAAAACAGGCATGTATTACTTGAGAACGAAAGCGGCTAGAGATGCTATTCAGTTTACGGTAGATAAGTCTACTCTAGCTCAGCCAAAACCTGAAGTAAAGATTGCTCCGGACAACGCACCTCCAAAAGACAATGCTGAGGAATATGCAGCTTGGTTAAGAGCACAACGAGAAAAAGTTGAAGAAGGTGACGATTGTGAAATGTGTTCTGGTTAATACCAGAACGTATTTGGCGGAGCCAAATGCTTAGCTAATACTATTATTAGCTTCATTTTCGCACAGGCGGAAATCTAAAACCAGTTTATTGAAACCCCTGCTAATGAAAAATAGTGGGGGTTTTTGTTTTCAATTCTATTCGGTAATCACATTAAATTATGTTTGCCTTCTAACAACATTGCACTGCATGAAATTCAAAAAAATTACGTGGTTATCTCTTCTAATGATCGTTGCGCTTCTGGCTTGTAAAAAAGAAGAAATTGAAGTATCTGCTTTGCCAGTAAATAGCACCGCAGCAGATTTAGAAAAGTATTTGACCATTCAAAAAAGGGCTCAAAATGTACCGGCCTTAACTACACGTATTTTTAAAGAAGATCAGGTATTGTTTGAGAATCATCAAGGTGAGTCGTACATTGAAAAAGACATAACCCTAACTAAATACCACGTTTTTTTATTGGCTTCGATTTCTAAAACTATTACTACTTTACTCCAATTGTATGATCAGGGAAAATTTAAGTTGAACGATAACATCAATGATTACTTGAATTTTAAAGTCGTGGTTCCCGACTACATTATGGCTATAACTTCTAAGATGTTTCTTACTCACACTTCTGGAATTGCTGATGGAAAAGCGCTAACATTATAAGAAAAATGGAACTTATTCTCGAAGAATATAAAACACCTTTTGGTGATTTAATTTTAGGCGCATTCAGCAGCGAACTTGTGCTTTGCGACTGGAAGTATAGAAAAACGCGTGCAGCTATTGATAAACGCGTAAAAGAAGGAGTTTATGCAATGTCTGGAGATACACGTTTCTCTGGAGCGTTACTTAAAACGAATCAGGGAGATAATGCAGCTATAATCAATAAAACCAAAATACAACTCGACGAATATTTTAACGGTACACGTACAAAATTTGATGTGCCAGTTCGCGCAATTGCAACTAATTTTCAGCAAAAAGTTTGGATGGCTTTGTGTGATATTCCTTATGGAGAAACAAGAAGTTATCTAGAGCTATCCCAAGAATTGGGCAATATAAAAGCAATACGAGCAGTGGCTTCTGCAAATGGAGCTAACGCACTTTCTATTCTGATTCCTTGTCATAGAATTATTGGTAGCAATGGCGAGTTGATGGGTTATGCTGGTGGTTTAAATGCGAAGAAAAAATTATTGGAACTTGAAAATCCAAACATGATAAGCCAGCAGTTGGACTTGTTCTAGCCCAACAAATAAGCAAACAACTCCACACACCCAGCAAGGGTAACATGCACCAAAGCGCCACCCCAAATATTCTTAGAATAGAAAGCCAAGACACCTAGCAAATAACCGCCAAACACCGAGCTAATGGTCTCTCCAACTGGTTTTCCGAAATGTAGCACAGCATAAGCAGCCACCATAGGTAAAATTGCGTCTTTTCCCAAGTATTTAGAAACTCCAATTACTAGAAAACCTCTGAAAAGTAATTCTGTATTTAGGAAATCTGTAAGGTAGAAAAACTCATAAATGAGCACAGATATCCATTCTGGTAGTTGGTGAAAAACAGCAAATGCATATCCACCACAACGCTGATAAACTGGGTAAAAGCTATTGATTTCTGAGCTTAATGCGGCCAAAGCAGTCAAAGGAATTATTAGGGCAACCAAAATGACATAGAACTTCAAATTGATACACTCAAAATGCAACCCATACAAACCAATACTCCGTTTGTTATCTAGCAAAAACTTGCACAATGTTAGTATTCCAAAAATCGTTATCCAGCCATAGGCATTAAAAAATATTTTGTACCAAAAGAGAAATTGTTGAGGATCTAAAAGCCCCAACACAGGCTTTACGAAATACGGGAAAACCGATCGATCGATAGAAAGTATAAGCAGACCTAAAGCAGCGTAAGCAAAAGTCTTAAGATTGATTATCAGCGCATCTTTCCGGAAGAATTTTAGGAGAAACAATACTCCGAAATAAGCTATTGCGTTTAGGCAAAAAAATGCCGGAATACGCAAAGCTGCCGGTTTCAATTTGTCAATGAAATTATCTTCGATATCGAGCTGATAATTGGTCACTATAAGCAAACCTAGAAAGACTCCTATAATTATGAATCCCTTAACTGGGATATATTCCTTGTGGAATTTTTTGAAGTATTCAACAGTTGTTTTCATGGAAATCCAAACGTATCTTATTTACTGAGCAATTCAAAATCGATCTAACAAATAAGCGGGCAGCTTCATTTTCTATTTGCTCTGTTTGTTCTGGGTTTATAGGAATATACAGAAAATGGGTTAGATGAAGGAGGTGAAAACCAATGAGAAAAAATAATTAATCAAACTGTAGCTCAACACAAAGCGCGTTTTGGTGGATTAAATAAAAGTCATTACTCAACATTTTCACAACTATTTTGAGAATGGTCAAGGTGAAAAACTGAGTCAGGAAGAACTGAACTGTAATCATGACCAATAGGTTTGGTGTTATAAGTGAAAATATTGGGAGATTAAAAGCGAAACAAGATGAATCAACAGTAAAAACGCTACTTATAGAAATTCATCTCGTCGATATAATTGAAAACAGGCTCAGTAAGTAAGTATCTAACGTCTTTACCTTCTTTGATCGCACGACGAATAAAGCTTGCCGAAACCTTCATTATTGGAGCATCGGTCAGCCTTACGTTGGGATGATTTTCAATCTCTGGTTTTGTTTGAGATTTATGAGAGTCATGTATTTCTTGCTCGGTTAAAATACGAGGATAGACAAATAGCTCGTGCTGGTCAAGAATCGCTTGATAGTTCTGCCACTTATGGAAGGTTCTTAAGTTGTCTTCGCCCATAATGAGTGCAAAATCATGTTCAGGATATTTGTCTTTTAGATAAGCAAGGGTAATTCCTGTGTAGGAAGGCTTTTCCAATTTAAACTCAATGTCAGATGATCGCAGGGACGGATTGTCAGAAATAGCATGATTTACCAGTGCTAAGCGATGGTAGTCTGCCAACAGACTCTCTTTCTTTTTTAGTGGATTTTGAGGTGAAACTACTAACCAAACTTGGTCTAAGTCTGTGCAGCTAACCATGTGATTTGCTATAATCAAATGCCCTACATGAATCGGATTAAAGGTTCCGAAGTACAGTCCTATTTTCATTTTGATATAAATTCAGTAATCATGGATTCTGCTTTTAAGACAGCTTGATCCAAGATTTTGTTTTCCAAAACCACATCAAATTTATTTGCAAATTCAAGCTCTTCGTTTGCTTTGCTCAGTCGAATTTGAATTTTTTCTTCACTTTCAGTTTGCCTTCCTCTTAGTCGTTTTTCAAGTTCCTCAACACTTGGCGGCATAACAAAAATTGCCAGAGCATCATTTCCAAAAAATGATTTTAGGTTGAGACCACCGACCACATCTAAATCAAAGATCACCGTTTGGTTATTGTTCCAAATACGCTCAACCTCAGATTTTAGAGTACCATAAGATTGACCTTTATAGACCTCTTCAAATTCCACAAAGTCGTCGTGCTCTATTTTTTGTTTGAAATCTTCAGGACTTAAAAACCAATAATCAAGTCCATTTTCTTCTTCACCCCTTTTAGGCCTGCTCGTTGCAGAAACTGAAAATGAAAGCACATTCAGTTTCTTTAATAGAGCTTGAACTATTGACGTTTTTCCAGCACCAGAGGGCGCAGAGAATATGATGGCTTTTTTGGTCATTGAACTAAAGTACGTTTAGTACTTGTTCTTTTATTTTTTCTAGCTCGTCTTTCATTTCAACTACATGTCTTTGCATTTCGGCATGGTTTGCCTTTGATCCAATGGTGTTGATTTCACGACCCATTTCTTGGCCAATGAATCCTAGTTTTTTCCCTTGTCCAACTTGTCCATCCATAGTTTTTGAGAAATATTCTAGATGAGCTTTTAATCTAACTTGCTCTTCAGTAATGTCTAGCTTCTCTAGATAATAGATCAGCTCTTGTTCGAAGCGATTGTTGTCAAAAATATCATCATCTTTTTTCATGTCCTCAAAACGAGCAAGCAGTTTTTCGCGCTTATTGTCAACACGAGTAGGAGCCAACTGCATTACTTTTTCTAGATGATCACTAATAATATCGATCCGTTTTTTAAGGTCGTTTTCTAGCTGTTGCCCCTCATCCTTTCTGAAATTATTGCAAGCAGTAAGTCCTTCAATAACGGTTTGTTTGATGGTCTTGTATTCATCTGAGTCAAATTCATGACTTTCCGACTCCAAGATATTTGGCATTCTCATTATCAAACTCATAGTGTCTAAAGGTTCCAAATCAAATTCTTGGCTCATCCCTTTTAATTGAGCTTTGTATTCCGCAAACAATTCACGATTAATTTTTACCGATGAAGTTTTACTGGCGGATTCTAAACTTAGAGAAAAGTCAATTTTACCTCTGTCTAATTGCTCCGTAATTAGATTGCGAATTTCAAGTTCTTTTTCTCGATATGAGCTGGGCACCCGAACTTTAGTATCGTTCATTTTTGAGTTTAACGTTTTCACTTCAATAGTGATTTTAGTTCCATTAAACTCATTTGTTGCCTTACCGAAACCGGTCATGGATAATATCATACGCTCAATAATTTCCGCAAATATAAAGCACAGTCTTTAGCTAAATCGCTTGCTTACAATGTAAACTCCTGTGAAAATGAGAATTGCTCCTACTATCTTAACTAAACTTAATTCATCTTTTCCCATTGCAATAGCAAATAATGATGCTAATACAGGCTGCGTATATATGTAGGTACTCACTGTAGCCGGTTGTAACTTTTTGAGCGCGAATATGTTAAGTAAATAGGCGAAGAATGTTGTGCAGATAACAACAAAGGCAGTTTCGAGCCAAATGGTAGTGGTAAAGGTGGACCATTCGATAGTCATAAAATCATAGACACCGAAAGGAAGCACATAGATTAATCCAAAAGTAAAGACCCATTTTATTATTGTTAATGGTTGGTATTTGGCCATTAAGGGCTTAACAATTACTAAATACACTCCATAAGATGCTGCATTCATTAGAATCATAACATCACCTTGCCAAGTTTTTGCATCGAAAGAAAAATCAGCGTTGAATAGTATAATGAGTAAAGCACCAACTATTCCAAGAGCAAGCCCAATTATTTTTTGTCTAGTAATAACATCATGTAGGATTATTGATGCCGCAATTATGACTAATATTGGATTTGAAGTCATTATAATAGCTGCATTTATGGGTGTTGTAATATTAAGCCCAGCAAAGAATAAGAGTTGATTCATAGCAACTCCGAACAAACCACAAAGAGCGATCCTTGTCCAATCTTTTTTGTCAATTTTTTCGTTGCTCAGTATACTATGAAAGAACCAAAAGAGCAAAGAAGCACCGAGTACTCTCAGTAAAATGAATCCAAAGGGTTGAATGTATTCGGGCATTACATCTTTGGCCACAGAATAGTTTAGACCATAAATGATGTTTGCACCGAATAGTGCTAGATGTGCCTTTATATTTGTATTCTTCACTAAAAACGAAATTGTGAATTTTGTTGCACGCTTTTTGTGTGTGACTGTGAAACTTTAAAACATTATCTCATGAAAAATATAATTATTGCCTCCGTAGTTGCATTAACGACTTTAACTGGATTTTCTCAGAAAAAAGGAACAGTTGAGGCTAAGATTCAAGTAAAAGGGATTTGCAGTATGTGTGAAAACAGAATAGAAGAAACAGTCAATTTTGCTAAAGGAATTAAAACTGCAGAATGGGATTTGGATAGTGAAATACTTACAGTTGTTTATAAGGAAGGAAAAACGACCCCACAGGAAATCGGTGATGCTTTAGCGAAGGCAGGTCATGACAATCAATATGCAAAAGCAACGGAAAAGGATTACGGAAAAATATCAGATTGCTGCAAATATAAAACGCAGCAAAAACATCACAATTGAGCATTCTCCAACTGCTCTAAGTTTTTCTTGGCATTTCCAATAAAAATTTGATCGTTTATCAATACTACAGGTCTTTTTAAAAAGGTATACTCATCAAGAATTAACATTTTGTAATCAGATTCTGTGAGTTGTTCTTTACCTAAGTTTCTTGCTTTAAATTGCATAGACCTCCTAGAAAACAAAGCCTCGTAAGAGCCTGCCATTTCATGCATTTGCTCTAATTGTTCCCGTGTAATTTTGTTAGTTTTGACGTCTTGAAAATCAAAGTTCTTTGATTTCAGCTGAAGGTTGTCAATGATTCGTTTGCAGGTACTGCAAGTAGATAAATGGTATACTTTCTTCATAGATCAAAGATAAAATTACTTGCGTATTTTGGCTAAAGGAAAAAGCAGTTCTCCAGTAAGAAAACTTTTAAGTCCACAACGGATTTTTATTCCTGTTGTTATTGGATTGGCCGTCGCGGTATGGCTACTTTGGGATGAGTTTAGTTCCGATATGTTCAGTCAAGTCACGTGGGGATGGTCTACAGCATTTTGGCTCTTTTGTGCACTTATAATGGTTGCAACCCGTGACCTTGGTTACATGTACCGAATTCGGGTACTGACCGATAACGAAATAAAATGGCGTAACAGTTTTGATGTTATTATGCTTTGGGAGTTTGCCTCTGCCATTACTCCAAGTGTAGTAGGAGGCTCCGCCATTGCTTTGTTTATTGTTAATCGTGAAGGGATAAGCTTAGGAAGAAGTACCGCTGTTGTAATGGTTACGGCATTTTTAGACGAACTTTTTTACATTTTGATGGTGCCTTTAGTTTTGTTATTTGTTGGCACAAGTGATTTATTCCCTCCAAATTTGCAAAAAATGATGTTCGGAATGAGTTTAGGCGCAAAGCAAATATTCTATTTAGGATATGGGTTTATCGTCTTACTAACCACATTGATTTTGACTGCAATTTTCTTTGCACCCCTGGCCACTAAGAAGGTTTTGGTGAAGGCTACTTTTCTGAGTTTTTTAAAATTTTGGAGAGCAGAAGCGATCCAGACAGGTAATGATATTATAACCACTAGTAGAGAACTTCGAGGAAAACCGTGGATCTTTTGGGGAAAAGCTTTTGGGGCTACTTTATTTAGTTGGACCGCTCGTTTTTGGGTGGTTAATTTCCTGATTCTTGCCTTTGGGACCCTTGCCTTTAATGAGCACATGATGGTTTACGCACGTCAACTAGTTATGTGGGTTATCATGCTTATTAGTCCTACACCAGGAGGAACGGGAGTTGCGGAATATATGTTTGGCGAATTCCTTGGGCTGTATATAGTTGAAGGGTTCTCCGGAGTCATTGCCTTATTATGGCGACTGTTTACTTACTACCCGTATTTGTTTGTTGGAATTATTGTTCTGCCAGGTTGGATAAGAAGAGTATACTTAAAACGAAGATTGGTTACTTTTAAGAAAGTATAAAGCATAAAAAAAGCCCCTTTAGGGCTTTTTTAAAATTAATCTGGTAGAGGATTACTTTAAAGTACAAACTTCATCATCAAACTGATAAGCTGTACAAGCAGCTTCAGCATCAGCTTTCTTTGCTTTTGGAATGTTAAGTGAGTTATCTACAACTCCGCCAATTGTACATTCGCATATGTAGTCTTTCTTACAAGAAGTAAAAGAAGCAGCAAATAATGCCACTGAACAAATTGCTAAAAACTTTTTCATTTTGTTTTTTTTAAATTTCTTTAAATGTATAACTTTTAATTCAAAACAGAATGCACCTACAATTTTAAATGTTCTAGAGCAGCTTTATAATCAACGCGTTCACCATTCGAAATGCCAATCAAAAATGCACCGTCAACGCCTTTAGACTTGACTAGTGAAAGAGTTTGTTCGGCTTCATTTTTATTATTTGTTTCACCTGTGTAATACCTTACCGGCTTTCCTTGAATTACTTTAATCTGCATTTGTAATTGATGCTCATACTTAGCCAATTCATAAATAGGATCTGCAGCGGTTAAGCTAGCCCCAACTTGAACCGCTAAAAACACTTCGGCTTTAATTTTTATTTTGGATGTAATAGGCTTGGGTGCATGTTTATTTTTTATTGAAATACTCTCAGCAGTTGTTGCAATGCCTGAAGAAGTAGGAGAGCCAGATTCAATTTTATTGGCTTCACCGATTCCTATTTTATTTCCATTAGAATAAGCAACTATAAACGCATCGGTAATTCCTTTTTTGAAGATTGCATTTTTAGAATTAACTGTTTCATTCAAGGTTAGGAAATGTCCAACTCTAAATTTGTTCATGCCACCTTCTTCGTAAATGTATACTTCCTCAGTTAATTTAGAAACTGAACCGGGCATTGTTTTGTCAGCTCCTGCTGCAACTTGCACAGCATAATAAAAATCGAATGTTTCTTCTGTTTTCGAAGTTAAAATAGGCTTCTCAATTGGAGTTGTTAAAGCTACGGGAGTCATGATTTGTTGTATTCGAGGAGAATTCGCCAAGGGCTCTGTGTCAATTTTTGGGTTAGGTTCAGGAACAGGCATAGTTACAGGTTCAGCTGAGACTTCTATTTCAGAGTATTTACCGAAGTACATTAAAATGGATTTTGGAATAGTGTCTTCTTTAGCTTCAGTTTCTTCAGGTGCTGTAGCCGAAATTTCAGTAGTTATAACAGCATCCATAATAGGGGCAATCACTTCAGAAACACTAATTTCTAATGATCTAACTGTGTCCATAATCGGTCTCATAGATTGATTATCAGCAATGAGAGTCTCCGAAACGGTCGAATTAACAACTTCTACTGAAGAAGCAGTATCTGTCTCTCTTGAAGTGTCAATAGTGGTAATAATTGGAGATACGATAGTATCGATTAATTGAGGGGTCTTTTCTTCAATTTCTAGTGTATCAATAATTGGGATCAAAGGAGTCTCAGTACTATCAAATACGATTCTTTCAGTTGTATCTACTGAAGTCACAGTTGCGGATATAACGGCGTCTAATATCGTTTTAGAAGCTTTTTCTTTAGTTGTATCGGAAGCAACGGTAATTATTGTGTCTTGAATAACGGGAGGAGCAGGCTCTGTTTGAGTTACTAGCGTATCTGCTATTACCATTACTTCTTTTTCAGGTTCTGGCTCAGGAGGTTTCGCAGATTTACAGGGATCATTAATATATGTTGCAAAAGCGATTAAAATTTTATTTAGTTTATTAACGTTAGTAGCCAAAGCAGTGTATTGATCTGATTTTTGTTTTTCAAGATCTACAGATTCTGCACGTTTAATCCAATATTTGACTTCAATAATTTTTTGGTTAACCATCTCAAAATCAAATTCCTCACAGGCGCATTCTTTTCGTAATGAAATTTGAGTTATGCTGTGACTCATTAAATCAGCCTGTTTATGTGCAGACTTAATCAAGCGCATTATTTTATCGTCAGTTGCTTTGTTTTTTTCGTCTGCAGATGTCTTTGATAACTGTTGACAGCTCTGCACATCTTCAGCTATACTTTTCATTTGATCTTGAACAATGCTCAACTCTGCATCAAACATATCGCAAGCATCATTAGCCGAACTATAAATTGACAGTAATAACATTGCAATACCAAATAAATTTTTTTTCATATATAAACTGATTGTATATCAAATATAAATAATCATTCAGGTCTTGTGCTTTTCTAGAGTCAATACTGGATTAGTAGATAAGATGTTCGTTCTTCAACACTAATAGTTGAATAAGTACTTAATGTCGCATTTGCAGAGGCAAACTAGATAGTCCACATTTGTACAAAACGAAATAGTATGCGCTTAATAATCACTCTTTTTATAATCTTTTTAGCAAATTCATCTTTTGGACAAGATTGTTATTCAAAATATCGTAAAGCGTTTACTGAGCGTGGATCCTTAGAAGTAACGGATAGCACCTACAAAGGTGTAATTATAACTGTTAGGGAAGGACATGAGACAAACTGCTTTATGGGTAAAGTATCGGTTAAATCTGGAAAGGTTGTTTTGGATAATTTCTATGTAGAGTTAGAAGATGAGTCTTATGAAAACTTAGGACCTAAATTCAAAAACTTAAAACCTGTTGAGATTAAAGATGGTATTTCTCAAATCATCATTGATAAACGAGATAACTTGTACAATGTGATTTTTCTTGATCACTTAAAACCTAAAAAGAAAGGATTTAAGAAAGCTCCAGATTTTGATTTGGACTAATTATCAGCTGAGTTTCGTGTTGTTTAAAGATTAGTCAAGCTTTCAACAACTTGTATATTTTTTTCTTGGTTTAAGATTTTATTAATGGTTGCGGTAATAGCATCCAATCTCATTTGAAACTCCTCTAATTTAGTTTTGTTTTCTTCCTTTGGACTGAGCTCATTGGTCTTTTCTTGTGCGTCAACATCTTCTTTTGCTTCTGTATAAAATGCCTTTAAGCTGTTCGCGGCAGATGACTTTATCAAATTAGAGTTGGATTGTAAAAGAGTTTTTTGAAAAACTGAATAACCCGACATTAATTCATCCGTTCTATCAACCTTTAGCAAAAGTTGTGAATTAAGATATAGAAATCCAGCCTGTTTATAGGCTCCAATTTTGTAAAAATTATTTTTAAAAAAAGTCAGGTGACTATAGTCTCCTAGTTCTGAATATGCCTGTGCAATTTGCATTCTGAGTTCTTCATTTTCATCTTTTTCATGAGCTTTACAAAATGTCAAAACGGCCAATGTATCTTTAGCTATAATCCCATTTTTAATAACAGACTGAAGCACAGCATATGAGCTATCAGAACTTAGCTCAGAATAATAGTCCTCCATATTTTTAGGTGTATAGTTCAATCGATACAGTTCAATTGCCTTAGCTCTTACTTTGGAATTGTTGTCGTTTTTCAGAAAAAAGAGTAACTGTTCTTCTTTGAATTTAGCTTCGAACAATAGACTAGCAGTCATTGCAGACAAACCCTGAAGTCGGAGATCGAAAAAATCGTGTCTTATGGCATTGTTAATAGCCTTCTTAGTCAATGGGTTATTTGGATACTCCCCAGAAAGCAGCGCCAATGCTTGTTTCATATCAGCCAATCCTTTTCCAGACGCAAATTGAGCAAACCACGCTTCAGTTGTTTTATTTGGCTCTTTAACCTCGGCAAGGAGATAACCTTGACTGTCATAATCTATCCAAGTAGCAGCTGTGCTTCCTTTTAAATAAAAAGTGTCTAATTCATTTTTGACCCAAATAGTATCTAATATTTCTTGATGAGGGAGATAAGATTTTACCAGCAACGGAATTTGATACAATGGATATTCGTTCAAATTTTGAGTTTGATTTACGATCATGAAATTTTGCTGTTGAGTAGCATCAAAATAATAGGTAATCGTTAATTCTGGGTGGCCATTATCGAACATCCATTGATTAAAAAACCAATTTAGATCCTGACCAGTTACTCTTTCCATTACTAAACGCAGTTGATGCATTTCTGCAGAACTATGAGCATAGAGTGTTAAGTATGTTTTGAGCCCTTTAAAGAATGCCCTATCACCGACAGTCGTTCTTAATTGATGCATTATACAAGCACCTTTGGAATAAGTATGCCCATCGAACACTTCAAGCTTGCTGTCGTATTGAAAACGAACAAAATCTACTTTTTTGACTTTTGATTCTCTTAAGTAGCTTCTTTGTTTATTGAGTAAGTTGAGCTGAGCGTCAAATGGCGATTTACTTTGCTCGACCCATAGGTATTCTCCATAGGTTGCAAAAGCCTCATTGAGCGCTAAATTTGACCAGCTCTCACAACTTACTAAATCACCAAACCATTGATGAAAAAGTTCATGAGCGATTATGCCTTCTTGAGGATAATCAATCAATTCTTGTTTATGACGCTGCACAAATTCGCCATGCAATGTTGCAGACGTATTCTCCATTGCTCCTGAGACAAAGTCTCGAACTACGACTTGAGCATATTTATCCCAAGGATAATCAACACCTAATTTATTTGAATAGAATTCTAGCATTCGTGGAGTTGATTCGAAAATGTATTGCGCATCCTTAGCATACTGTTTTTCTGTGAGATAGGTAACCTCCTTACCCCTCCATTCTTTATCTTTAAAAACAGAAAAATCACCAATAGCTATCATTGCCAGATAGGGAGAATGAGGCAGGGATTGAATCCAGTAATCTGTTCGCGTACCATCTCCATTCTCTGTCGAAAATTCCAGTGATCCGTTACTCAAAGTTTTTAGAGTATCAGGAACCGTGATGATAATTTCTTGAGTGGTTTTTTGATTGGGCTCGTCCATTGTTGGAAACCAGCAGGAAGAAAAATCTATTTCACCTTGTGTCCATATTTGAAGCGGTTTTCCAGGTATGTTATTTTGGGCATTTATAAAATACAAACCCTGCCCTCCGCGAATTGCTTTCCCGCTGCGTTCTTCAACTTCATTAGGGTTTGCGATATATTTTATAAAAAGCTCTAAAGTGTCATTTGACGATAAGGTTTTTGAGAAAGTGAGGTTTAGCTTTTCACCGGTATACTCGTAGTTGACTGGGTTGTTTGAATCATTTAAAACTCTAACTTCCTTAATGTCAAAAGCTTTTGCGTCAAGAGAAAGAGTCTTTTTCGCATAAAAATGTGGTGATAATTTTAGAATAGCATCTCCTAAAACTTGTTCAGTTTTAAAATTAAATGAAACTACAAGATTAGTATGAATTAAGTCCCAAGTTAATTCAGTAGTAGCCCTATAAAGAGGTTGAGTCCTTGGGTTTGTATTTAAACTAGAACCTTTGGTAGACGATTTCCCAACTAAACCATTTGATTCAACATTTTTAGAGGAATTACAGCTTATTGTAATAACAAGAAAGAGTAAGGGTGCAAAAAGTCGCATAAACAAATTTAGGATTCTACGGTTAACTAACACTAATTCTGAGTTGAGGTTAGAAGTTAGTTTTAAAGAATTGAATTTTGCCTTTATAACCTATTTTTGGCTGCTGATTTTTAAGCAAAGTGATATGAAAGTTATTGGAAAAGACACTACCTATGAAATTAAACTAGATCTTGACGCTAAACTGAGTTTAGACGGAGAGGAAGTAAGCTTGGATATGGTTGCAGAGTCTGAAAATTCTTTCCATGTTATTTATGAAAATATTGGGTACGATATTTATATCGTTGATAAAAATGAAACAACAAAGACCTATATCATTAGCGTAAACGGAAATGAATATACCCTTCAAGCCAAAAGTAAGTTTGATGAATTGTTAGATCAATTAGGAATGTCTAATCTCGTTGAAGCTAAAGCCGATAACCTAAAGGCTCCTATGCCTGGTTTGGTTATCGATATTTTGGTAGAACCAGGAAATACGGTTTTAAAAGGAGATTCAGTTTTGGTTTTAGAAGCAATGAAAATGGAGAATAACATTAAGTCTCCAGCTGAGGGGATTATCAAATCCATAGACATAAAAAAAGGACAAGCCGTTGAAAAAAACCAAGTCCTTATTTCATTTGAGTAAGAAGACTATAGGTAAACTTTAAGGCTAAAAGCTCGTTAGTCGTCCTTTGTTAACAGCTTAAAACCTTTTCCGTGGACGTTAACAATCTCTAAGTTATCGTCAGCCTTCAAGTATTTTCTCAGTTTAGTAATGTAAACATCCATACTTCTTGAGTTAAAGTAAGAGTCATCGCCCCAAATTCTGTTCAATGCATAACTTCTATCTGTTACTTCATTAAGGTTTAATGACAACAATTTTAGAAGGTCATTCTCTTTTGATGTAAGCTTTTGTTTTTCACCATCAATTATTAATTCTTGTAATTTAGAATTAAATGCAAATCGACCAACTTCAAATTTTTCTTGCTTTTGATGATCTCTTTCTTTTCGTGTTCTTTTTAGAATTGCCTGAATTCTGAGAAGCAATTCTTCCATACTAAACGGTTTTGTCAAGTAATCATCTGCTCCAAGCTTGAATCCTTTTACTTTATCCTCTTTCATAGACTTGGCGGTCAAGAAAACAATAGGAATTTCAGGATTTATTTTAAGCACATCTTTGGCCAATGTAAATCCATCTTTTTCAGGCATCATTACATCGAATATGCACAAATCATAATGATTTGTTCTAAAAGCCTCAAGAGCTTCTTTTCCATTTCTCCTTAGTTCGGCAGTATATCCTTTTGCTGAAAGATATTCAGAAAGCAGGTCACCTAAATTATGGTCATCTTCTGCAACCAGTAATTTTATTTCTTCTTTTTCCATCATAATTATCGTTCAATATTGTTCATTGGAATTGTTAAAGTAAAAGTACTTCCTTTATTCAATTTGCTGTTTACTTTTACACTACCATCATGCCTTTCGACGACTGTTTTCACATAGTTTAACCCAAGTCCAAAGCCTTTTGTGTCGTGCAAGTTTCCAGTTGGGACTCGATATAATTTGTCGAAAATTTTGCTTTGGTGTTCTTTACTGATTCCAATTCCATTATCACAGACCGACAACATAAGATTGTCTTTTTCATTGTTGGTTTTAATATGAATTACCGGTACCGCTGGTGTATACTTTATTGCATTATCAATGAGGTTATAAATAGCGTTTGTTATATGCACTTTATCAGCCATCAAATAATCCGATTTAGCATTTAATTGCATTTTAATCTCGCCCCTTTTTTCTCCAAGTTGCATTTGAAATTTAGAGACAGCATCTTCTATGATTGCATGCACCTGAACCGGTTCCATGCTCATTTTAAAGGCTTGACTGCCCCAAATAGCACTTTTTAAGACATTTTCTACCTGAACGCCAAGTCGTTTATTTTCTTGACCAATTATTCCAATATATCGAGTCATTAAACTTGGTGTTGCACTAATATCTGGATCTGATAGCGCTTCACATGCCAAGGAAATCGTTGAGATTGGCGTTTTTAATTCGTGTGTCATATTGTCGATGAAATCGTTTTTGATTTCAGAAACTTTCTTCTGTTTTAGTATTGTTCTTATGCTATAATAGAATGCAAATAAAATTAGAATGATAATCAATAAACTAGAAAAGAGGAGATAAGATACTGAACTGAAAATATATTTAATCCGCTTTGGGAAATAGAGCCTTAAAGAAGCTTTTTGACCCAAAATGTCTTTAGGAAATAAATTAATTTCAAAAGATTCTAGATCTGCAGTTAGCGTCGTGTCAGAAAAATTTCCAGTCCTCAGTTCAGAATCCAAATCATAAACACCGAAATAATAAGGGAGTTTTATACCTTCTTCCAGTAGGAACTTTTTAAGCAGTTTATCTACTCTTACATCGTTCACCCTGTCCTCAATTTTTTCGGAAAGATCAATTTCCATTAAGCTTCGAACTATGTCACTAACCAACACTGTTTTATTTACTAACTGTTTTCTGACGGCCGTGTCAAGGTTTACTTTTAGATCACTTATATAATAAGTTTCACCCTCTTCTCCATTTGCATGATAAGATAAATTATCCTCAGAATTTTCAATATCTACTCTATGCTGACCTGCAGTTATAAAATCAGTAACCGTTTTTTTACCGCCTTGCTCTTCAACAACCCTGACCTCGATACCGGCTTCTTTTTTTTCCAGTTCTTTAAAAAGAAAATATTTGTAAGAAGAATCGTGCATGAAGTTAGAACTACTTATGGAATCCTCAGCCGTGAAAAGAAACCGACCTTGTTGATGCGTTCTAATTTTTTTGAGTGCTTCTTCCTGTTCTAGCACTTCTACAACATTGGACAATGCCTTATGAACTAGACGGTCAAACTCTTCATGACTAATTGATACGGCCTTATTGATCCAGAAGAGCTGGATACTTATTAGAGCCACTATCGAAAAAACAACTCCACTTATGAGCCAGGCTATTAATCTATTGTTCACTTATTTCAATTATTAGAAATCAAATATAGTTGGGCTGCTACAGACCAATGTTAGCTTAACTAAATTTAACCCCCTAATAGTCTGGGTTCATGGCTACTTCTGGCGTAGAATATGGTTAAAGAATGTCATAATTAGTCTTTAAAGAAACGGGTTTTTATGGAGGACAATTTATATTCAAAATCAATTAAAAGTTGCTTTTGGTTAGTACGATGAAAGTGCATAGTTTTGGTGGTTCGAATAACTAAAATAAAATTTATGAAGCATTCTTTACTGAAAGCATTGAAATCGACTCTTCTCAGCGGACTCGTTCTTGCGGGAATACTTATTAGTTCAGGAGTAAATGCACGAAGTTCTGTCACAATATCAATAAGCGCTGACACTATTTGCGCTGGTGATAGTTTGAAGGTATTTGCAACGAGTTCTAGAGTTAGTGGAGCAACTTACACGTGGTCCATTGCCGTTGGACCTTCAGGAAGCTTAACTTCAACAAACGATACCGCTGTTTTTAAGCCAACTGCAAGTACATTGTATAGAGTCATTAGTGATTCTGCAGGATTCAAGGACACTGCTCTGTCATTGATTCAAATACATGCTAATCAGCCTGTTGGTTTAATAATTTCAAAAGATACTGTGTGTATGCGAGATCAAATTACTCTTAAGGGTTCGGGTGCATTAACGTATTCCTATTTTAAAGGATCTATTGCTTCTGGCGGTGGTGATTCAGTAAATGTAATTATCACTAAAAACGATAGTGTATCAGTTATTGGAACAGATGCTAACGGTTGTAAAATGACCGCATTTAAGAAAGTTGTTGCAAAAGAGTTACCTACGGTTTCATTTAAGGTATACGTTCAAGGGTTTTTATCTAGAAACAAGGATGCTTGCGCAACTCAAGATTTTACCCTAAAAGCAACTTCAGGCTATCCTGCCTACAACTGGAGTAGCACAAGCCAAATCGTTGGATCAAATACCGATAGTACCATTATTGGAAATACCGCCATAGCAGCAAATTATGCAGTAACAGTCACCGGAGATAATGGGTGCTCTAAAGCGTTCAATCAGTTAATTAGGACAACTCAGCAAGATGTTCAAGGCGTTACTATTAATTTAGTTGGAGGAAATTTGGACACTGTGTTATGTGGAGGAGAAGTTCGAAGAGCTAACGCTAACACTGGTGATTTTTATAAATGGTCCCCTGCTTCGGCAATTGATAGTGGATCAATTACCTCTACAAAGGTTAGACTTAAGCCTGCCTTTGATGAAACAATCATTCTTACAGGAATATTTGCTGGCTGTATAACAAGGGATACTATTATTTTGCGTGTAAGTCAATTACCGACTTTAACCTTTGTTAGTCAAACTAGTTCTGCGGCTCAGCCATTGTGCGAAGGAGATGGTGATACAATTAGAGTAAGTTCAAATTCATCAAGGATTTTATGGAATACCGTAAGTTCTTCGAGAACAACGAAAACAGTCGCATTTAAGCAGACTACGACGTTTGACGTTATTGCATTCAATGCTTTGGATTGCGTAACAAAAATTACGATTACTTCGCATGTCGATACTGCATGTGGTATAAAAATTAGCTCAGAGGAATTTGAGCAACAAAATTTGAATGCTTTTTACAATTCGGTAAATGGCAAAATGATATTGTCAACGTCAACGGAATTAGTAAACGCCTCAGTTGTTGTTTACGATCTAAGTGGAAATGAAATTTTTAATAATTCTGTTGAATTAGTTCCTAACGCTAGAATGGAATTTGATTTTTCTTCACTTTCAGATGGAGCTTACTTATTCAGGCTGTTTAATTCGGATTCAGATTTTACCAAGAAATTTATAAAACACTAATAAAACTAGAAAAGCCTAATTTTCTTGGCTTTATTATCTAAAATTTTATTCAATGAAAAATTTAGTTGAAGCGTTTCCGCTGCACATGAAAGAAGCTTTGCAAATTGCAAAAGATTCTGAATGGAAATCATCGAATGAACAATTTCGAAACATTATTATCAGTGGTTTGGGTGGTTCAGGAATTGGCGGTACAATAGTTTCACAATTGATCGCAGGTGAAGCTGATGTTCCAGTTGTGGTAAATAAAACATACGGAATTCCAAACCTTGTAAATGAACACACTCTTTTTGTTGCGTCTTCCTATTCAGGTAATACTGAAGAGACATTAGAGGCCTTGCAAGAAGCTATAGCTAAAGGAGCAACAGTAGCATGTTTAACCTCTGGTGGCAAACTGTTGGAAATAGCTAAAAAGAACGGGTATAACTATATAGAAATGCCTGGTGGTCTTCCTCCAAGAGCAGCCTTCGGTTATTCAAGTACATTGTTGTTTAGACTTTTAGGAAATTATGGATTTGTAAGCGCTCAACTGTTAAGTGATTTAGCATCAACGCCGGCTCTTATTGAGGAACATATTGAAGAAATTAAAAAAGCAGGACTGAGTTTAGCTAATAAATTAGCTGGTAAAAGACCGGTTTTTTATACAGATGCTAGAATGGAAGGTGTTGCGATTCGCTACCGTCAGCAATTGAATGAGAATTCTAAAATGCTGAGTTGGCATAATGTGCTTCCAGAAATGAATCATAATGAACTGGTTGGTTGGGCAGAAGATCAGCCAGAAATAGTTCCTGTATTTTTAAGAACTAAAAATGATTATTACAGGACTCAAGAACGAATGGAGTTCAGTAAGGAATTAATGATCAGTAGAAAAGCTAATTGTGTTGAGATTTCAGCTGATTTTGATTCAGATATTCATGCAGCGTATTATTTAATTTCAATTGGAGATTGGGCCTCTGTTGATCTAGCAGATATTAAAGGAATAGATGCAACTGAGGTTGATGTCATTACCGAGCTGAAAACGAAACTTTCAAACATCTAAATTCTTGGAAACCGTTGCCGTTGAAAGACTGGGATTAATTGACTTTCAAGAAAGCTGGGGTTATCAAGAGCGATTGTGCAAGGCCAATGTTGAGGTAAAACTCAATCAGAGAAAGCATCCCGAATTAGCTGGTTTTACAAAACATCACTTGCTATTTTGTGAGCATCCATTGGTATACACGCTTGGTAAAAGTGGAGATGAATCTAACCTACTTGCAGAGCAAGGTACTTTAGCTGAATTAGGAATAACCTATCATAAAATAAACCGGGGTGGAGACATCACCCACCATGGTCCCGGACAATTAGTGGCCTATCCAATATTAGATTTAGAAAAGTTTTTTACTGATATCCACAAGTACCTCCGGTATCTTGAGGAGGCTATTATTCTAACGCTCAAAGACTACGGAATTACTGCTGGCAGATACGAAGGTTACACAGGAGTTTGGCTGGATGCGGATGATCCAATTAGAGCTAGAAAGATTTGTGCAATGGGTATAAGATGTTCGCGTTGGATCACCATGCATGGGCTAGCACTGAATATCAATAATGATCTATCGTACTTTAATAATATAATTCCTTGTGGAATTGAAGATAAGCAGGTAACCTC
>TARA_B110000879_G_scaffold32374_1_pt1 | contig 20780 bp, 18 predicted proteins | sample TARA_B110000879 | Tara Oceans TARA_B110000879 (sample SAMEA4398094) | marine metagenome | biome: Polar Biome; feature: [SRF] surface water layer (ENVO:00010504); material: water (ENVO:00002006), including particulate matter (ENVO:01000060) such as... | depth 5 m
ACATGGCTTTTTTCAACATAAACACACCACTTTGGCAGCAGCTCAGCTTAATTTTATTACTATTGATTAGTGCGGCTTCCAGTGCCAGTTCTATACCCAACTTTAACTTGACTGGTGATACAAACGTATCTAGCATAACTAGCTTACATTGGATGGACATCAGCAAAAAATCAACCCCCACCGAAGCTAAAGCTTCATTAGTTGATGGTGACCTAGTCATAGGAAATTTCAATATTCCTTTAACAGATGCCAGTCATTGGTTTGCTGTCACCCTCACTAACACCACTGATCACCCACTGACCCCTAGCTTATATATGCGCCAAGCATACCCAAACAAAGTGAACCTTCATTATATGCAAGAAGGCCAGTGGGTTACCCTCCTTAATGGGACAGATATTGCATTAAAAAAACGTCAGGTTGACAACCTGCCACCCATATTTAACCTCGCCCTAGATACTCAGGAAAGCCAAACTTTTTACCTTGAAGTTCATAGTAAAATAAAACTACTGATGATAGACATCAATTTAGGTGAAGCACAAAAAAGCGCCACTTTAAATTCGTTACATTTGACAATAATAAAAATATTTCTTGGTGCTGCACTTATAATTTCCTTAATCAATACATTGATGTACTGGTCTTTTAAAGACCGAATTTACATCTACTACACTGCCTATGTTCTAAGCTTTATTTCAGCGACTTTTGTGATCAACTCTTTTGACCTGTATTTCGATTGGCATATGCAGGATAGAAACATATTGTTTTTAACCTATCACAGCATGATCATTTTCATTTCTTTATTTATAGCAGAGGTGCTTCAAACTGAGCGTCGCATGCCTTGGATAAACTTTATATTAAGAGCCTGTCGGTGGTTAGCATTGGTTACTGCCATTTTAACGTTAGTTGATGGCAATTACTTCTCTTACACCATAATTGCCTTTATACCTGTATCAACATTTTTTTTGGTCATCTTAATTTATGCCAATCTAGTGGGCAACTCTAGCGCAAACCTTTTGGCTATCGGTGTTGCCCTATTTTTAAGTGGTATTATTCTCAGCCAGCTAGTGAACTCCGGGGTCGTTCCTGTAAACGTAGTGACTGAGCATGGGAATATTATTGGATCCTTGGCAGAAATGATAATTTTTTCAGTCGCTTTGTTTAGACGAGTAGTCAACCTAAACGCAGCTAATACTGACTTGTTAAACCAAACTCAGGACGCTAAAAATAAGTTAGAAAAAACGGTGACACAGCGCACAGAAGAACTTAACCAAGCAAAGCAAGCAGCTGAGCAAGCTAACGAAGCCCGCAGTGATTTTTTTGCCAACGTCAACCACGAGATGCGCACGCCACTTAATGGTATTCTTGGCATGATAGAGATTATCAGTGAGCAGCAAGAAAAAATAATATCTACTCGGTATTTGAAAACACTGAAAACAGCCAGCCATCAACTCTCAAGCCTCATTAACAACGTGCTAGACCACTCTAAACTAAATCATCATGCAGAATTAGAAGTTCAAGTCACCAACTTCAATCTACTAGACCTCATCGATGAGTTAAAAGACATTTTTCTTAATATGGCCGAGGATAAGGGTATATTACTCAACATTCAGGCGGCCGATGGCCTGTCTTTGGGCCGCCAAGGAGATTATATAAAACTTCGGCAAGTTCTCATTAATCTTCTGGGTAACGCGATCAAGTTTACCGATTCAGGGCAGGTTAAACTCATCATAGTAAAAGGCCCGTCAGAAGAAGACCTCATTTTTAGAGTTAGTGACACCGGTTGCGGTATTTCAGACGATCAAATTGAGCATATTTTTCATGCTTACAATCAAGTTTCAAGGAATACAAACTTCAGGCAATCCGGCACGGGTCTGGGGCTTGCCATTTCTAAAAAGCTAAGCCTTATTATGGGTGGCACCCTAGAGGTTAAGTCTGAGCTAGGAGAAGGTGCCCAATTTAACCTTTGTCTAAGACTCAAGCCCGTTATCTGGCGCGATAAAGATGACGCTAGTAAAGCTCACGCTATAAAGACCGTAGATCTATCCGATAAGTGTATTTTAGTAGTCGACGATTCTGAGATCAATCAGCAAGTAGTGAACGCATTTTTGGCATCTTCAGGAATTAGGTTAATTGCTGCTAAAAATAGCCAACAAGCCTTAGATCAATTTAAACAAGGGGGTATTGATGTTGTATTAATGGACTTGCACATGGGCACAGTTAATGGCATTGAAGCAATCCAAAACATAAGAAATTTTGAAACTAATAACAAGGTTGAACATTGCCCCATTGTAATGCATACCGCCGATACAGGGAAAGATGTGTTACGGAAAGCTCTCCACGCTGGCGCAGACCATTGTTTATATAAGCCTTACACTCAAATAGAACTACTCAGCATACTGTGTGATTTCTTTGAATTAGATTTTGATAGCCAAGAGATAGATGCGGTCGAAGTAACCAACATGAGGTCTGTGGTTGACAAATTTTTGGAGCACAGCAATATATCTCTTAAGCAGTGTTACAGTCACATAGAGCTTGGAGACTTTGAGTCCTTAAGCCAAGAAATTCATCAAATGCTGGGTAGTTGCGGTGTGTTTGGAGCAACCTCTATGTATGCCACACTACAAAAGATGGAAAGCTTGTTGGATGAAAATAAACAGGAACCCTCTGCCCTATTGTTATTACTAGCAACGGCGACAGGCCAATTAAACATGTATCACCAAGCTGCACAGCAACCATAGTCTATGATTAGCTGGGTAACCCAAGTTGTTGAGCATATTCAACTAGTTGAACTGGACTAGGCGCTCTCAGCTTAGACATCACTTCGGCACGATGTTTTTCTGCAGTACGTGCACTTATTTTCAATACGCTGGCAATGCCTTTAGTAGATTCACCATAAGCTAAAAGCTTTAGCACTTGTCGCTGCCTTTGAGTCAGCCCCATATTGGAAATTTCATGCTCCATCATTACTCCAGACAGATGACTAGGAACCACAAATATTTGATCGCCTTTTAACACCGCCATAATGGCTTCTATAAGCGCCTGGTGGGAACCACTTTTAAACGCGTAACCATCAGCACCTGCAGACTTTGCTTTTACAATATCGGCGCCACTTTCAAGATTGCTAAGCATAAGAATCTTTATTTCTGGCCACTTTTGTTTCAGTATATAGGCCGTTTCATTACCATTAATATCAGGCATGTACATGTCTAGCAGCACTAAATCTGGTTGAAGGTTATCGAGGGCAGCAATGGCTTTTTCGTGGTTTTGGGCAGTACCCACCACATGAATGCCTTGCTCAGCCCCACGTGATTCAATCAAATCAGAAATAGCTTCTAAAATAAGCTCTTGATCGTCTACCAGAAACAGCCGTGATTTAGTCATGCGTCAATCTCTATTGCTAGCTCTATGAAACTCAAATCGTGATACAGTATTAAAATACGTATATCAATCAAGGTTACCCTCAGGAAGAGGCGCTGCATTATTGAGTTCAGTTAGTCCTAAGCGTGTTTTCAACTAAGGGCCTAACTCCTGCGGGCACTGCGAAAAAGGGTTCCAAGTTATAGTATTAGCTTACGGGACTAGTGCACCATCGTCATGGGTAGAACTACCTAGCTTTAGCGGCAAGGGTCATTTTTAGCCAATGAATTAATGGAGCTAGGTGTTACTATAGCATCATCATACTCACAGTATTAACTAGGAACCTGCTATGTTTGCACGAGAACAACTTTCCTATGAAGCAGTAAAGCTTGCGGCTAGGGCAGAAATAACCGATGAAAGCATGCAGAAGGCTGCTTTAGCTTATTACCAAACCATGAAAACGCGCCATACTGTGCGTGATTTTATTGACCGAGAAGTGCCAGAAGACGTGATTCAAAATTGTATTCGCACCGCAGGCTCTGCACCCAGTGGGGCCAACCACCAGCCATGGCATTTTGTGGCTATTCGCAACCCAGAAATAAAGCACGCAATGCGTCTAGCAGCCGAAGCCGAGGAAGAAAAATTTTACGCAGGCGGTGGTGGAGATGAATGGATTAAAGCGTTAGAACCCATTGGCACTAATGCTGACAAACCCCATTTAGATATCGCCCCATGGTTAATTGTTATCTTTGCACAACGCTATGGTGTGTTTGACGATGGCACCCGTTTTAAAAACTACTACGTGCCCGACAGTGTAGGCATAGCCACAGGCTTTCTTATTTCTGCGTTGCACCATGCTGGCTTGTACAGCCTCACACATACGCCCAACCCCATGCGCTTTCTCAACAAGCTCCTTGGCCGCCCAAGCCATGAAAAAGCAGTGATGATATTAGCTGTAGGCCACGCCTCTGCGGACGCCACTGTGCCGGGTGTAGCAAAGATAAAAAAGCCATTAGAAGAAATTCTCACTGTGCTCTAGCCGTTAAAAATAAACCGCAAAGCATCGCTCAAATTAGTGCACCAACACCTGACTAAGGAACTTTTTAGTGCGCTGTGATTGTGGGTTCTCAAAGAATGCTATGGGCTCATTCGCCTCAACAATTTTACCTTCATCCATAAAGATCACTCGGTCTGCCACTTGCTTGGCAAACCCCATTTCATGGGTAACCACAATCATGGTCATGCCGCTTTGAGCAAGGTCCGTCATGGTGTCTAGCACCTCAGCTACCATTTCAGGGTCTAGTGCTGAAGTAGGTTCATCAAATAGCATCACCTTGGGGTTCATGCACAAGCTGCGCGCAATCGCTACGCGCTGCTGCTGCCCTCCTGATAACTGCGCTGGGTATTTGTCTGCTTGCTCAGGAATATTAACTCGTTCTAAATACCTCATGGCTATTTCGTGGGCTTCTACTGGAGGTATTTTATTAACCCACATTGGCCCTGCTGTGCAGTTTTCTAGAACCGTCATATGAGGAAAAAGATTGAAGTGTTGAAACACCATACCCACTTCAGATCGAACTTTGTCAATGTCTTTCATGTGTTGATGTAACTCAACGCCATTGACATTCACCGAGCCAGATTGGTGTGCCTCTAGGCGGTTTAAACATCTGATGAGTGTCGATTTACCAGACCCAGAAGGGCCACAAATAACGATACGTTCGCCAATATTAACCTCCAGGTCAATATTAGTGAGTGCGTGGAAATCACCATAGTATTTATTCATTTCCTTGATGGAAATAATTGGCTTTTTTACCTTCTGATTTGTTTTAGACATGACTTATCTCGACTGCCGTTTTTGGTATTTACGTTCGATACGAGACTGTATAAGTTCTAATACCATGGTCATCATCCAATACAGCATGGCTGCGGTAATGAGCATCTCCATGTGATTAAAGGTTTTGTTGCCCAATGTTCTGGCGAGAAACATGAGCTCCCATACCCCAATAACGGACACGAGCGAGCTATCTTTAAGCATCGCAATAAATTGGTTTCCAGTGGGTGGGATAATTAACGGAATAGATTGAGGCAAAATGATCTTGCGCATAATCAGGCTAAACTTGAAACCCAGTGCACGTGACCCTTCCCATTGACCCGCATCAATGCTCATAATGCCGGCACGGAATATTTCAGTCATATAGGCACCATAACAAAGAGACAAGGCAATAATGCCCGCAGGCACTGCATCGATGACGTAGCCAATTTGAGGAAAGCCTAAGTATATAAGATAGACCTGCATTAAGAGTGGCAAGCCCCGAAAAAATGACGTGTAAAAACTGGCAATAGCATAGGCAAAGCCATTCGATGACATTTTGGCAACCGCCCCTATGATAGCGATAAACGAGGCGATTACTATGGAGATAGCAGACACATATAAGGTGGTGAAAATTCCTTGAGTCACCATGAACCAAATTTTACTTCGAATAAACTCAAAACTCAGGTCAAAGCTGTAAAAGAAGGACAAAAATAGAATGAGTAGCTCTATCCAAACGGAGATAACTTGAAGGCGAAAGTTAGGTATGAGACTGATTGCCAGTAGGTTTAAAACCATTAACACTGCCAACATAAAAGACGTTACAAAACGGCCATATAAGCCACTTTTGTCAGGCTCACCAAGGGCCGGTTCAAGTAGATGCCCAATGATGGACTGTGATGGGTCGAAGATAAGAAAACAAACTAGAACGGTAGCGAAAAGATAGGCTATAAATTTCGGTTGTCTAAGGAGCAGGTCTTCAGTAACTGTGTCCTGAATCAAAATTCGTTCCTACCTTTTAATAGTGCTAATGACTATTCAGGTTGTCTCAAATGTAACCGGGCATTACGAGTAATACCCGGGTTTAGAGAGCATCCGAACAGGTCAGTTTTCTAGTTATTTAACTGTTGCGTAGTCTACGCCATACCATTTCTTAGAGATGGTGCTTAAAACGCCATCTGCTCGCATTGATGCAACAATACTGGCAACTTTTTCGTTAAGTTCACTATCACCCAAGTCAACTGTTACAGCCAGTGGCTCGTAGAAAATGGGAGACCCAACCACTTTAAGCGGGTAACCGTTCTCAATCGCTTCTAAAATAGTGGGCAAGCTACTAACAACACCATCAAGCCGAACACCATCACCCAAACGAAGGTCGTCTAGCGCGATGACTGAGGTTTCATATGATCTAATTTCGGCATTATCAATTTGGAAATCAAATGCAGGCGCGCCTTCAGCATCAATGATGAGGTCATGCTGCAGGTAAAGTTCAAAAGTAGTGCCTGTGCCAGTGCCTACTTTCTTACCGTTTAGTCCAGAAAGCTGGGCTATACCAGAGCTTTCATGCACTGCTACAGCAGCTGGTGTGTAATAGTAAACCGCAGGGAAAGACAATATTTCTGCACGTTGTTTAGTAGGTGTCATTGAGCCCACATGCATGTCCCAACGGCCGTACCAGTTACCAGCGGTGATTACATCCCAGTTAGGCGTAATAAATTCAACTTCAGCACCCATACGTTTAGCAATTTCACGTGCAACATCCACGTCAAAACCATCCATTTCGTTTTGGTCATTAATAAACGACTGTGGCGGCCAGTTGGCATCAGTGGCTATTTTGATCGTTTTAGTGGACATAATTTTGTCCAAAACTCCACCAGCATATGCAGTGTTTACTGACAACAAGCCAGCTAGCAGTACCGTACCTAATACAGGTTTTAATAGTTTCATTTTGACATTTTCCTCATGTTTTTCATTTTAATGTGTTACCTAAGCCATCACCCAGCAAGACAAACCTGCTGTGCTTTGCTTCCATCGACTATACACCCGATCGTATCATAAACAATAGCATTTAAATGATTAAAGAGAAGCGGCCTAATGTAACGCAATTAAACAATACTGTTAAAAACATAATGGCTAAAGTTTGGCCAGTTCTGTGGCGATATTAGCCCCAAGACGGGCATTGTTTAATACCAGTTGGATATTGGCCGCCAAGCTTTCGCCTTGAGTCACTTGTGCAATTTTAGATAATAAAAACGGGGTGCTTTGTTTACCGTGGATACCCTGCTCCTGCATTTCCACAATGGCTTCAGCGATGACCTGCTCTATGATCACTGGGTCCATGGCATAAGCATCTGGAATGGGATTAGCCACTACCACACCACCAGCCAAGCCCATGTGCCATTTTGCCGACAGTACTTGCGCTATGCTGGCTGCAGAATCTAAACAATAGTCCACCTCAAAGCCACTGCTTTGAGTATAAAATGCAGGCATTACCTTGGTTTTATAACCCACTACAGGAACACCATGGGTTTCTAGGTATTCTAATGTAAGGCCTATATCTAAAATAGACTTTACACCGGCACACACCACAGCGACCGACGTGCTGGCCAGTTCTTGTAAGTCTGCAGAAATGTCCATGGTTGTTTCTGCATGACGATGAACACCCCCTATGCCTCCCGTTGCAAATACCTTAATCCCTGCCATCGCCGCAATAATCATGGTGGAAGCTACGGTTGTAGCACCGTCTTGCTTTTGTGCCGCGATAAAAGGCATGTCTCGGCGGCTGGTTTTAATAACCTTAAACCCACTTTTGCCAAGGTGGGTAATTTGTTGTTCAGTTAAGCCTACGGTTAAGCGGCCATTAATAATGGCAATAGTCGCGGGTTCTGCACCGTTATCTCGCACTGCCTGCTCTACTAACATGGCTGTTTCTACATTCTGTGGGTAAGGCATTCCATGAGAAATGATGGTAGATTCTAAGGCCACAACAGGCTTATTGTTAGCCAATGCCTGTTGAATACGCGGGTGTATATCAAGGTAAGTGTTTAACTGAGTGGGGTTATGCTGCACGGGGTTTCCTTTAACATGCGAAGTAGTAATTCAGGTGTTAGGTGAGGGCTAATAGTGGTTTCGCTGGCCATAGCAATTTGAGCACATGCCAGCGCACTCGCTGCAGCATGCTGGGCATCACTGCCTTGCAACCACGCACTGCCTATGGCGGCCATCATAGCATCTCCAGCACCATTACTATTGACTATATGAGTGGCTTTTACAGGCGCGCTAGGCGCCATAATAAAGCTTTGAGAGGCATCACTATAAAGTAAGCCCCTGGAACCTAGGCTTAAGTATAAATGCTTTACGCCTTGGTGCATAAACCAATGGGCTAAGTCTAGTAGCTGCCGGCTGTTAGGGTTTTCACCAAGGTGCACACCAGAGATGGCTTGGGCTTCTATTAAATTAGGCTTAAGGCTATGTATGTGTGATAAAAATGGGGTTATGCGAGTGGCTTTAGTAACAGACACCGTATCTACAAAAAAATGTTGTTGTGGCAGATTTTTAACCAAAAACGCCAAACAGTCTGGCGCCAAGTTGGCATCTAGCACCACCATTGACGCAGCGGTTAATTGTGGCAAAAACGCCTGTAGTTGGGTTGCACCAAACTGATCAATCAACGTCATGTCAGCAATAGCAACCTGCATGTCACCCGTTTCATCAACAATTGATAAGTAGGTTGAGGTGGATTCGCCTGCTAGGGTTGCCATACCGTCAGTGTTAATGCCCAATTGCTGACAGTGACGCCTAAGAAACGTACCGTTGGCATCATCCCCTAAAGGCGCCATTAACTGGCAAGACTGGCCCAGACGAATAAGGTTTTCAGCTATATTTCGGCCCACACCACCAGGGCTAGATGACACTTTACCAGGGTTAGACGTGTGCTGCTTTAATTGCTTTTGGGGTGCGCCCAAGAGGTCTATGTTTGCGCCACCAACGACCACACAGTGAGGTTTTATAAGAACTCCGCATGGCTGTCTGGCTGCTGGCACACGGCTAACGCATCTACAAGGGATACTGCCCCATTCATAAGCGCACGGCCTACAACAACGCCTGCAATGTTAGGCAACATACGCAAAGTAGAAATGTCATCTAAGGTTTTCACCGCACCACTTGAGATCACTGGAATATGCAGTTCATCTACCATTTTAGTCGTAATAGCAAAGGTGGCTTCTGGGTGATCATCGTCAAGGTCTATATCGGTATAAATAATAGCGGCTACTCCACGCTCTTGCAGATCCAGAGCAATTTCCAAGGGTGTGTAGATGGTTTCCTCGGTCCAACCATGGCACATTACTTTATTTTGGCGAGCGTCAATAGACACAACCACTTGACCTGGGTACTGGTTACATAATTCGTGTAAAAAATGTCGATCTTCTATGGCTGCAGTGCCTATGACTACGCGTGAGGCGCCATGATCAAACCACCAGCGAGCACCCTCTATGGTGCGGATTCCACCGCCCACTTGTACCGGCACATCGACGGCTTGAATAATGTCTAACACCGCTTTGTGGTTGTCATGACCGCCTCGCATTACGTTATCTAAATCCACCACATGCAGCACTTGGGCACCATTTGCAACATGCTGCTGTGCTGCCTGTAGGGGAGTAATGTCATAAACAATGGGATCTTGCATGTGGCCACGGCGTAAATTAACACAACGGCCCTTTTGGATTTCTATGTCTGGATAAATAACCATCTTTGAACTCCTATGTATTCACCTTCTTCTAGCATACTCTGCCGTGGCAAAAAATCCAGCGTTAAGGGTTCTACATCAACCTTTAGCAAGGAGTTTAGGCGGCTTGTTAAGGTAGAGCATGGCTACAAAAGCTGCCCAAGAAGTCACTGCAAAACCAAGCACCAAAGGCAACACCGTTCCATCAAAAGACATCCCCACCCACATACCAATGGGCACCGACACCAAGGTAGAACAAGAGCCAACAACTGAAGCGCCCATGCCCGCAAGCTTACCTAGGGGTTCCATGGCTAGGGCATTAAGATTGCCGAAGCGGAACCCAACGCCAAAGAAAATAATACTACACAAGGCCATAAATTCGCCTAAACTTGGGCCTGTCGCTAGGCTTTGGGCGTAGAGATAGAAAGCCACACACGCAATCCCAGTGATCACATTAGTCACTTGCACCAGAGCATACATTCCAAAACGCATAACCAACTTTGCATTGAGCAGCGATGCCATTATGGTAGGCAGCGCCAAAACGCCAAAATAAAGTGGGAAGGCTTCCCCCACACCATATACTTGTTGGAATATTTGCAAGCTTGAACTCAGGTAGCCCATAAAGGCACCTAGCACTAATCCAGCCACAAAGGAGTACCCCGTAGCAATGGGATTCACCAACACTTGCACCATGGTGTGCCAGAGTTTTTTAGGGTGCAAGGACAAGCGGTTTTCAGGCTTTAGTGTTTCATCTAAGCGCACATAGACCCATGCAAACATTACTGCAGCAAACACCACATAGAAGCCAAAAATCCACTGCCACGGACCAACCAGCAAGATACCTTGCCCCACTAAAGGCGCCATAATAGGCACCGCCATAAATAACGTCATGGCAAAGGACATAGTCCGCGCCATGGCTGCACCACTAAAGCAGTCTCTCACTAAAGCCACCACCATTACCCGTGGCCCTGAAGCACCAAAACCCTGTAAAAAGCGCCCAACTAACATCATTTCCAAAGACTCAGCCCAAACACTAATAAGGCTGCCCAAACAAAAAATTCCTAAACCCACAAATATACTGCGCTTGCGGCCATAGGTATCAGACACTGGGCCATAGACCAACTGGCCCAAAGCATGGCCTACAAAGACACTGGTCACCACTAATTGAATAGCGTTGCCATTGACACCAAAATCTAACGCCATACGGCCTAATGCTGGCAGCATAGCATCTGTTGTGAGGGCCACCATGGCCATAAGCAAGGCAATAATAAAGATGAATTCGCGTTGGCCCATAGACACTTTCGATCTTCTCACTGTGCTAGTTTGCCATTAAATTAGGCAGCCAAAGCACCATCCCAGGAAGCAATATAAGGGTCATTAAACGCACAATATCAACAATCCAAAACGGCGTTACACCACGGAATATGGTACTTAGCTTAACGTCATCAAGCATGCTTTTCAGTACAAATACATTAAGCCCCACAGGCGGCGTAATGAGGCTAATTTCAGTAATCACCACGACAATAATACCAAACCAAACTAAGGCCATATCTGGGTCCATTAAGGCTTCGGAGTAATCGCCTAAATCAAGCCCCAATACCAAAGGATAAAATACCGGCACGGTTAGCATAATCATAGATAAGCTTTCTAGCACTGTGCCTAGAATTACATAGACCAGCATAATAAGCATAATGACGGCGATAGCTGATAAGTCAAAAGACACTACCCACTCTGATAATAGCTCTGGCAGGCCAGCAATATTAACGTAGTTTGAGAAGATTTCTGCACCAATTAAAATCACAAAAATCATAGTCGTAGTGCGAGCGCTCTCAACGAGGGTGTCCATTAACGATTGTAGGCTTAAACGGCGCCGAATTAAGGCAATGAGAAAAGCACCAGAAGCACCAATGCCAGCCGCTTCTGTAGGCGTAAAGATGCCCCCATAGATGCCACCAATCACCAAGGTAAACAAGCCTAATACGCCCGACACACCCCAAAGCGCTTGCAAGCGTTTAGGCCATGAAAAGCGCTCCCCTTTGGGGCCTTTTTCTGGTTTTAAGGTTACTGTTACCAGCACAGCCACCAAGTAAAACAACACCCCTAATAGGCCTGGCAAAATACCCGCAATAAATAGTAAACCAATATCGGTTTCGGTCATAATGCCAAAGATAATAAGGATAACACTGGGCGGTATTAAAATACCTAAAGTGCCTCCAGCAGCAATACAGCCTGCCGCTAAACCTTCGTCGTAACCGTATTTTTTCATCGGTGGCATAGCGACCTTAGACATAGTGGCAGCAGTCGCTAAACTAGAACCACACACCGCACTAAAACCACCACAAGCCACTATTGTAGCCATCGCTAAGCCACCCCGACGATGGCCTAAAAAAGCATTAGCCGCGTTATATAACTCATCAGACAACCCTGCTCTACTTACAAAATTCCCCATTAAAATAAATAAAGGCACTACCGAAAGGCCATAATTAAGGCCAGTGTCATAGGTGATTATAGTGGCCATGGCCAAGGAACCAGAAAAACTAGTCATTAAACCAAAGCCCACAAACCCGACAAGGCCCATAGCAAAGGCAATAGGCATACGCACCAAAATGACCAGGGTGAGCATGGCAGCAAAGGCAATTAAAGATTCATACATGTTAACTATGCTTTTCTAGAGGGAGGCAACACGCCTGCGCGGGCATATTGCCAAGTGAGTAATAGAGCAAGCACACTGCTCATCCCTAAGGCAATACTAATATAAAAGTACACGGGCGCGGTGGGTAAATATAGCATGGCGGTTCGGTCACCATAGTGCACCGACTCAAGGGCTTTGTTCCATACTTTATAGCTAATGCCAGCTAAAACAATGGTGGTGATTAACGCAATAGCCACATCCCTTAACCACGCAAAAAAACGCGGCACAAAAGCATCAATGAGATCGACAGTAATATTCTGATCTTTGGCGACAACTAAAGGCAAGGCCGAAAATATGATCGCAGCTAACAGCAGTTCAGTGATTTCGAAGCTACCATTTACTGGAGAATTAAAGCCATAACGGCCCACCACGTCCACTAAGGTGATCAGCATTAAAACCAACAAAAAGGTGGCCGCTAGGCCACCCAATATACGCTGCAGCACAAACTGCATAAAGGGACCAGACTTTAATGTCCGGCCACTTAACTCACTAAGTGACATTACTCAGCCGCCACCTTAGCAATTTCTGCACGTAAATCAGCCATTACTGCTGCACCATCAACACCTAAACCATTGGCGGTAGCAATCCAGTCGGCTTCCAAGTGGTTTGTTGCTGCTTGAATTTCAGCAACAAACGCATCACTTGCGTTTATAGTTTCAATACCTGCAGCATCCATAGCAGCTTGACCTAGAGCATCATGCTTATCCCAGCCTTTACCAGCAATACGCGCAAAGCTTTCACCCGAAGTACGCATTAGAGCCGCTTGATTTTCAGCACTTAGGCTGTCAAATTTAGCAGGGTTCATGGTTAAGAAGAAGCTCGTATTATATAAACCACCTGGCACGGTTGTGGCATGTGACAAGAGTTTGGTTAGCTTAAATGACTTAATAGATTCAGTGGGTAAAAAGGTGCCGTCAGCAACCCCACTAGACAGCATTTCATAGTTTTTAGTTGCAGAGGCTAACATTGCTGTCACACCCAAGGCCTTGGCTGCATTACCTGCAACACCACCACCCACACGGAACTTTAAGCCTTTCATGTCGGCAACACTATTAATTGCACGCACATTGTTGTGGATTACACCAGGCCCATGGGACATTAACCCCAAAAGTACAGTGCCTTCATGCTCGTTAACAGATTCAAGGTGCTTCTTATAAACGCGCCAATAAGCAACAGACACATCCTCTGCACTGTCACCTAAGAAAGGTAGCTCAGTAGCTGCAGTCAGTTTAAAGCGTCCTGGCTGGTAGCCATGCACACCATAAGTAATGTCGGCAACGCCATCTTTGGCAAGGTCATAATGAGCTGGCGGTGCACCAAGAGGCTTAGGTAAAATCCGAATTTTAAGTTCACCACCACTTTCAGCTTCTACAGCCGCAATCCAAGGTTTAATAATACTTGCAACCACAGGGTGTTTAGGTGGCAACCACGATGATAACAATAGGGTTTCAGCAGCCGTGGCTACTGTGGCTGCGCCAAGCATAATACCCGTGGCCATGGTGGCAACGATTAATTTTTTCATGTAATCCTCCGATTTTTATATTTATCAGTAAAACAATAAAACAGTGATTTCGATCACCCATTTGGTTTCAGCATACACGCGATTAACTTCACATGTAAACTATACTAAGCGCTAATGTGATACTTTTTTACATAAGCTTTATTTTTTGTGAATCATTTGTTTAATCTTGCGGCACCATAAAACAGTTGCACTGCTTACTCATTAATAGTTAATATGTTAACTAAGTTATTAAAACAATCATTCAGGCCATCAACCATGACATCTTCTAGCCAGCTGATCAGCGCCTTACAAGATATTTTGCCCACTATTGCTGCTAATGCCGATAAGGCAGAATCCCTGCGCATGACGCCACCAGAGAATATTGCTTTATTAAAACAGATTAAATTTTTGCGCGCTTTTCAGCCTAAAGCGTGGGGGGGGTTAGAACTGTCTTTGCCAGAGTTTGCTGAAGCCGTAGCAACGCTAGCTGGTGCATGCGCCAGCACAGCCTGGGCGACCAGTTTACTGTGCACCCATAGTCATCAGCTGGGCCTGTTTTCAAAACAGGCCCAAGAAGACGTGTGGGGGCAAGACCCAGAAGCCACGATAAGTTCGAGTATTGCGCCTTTTGGTAAGACCACAGAAGTAGAGGGTGGTGTGATGTTTAGTGGCGACATGAGTTGGAGCAGCGGTTGCGACCATGCTCAGTGGGCAATTATGGGATTTATTCGTGCCGGTGCCACCGCAGACCCTGCCCCACACCAACACTTTGCCCTAGTGCCGCGGGCAGACTACGAAATTATTGATAACTGGCATGCCATGGCCATGAAAGGCTCTGGCACCAAAACCCTTAAAGTGCACAATGTATTTGTTCCCGAACATCGCATCGAGTCTGCCAAAGCCCTAATGACTGGCCAGTCCAGAGGGTATGGTATGTACCCAGACAGCAGCATCTTTTTTGCCGCCTATCGACCTTATTTTGCCAGTGGTTTCTCTGCCGTAAGTTTGGGCATTGCCGAACAAATGATTCGTTGGTTTACCGAGCGCTCTAAAACCCGTGTACGCGCTTATACGGGCGCAGAAGTTGGCAAAGACGTACCCGCCTACATGCGCTTAGCAGAATCAAAACACCAAATTAATGCCGCCCGCGCCCTGCTAGAAAAAGACTGGCATGACCTAGCACAAATGGGGGTTCAACACGCACTACCTAATGCCGACCAACTGGCTCAATGGCGAACCAACCAGGCGTATGCGGTTAAAATGTGTGTTGCTGCAGTAGATCGTTTGTTTGAATCTAGTGGCGCTAATGCATGGTTTTTAACCAATGAAGCTCAGCGATTATTTAGGGATTCACACATGACTGCTGCCCACGCCTATACTGACTATGATGTGTGTAAACAGATCTATGGCCGCCACTTAGTGGGCCTAGAGCCCGACCCTCGCTTGCTTTAACATCGTACCTACCAAAGGAGAAAACCATGGGAAACATCGTCTTAGCCGCCAAAATTACTCACGTACCTACCATGCTCATGTCAGAGCAACCGGGGCCTATATTTGGCAAACGTAAGCAAGCCATCGATGGCCATAGAGAAATTGTAGCCCGAGCTAAAGCGCTGGGAGCCGATACTGTTATTGTGTTAGACACCCATTGGCTAGTAAACGCTGGTTATCACGTCAACTGCGCAGCCAGCTTTAAAGGCAACTACACTAGCCATGAGTTTCCCCATTTTATTCAAAACTTAGAATACAAGTATGAAGGCAACCCAGAGTTAGGTGACCTTATTGCCGAAAAAGCCCAATCCAAAGGCGTGCATGCCCTTTCCCATCAGCTTGAGTCATTAACCTTAGAATATGGCACCCTAGTGCCCATGCGCTATATGAATGAAGACTCATCCTTGAAGGTGGTGTCTGTGGCAGCTTGGTGCAGCGTGCACAGCATTGAATCGTCACGGTTAATGGGCCAAGCCATTAAAGAAGCCGTAGAAGAAAGTGATAGCAAGGTATTATTATTAGCCTCTGGCTCTTTGTCTCACAAAATATGGGCCAACGAAGACTACGCCGCTAATAACGGCACCTTTACCATATCCAGTGAATTCAACCGCCAAATGGATCTGCATGTTTTGGGTTTATGGACCCGGGGTGACCACGCCACCTTCCTAAAAATACTGCCTGAGTACGCTCAAAAGTGTAACGGCGAAGGCGGCATGCACGATACGGCTATGCTTTATGGTGCATTAGGCTGGGACCAGTACCAAGGCAGGGGTGAGATCATTGGTGAATACTTCCCTAGTTCTGGCACCGGACAAGTGAATGTGGTGTTTGAGCCAGATTAAACATCTAGCGTGCACCCCAAAAACCTAGATCACCCAGCCTCTTGATGGTGCCTATACAGGAGCCTATAATCCCTCCAATGTGTTATTGACGTATTAACCCCAGTGTAATTTTAACTATGATTGAAAAAGACATTATTGTTGTGGGTGGAGGAGCCTCTGGCTTTTTTGCTGCCATTAATATCGCAAAACAAGCACCCCACTTAAAGGTCGCTATTTTAGAACGCGGACAAAAAGGCTTAACTAAAGTTAAAGTGTCTGGGGGAGGCCGATGCAATGTCACACACGCAGAGTTTGTTCCTTCAGAATTGGTGCACAATTACCCTCGTGGTGAAAAAGAATTATTAGGCCCTTTTCACCAATTTATGACAGGCGATACCATTGCTTGGTTTGAAGAACGCGGCGTAGAGCTAAAAATCGAAGAGGATGGACGTATATTTCCTGCGTCAAACTCGTCACAAACCATAGTGGATTGCTTTTTAAATGAAGCCAATAAATATCATGTAGACGTGCTCTACAGCCACTCGTTGAAATCCCTTAAACATGCAGACAGCCTCTTTCAACTAGACACAACTAAAGGCCATTTTTTAGCAAAAAAAGTAGTCATCGCTACCGGTAGCAGCGCCAAAATGTGGGGTCTTTTAGAAGGCTTAGGGCACACTGTGTCTAAAGCAGTGCCCTCTTTATTTACATTTAAAATAAGTGATGAGCGCATAAGGGACATACCTGGCGTTGTTGCAGAAAACGTAAACGTTAAAATACTGGGCACAAACCTAACCAGTGAAGGGCCTTTACTTATTACTCACTGGGGCATGAGCGCCCCTGCTATTTTAAAGCTATCTGCGTTTGGTGCCATAGAAATAGCAAAACGCGAGTACAGATTTAAAATAGAAGTTAACTTTATACGGCAATCATTTACCGACTGCTTAGACGTATTAAAAAACTCAAAACAAGCGCTTGCTAAAAAAATAGCATTTAAGTCTACCCAATTTAATTTACCTAAACGGCTGTGGCATAAACTCGTTTTAGCATCCAACATTACCGAAGATGCCCGATGGGCCGATATCAATAAACTGCAATTAGAGACACTTGCCAAACAACTCACACAGGCGGTGTTTAATGTGCAAGGTAAAAGCACATTTAAAGAGGAGTTTGTGACTGCAGGAGGCGTATCCCTTAAAGAGATCAACTTTAAAACCTTCGAGAGCAAATGTGTACCGGGGATTTACTTTGCAGGGGAAGTGTTGGATATCGACGCCATCACTGGTGGATTTAACTTTCAAAACGCATGGACAGGCGCACACATTGTCTCGCAAAACGTTGCCAAGGGCCTAAGTTAGAGGAGCACCCAAGCCTGCCTTACTACCTAAGCTCTACCACATCATGCAGAAGATCTAATAAATCACTCATCTTTTGAGCACCATACTTATCGTTGAGGCCCTGATAAATCACCTGCACTTCTGGTGTAACCGACTCGATTAACGCCGCACCTGAAGGCAAAATAGCCAATAATACTCGGCGACCATCTTTGCCATCAGCACACCGTGTAAGCATGTTTTTTTGCTCTAAGTGCTTAATAATTCGGGTGAGGCTAGGGGCCAGTACACAAGCGCTTTTCGCCAGTTCCTTAGCATCCATTACGCCATTTTCGTGTAACACTCGCAATACCCGCCACTGCTGGTCAGTCACATCATGGTTTTTAAGCACTCGCCGAATAGGAGACATCACAGTTTCCCGTGCTCTTAATAGAGCCAAGGGCAAAGCACGGTCTGTTTTGGTGGGCTGCATAGTGAATCTCTAAGGGTTAAGGTAACGGTTAAAGAAAGGGTTAAGGTGGAGATTACTAGGCATTATACGGGCTTAGAACACATTACTAAACAAGTTAACCACCTACCTCTGGGTTAAACCTCTAAATCCCATCTCTGAAAGCGCCAGCAGTATGCATTTTTAAGAGGAATCATAATTTGCATCATATTAATAATTTAGTTAACATATTAATTAGTTTGCTGTAGCCAACAGCCGGCACAACAAAGAGATAAGACCATGCCACACGTTACCATGGAATATTCCGCCAACCTCGAGCCTCAGGTTGATTTTGATGCCTTATGCCGCGCCATCCATACCACTGGCATCGCCACTGGCTTATTTGAACTGGGTGCGGTGCGCGTGCGCGCGGTAAAATGTGATCACTACGCTATAGCCGATTTACTGCCGCAAAACAGCTTTATCGACACCTCCATTCGCATTGGCTTAGGCCGCAGCCAGGCGGAAAAAGAACGCCTTGGCGAAGCCATTAATGCCACCATGAAGAAATTTTTAGCAGCACAATTAAGTCAACCTTACTTTGCCCTTTCCATCGAAGTGCGAGAAATTAACACCCCACTCAGTTGGAAAAGTAACGCCATGCATCCCCGTATTCGTCACCTTGCCAAGGCCTCTAGCTTAGATAAAGGAAACACAGAATGAGCAGTTTCGAACAAAACCAAAGCGATGCAGCTGGCTACTTACGCCAGTTTAGTAATGGCGTGTTAAACCACATCAACGGCCAACAACAAGCGGCATTAGATCACACTTGGTTTGAGAGCTTATCGCCCATAGATCTAACCCCCCTTGCTAAAGTAGCCCATGGCAAAGCAGCCGACATACACCTTGCTGCACAAGCCGCACATCAGGCGTTTACGCCATGGGCCGCCATGGGCGGTAAACAAAGACAAAAGATTCTTCACAAGGTAGCAGATGGTATAGAAGCTCGCGCTCATGAAATTGCGCTATTAGAATGTATCGATACCGGTCAGGCCATTAAATTTATGACTAAAGCCGCCCTCAGAGGCGCAGAAAACTTTCGTTTCTTTGCCGACAAAGCCGTACAAGCCCAAGATGGCCAATCGCTGTATGCCCAAGGCCAAGTCAACGTCACTAAGCGTTACCCCATAGGCCCTGTGGGTGTAATTACCCCGTGGAATACGCCATTTATGTTATCCACTTGGAAAATTGCCCCAGCCTTGGCTGCAGGGTGCACTATTGTGCATAAACCCGCTGAATTTTCACCCTTAACGGCTAATTTATTAGTGCAAATTGCTGAAGATGCGGGCTTACCTGTTGGGGTATGGAACCTGGTGAACGGCATGGGAGAAGGGGCAGGTAAAGCCCTCACCGAGCACCCATTGATTAAAGCCATCGCCTTTGTAGGTGAAAGCCGCACTGGTTCGTTAATCCAAAAACAAGGTGCAGACACCCTCAAGCGTGCTCACTTTGAATTAGGTGGTAAAAACCCCGTATTGGTTTTTGCAGATGCCGATTTAGACAAGGCCGCTGATGCCGCTGCCTTTATGATTTACTCACTTAATGGCGAACGCTGCACCTCGTCTTCTCGCCTATTGGTAGAAGACAGCATCTACGACACTTTTTGTGCCATGGTGGCAGACCGCGCCAAGCGTATTAAAGTGGGTCACCCACTGGATCCAAGCACCGTGATTGGCCCACTTATCCACCCAGAACACGAAGCCAAAGTATTATCCTACTTCGCAGCAGCCAAAGCTGAAGGCGCTACCATTGCCGCCGGAGGCAAGAAAGTAGCGGGGTTAGCCGGCTGTTATGTGCAACCCACACTCTTTACCCAGGCCAATAACCGCATGCGTATCTCTCAAGAAGAGATCTTTGGCCCTGTGCTCACAGCCATTCCTTTTAAAGACGATGCCGAGGCTGTAGCCATAGCCAACGACATTGAGTACGGCTTAGCAGGTTACCTGTGGAGCCAGAATGTAGAACGCTGCTGGGCCATTGCTGACCAACTGCAAGCGGGCATGATTTGGGTTAATTCTGAAAACTCACGTCACTTACCCGCACCTTTTGGTGGTGTTAAAGCCTCAGGCATTGGCCGTGATGGCGGCGACTGGTCATTTGAATTTTATATGGAAACCAAGAATATTTGTTTTGCTATGGCCGGGCACCAACCCCCTCAGTTGGCCAAATAATTAGGCGTAAAATACACAGGAATTAGCATGAACACTTACCCAAAATTTGCCACTGTTACGGCACACCAAAAAAGCCACTATGGCATCGTTACAGACACCGGTTTTATAAGCCTAAGCAACACCTTTGGCAAACAATACCCTACGCTAAAAGACGTCATTGAGGCCGGTCAATTACACGTGTTAGAAGGTGCTGCCAAGGGCCAAAGTGATGACTTCAAACTGGGTGAATTCAACTACCAAATTCCCATCAATAACGCTGAAAAGATTATTTGTATTGGCGTTAATTACCCCGCCCGTAACGAAGAATACAAAGATGGCCAAGAAGCCCCCCCTTTTCCGTCCATGTTCATTCGTTTTGCCCGTTCATTTACTGGCCATAACACCCCACTGGTG
>TARA_B110000879_G_scaffold58940_1_pt1 | contig 20757 bp, 20 predicted proteins | sample TARA_B110000879 | Tara Oceans TARA_B110000879 (sample SAMEA4398094) | marine metagenome | biome: Polar Biome; feature: [SRF] surface water layer (ENVO:00010504); material: water (ENVO:00002006), including particulate matter (ENVO:01000060) such as... | depth 5 m
TCGATACTTGGAATATTCGCAATTCTATTCACATATAAATGATCATCCGTAATGCCACCTTTCGCTTCTTCCTGAATAAAATACTTTCCGTAACCTAACTTACTTGCCAAATACCAAACCTTATTTACTAGTTGGGGGTTATATTGCATTGAAACTCCTTCTTTTGGAAATACAGCATCCTTAGCTCCAACCATGTCTAACAAAATACCATACTTCGGTCGAATATAGTTGTCACTTAAGTTCTTTGCCCAATATTGAGAGCCCAAGCACCACGTGTCGCCTGCTTGGTCGACCATCATTCCTGAGGGTTGACCGTAATCTTCAGCATCAAATAAAATGATATCGATTCCAACCTTTGGTTGAATATCTGAGCTTGAAATGGCTCTTGCAATTTCCATAAGTACACCAACACCAGAGGCTCCATCATTGGCACCATCAATTGCTTCTGTTTTTCTCATTTCATCGCGGTCAGCAAATGGCCTAGAATCCCAATGAGCCATTAATAAAATCCGATTTTTATTAATGGTATCTGATCTTGCTATTATATTTTTTATGGCAATTTTCTTTCCATTAAATGTGGTAGACTTACCCAGCTGTACGGTAGTTTGCCAGTTCCATTTTAGAAATTGTTTTTCAAAATACTCTACTGCTTTTAAATGCGCATTAGTGCCTGGAACTCTAGGGCCAAAGGCAACTTGTTTTACAATATAAACATAGGCGCTATCAACATTAAAAGCAGGTTTTTCAATTGGCATAAAAACAGCAGATGGAATTATTTTTGTTTTTTTAGCTCTTTCTTTTGAATCATCAACACAACCAAGAACGATAAACAAAACCAAACAACTCGAAATTATTATTCGCATATTAGACTTTACCCTTTAGGTTTTCAATCATGTTGTCCACCAATCCCTTTAAATTGTACTTCTCTTTCCAGCCCCAATCATTCCTAGCCGGTGAATCTTCTATTGACCTTGGCCATGTAGCTGCAATATCTTGCCTGAAATCAGGGTTGTAGCTGACCTCAAAATCAGGAATTCTTGCTTTTATCTCCGCCGCTAATCCTTTTGGGTCAAAATTCATTGCCGCAATATTGTAACAGGTTCTTAACTTAACCTCATCTGCTGGTGCCTCCATTATTTCACGAGTTGCCCGGATAGCATCTTCCATATGCATCATCGGTAGCTCAGTATCTTCTCTCAAAAAACAATCAAACTTTTCACCACGAAGCGCACTATAAAAAATATCTACTGCATAATCCGTAGTTCCTCCTCCGGGCAGACTCTTCCATCCTATTAACCCAGGAAATCGAACTCCGCGAACATCTACGCCGTACTTTTCAAAGTAGTATTTATTCCACATTTCTCCAGCTAATTTCCCGATACCGTAAACTGTATTGGGCTCAATAATAGTTTGTTGCGGAGTCTGGTCTTTCGGTGTAGTGGGGCCAAAAACCGCTATAGAACTTGGCCAAAATATCTTTTTAATGTATCCCTCCTTAGCAAGGTTTAGAACGTTAAACTGCCCTTCAATGGCAAGGTCCCAGCCAAAACGCGGGAGCTTTTCAGCAGTTGCCGATAATAGTGCTGCAAGATTATAGACTTGAGTAATTCCGTTTTTCTTTACTAAATCAAATAGGGCGCTTTTATCTAAAATATCAAGCTTCTCATACCTTCCTTCTATGTTTACTCCATCCTTTACGTCAGAAGCAATAACATTAGAAGCTCCATAACTTAATTTTAAACTTTCGAATAACTCCTGGCCAACCTGACCAAGAGAACCTATTATTAATATTTTTTCTGCCATATGCGTTCAATAATGAATGGCAAAAATATTATTTAAAATGAAGCCTCTAAGAATAGAATATCAGACTAAGTATTCTGCGTTAACTCATCTGGTGGGTTTTTCACGTCTGAAGTTAATGTCCCTTTGATAGATTCAAGGAATTTAACGATAGAGTGACCCCCGTGACAGGTCTATATCTAACTGCACTTTCGCCATTATCCAAACAGCAACATCTAGTTTTTCTGCAGATCCTTTATAAAAATAAGGAAAAGTTCCGCTTATATCTCTTAAGATCAGCATTTTAAATAAATAGTTTTCCCAAGGTTCAGTAGTTTCTTTAAAACTTCTTTCATCGCACGGTTTACTTTTTGTGTATGTCCATTAACCTGCCGTTACTCCAGGTTTTTGGTAAGAATTTTCCGTTATGGCGCCTTGTACAAACTGTTTTTACAAAAAAGGACACCCCTTGCTACTCTTTATTTGTGAGCGCTTCCTCATTTCCTTTTAAAAACTCATCAAATCGTGAAGAAGTAACTAAAGTTCTTTCAAGCGCACCAGTAGCATTAGTAATATTAAAATACGAAATTGGTTTTAACTTCTTTGGTATTGCTTTTGAAAATAAATTTTACTTACTCTATATCATCAATTAAAAATTCTTCGTTCGGAATATTCATTTCCATAGGATTCAAAATTGGCATTCCTGCTTGGTCTTCAATTTTAGGAGACCTTACACCCAAAATTGAGCTATATGATCATTAGCATTCAAAACGGTTGGCGAGTTTCTATCGCAATTATTTTGTTCCCCTCCTGGTGATGCTGGTAAATTATCTGCCCCGTAAGCCTCTAAGTTGTGACAATAATTGTATAAAATATTCCCAGTTTTCGAAAGCCTTTTGTCGTGATAAAAAACCTGAACTGGATTAACAATCTCTTTATTCAAAACCGCTTGCTTTATTGGGATAATCGATTCAAAATACTGCGTTGCCATTTTTGAAACATAAGCAGATAAGTTAATGTTTACTGATTCAACAGTGTTTATTACCAGTTGCACTTCTTGCTATAATTTAGCTTATCGCGAACACGCACTAATGAAGAAGAAAAGAGTACACTACAGAGGTTTTTTGATTATTTCAATTTTTTAATCCAATAAACGTGATCTCCGTTTAGTTCAAATTTTCGTGATCTCATGCTCTATTGAATTATTTCTGACATTAGTCATTTTACTAGTCCTGCACAGTATATAAATTTGATAAAAAATTAAGTATGCCTTTTTATCACAAACTTGGGGTCTTCCCCAGCAAAAGACACACGATTTTTCGCAAGGAAAATGGAGAGTTATATTCCGAAGAATTATTTGGCACCATTGGGTTTGATGGCATGTCATCAATCATGTATCATGTTCATCGACCTACAATAGTCAAGGATATTGGAGCTGAAAAAGATGTTTCTCCAAAAGCTGCATTTGATAAAAACATACGGGCTCAGCGATTAAGAGGTTTTGAAATTAACCCTATTGCAGACCAATTAGATGCAAGAGTGCCCATATTATTTAATAGCGACGTGTCTATTCAGCTTGCAGCACCTTCAAATAAAACCGAAGACTATTTTTATAAAAACGGTGATGCCGATGAAGTAATCTTTATTCACAAAGGTTCAGGAAAGCTAAGAACCCAAATGGGCAATATAGTTTTTAAATATGGAGACTATTTAGTTATTCCACGTGGAATGATTTATAAAATGGATTTTGATTCTACGGACAATCGTTTATTTATAACAGAATCAAACAGTCCGGTTCATACTCCTAAAAAATATCGAAACAGGTTTGGACAGCACCTTGAACACTCTCCTTTTTGTGAGCGAGATCTGCGAGCTCCCTCTGAAATAGAAACGCATGACGAGTTAGGCGATTTTTTAGTTAAAGTAAAAAGAGAGGGGGTCGTTTATGACTTTATTTATGGAGCGCATCCTTTTGATGTAGTTGGCTGGGACGGTTATAATTTCCCGTATGCATTTTCAATTCATGAATTTGAACCAATTACTGGAAGGGTGCACTTACCACCTCCTATTCATCAAACATTTGAAACCGATGCTTTCGTAATTTGTTCATTTGTGCCTCGCAAGTATGACTATCACCCCAAGTCAATTCCTGCACCATATAACCATAGTAATATAGACTCGGATGAAGTACTGTACTATGTTGATGGCGATTTTATGAGTAGAAATGACATTGCGCCTGGACACATTACCTTGCACCCCTCAGGAACTGCACACGGTCCGCATCCGGGAGCGGCGGAAAGAAGTATAGGTAAAACAGAAACAGAAGAGCTAGCTGTTATGGTCGATACTTTTAAGCCGCTAAAGGTTACCGAACAAGCTATAGCAATAGCTGATAAAGACTATTTTAAATCTTGGATAGGTTAGTTGATAATATTGAAAGACAAAAACGATGAGTAAAAAAGAAATACAATCAGTAGACTACAGTTTAGAAAAAATATTTGCAGGTGCACAAGATTTCCTTCCGTTATTAGGGACGGATTATATTGAGTTCTATGTCGGTAATGCAAAACAGTCCGCGCATTTTTATAAAACCGCTTTTGGGTTTCAATCTTTAGCGTATAAAGGTTTAGAAACCGGGTCTAGAGATTCTGTCAGTTACGTTTTAGTTCAAGATAAAATTAAATTAATCCTTACCACTCCATTAAACAGCAAATCGCCAATAAATGATCATATTGTTAAGCACGGCGATGGTGTTAAAGTAATTGCTCTTTGGGTGGAGGATGCACAAAAAGCATACGAAGAAACTACTTCTAGGGGCGCTAAATCTTATTTAGAGCCAGTATTGGAGAGAGACGAACATGGCGAAGTTGTTAGAGCAGGAATCTATACTTATGGCGAAACTGTTCACATGTTTATTGAAAGAAAAAACTACACGGGTGCATTTTTACCTGGATTTAAAGAATGGAAATCAGATTACAATCCCAGCCCAGTAGGTTTAAAGTACATAGACCATATGGTTGGTAATGTTGGTTGGAACCAAATGAATACTTGGGTTAAATGGTATGAAGACGTAATGGGTTTTGAGAATTTCCTTTCATTTGATGATAATCAAATTCATACAGAGTATTCTGCATTGATGAGTAAGGTAATGTCTAACGGAAACGGACGTATTAAATTCCCGATAAATGAACCCGCAAAGGCCGCTAAAAAGTCTCAAATAGAAGAATACTTAGACTTTTACGAAGGCTCTGGTGTGCAGCATATTGCAGTTGCAACTGATGATGTTATAAAAACAGTTGCACAACTAAAAGCTCGTGGTGTTGAGTTTTTACCACCTCCACCGCAAGAATATTATGATGGAATCCCTGAAAGACTAGGTAAACATCGCGATATGATGAAAGAAGATATAAAAGAACTTCAAAAACTTTCAATTTTGGTGGATGCCGATGAGGAGGGCTATTTATTGCAAATTTTCACTAAACCAATAGAAGACAGGCCTACCTTATTCTTCGAGATTATTCAAAGAATGGGAGCAAGAGGATTTGGTGCTGGGAACTTTAAAGCTTTATTCGAATCTATAGAACGAGAACAAGAAAACAGAGGAACTCTTTAATTTAAAAGCCCTCCCAAAAATTTGAGAGGGCTTTTTTTGAATTAATTAATTGTCCTGAACAGTAAAAGGTCACACAGTTTTAGCCAATCATTACATTTGCCTTTCCAAAAATTTCAAGTATGAGAGAAATATTTTCAGGAGCACAAGCTTCTAATTCAATAGAGAACCAAATTCTTATCTGCAAAAGTTTTAGCGAAATCGCAGACTTAAGCGCAAATGAACTTGCCTTCGTAAAAGAGCAAATTGAGAATAAAAACAACTCAATTTATCTTAATCGGTTAAATAGTCACGTATTCATATATCAAATTGAAGAGGATAAAAACAGTAATAAAACCCTTGAAAAGGCCCGACTTGCAGCTCATAGTGTTTGTAAAAAATTAAATGAACTTAAACAAACTTCAGTTACCATAAAAGGCAGCGGAAATTCAGAACTGCTTTATGCCTTTTCTGAAGGCTTTGGTTTGAGTAATTATCAGTTCCTTAAATATTTCTCTGATGCTGATAAGAGAAGAAATGCCATTTCGACCATAAATATTGATGGACTTTCGAATACTGAGCTAGTCAACCTAAATTCAGCAGTAAGTTCTACTTGCATTGCACGTGATTTTGTAAATGAACCTCTTTCATATTTAACTGCTGAGCAGTATGCTCATGACATGATGGATTTAGGAGAAGAACTAGGATTTAAAGTTGAGGTATTCAATAAATCTAAAATCCAATCGTTAAAAATGGGTGGACTGCTCGCAGTAAACCTTGGGTCTCCAAATCCACCAACTTTTTCTATTTTAGAATGGAATCCAGAAAATGCTAAAAACGAAAAACCTTATGTCCTTGTTGGAAAAGGTGTGGTTTACGATACCGGTGGCTTAAGCTTAAAGCCAACTGCGATGTCAATGGACTATATGAAATGTGACATGGGAGGTTCTGCCTCAGTAGTTGGAACGATGGCCGCAATAGCACAAGCTAAATTGCCAATTAGAGTAATCGGACTAATTCCTGCAACGGAAAATCGTCCAGGTGGCAACGCTTATGTTCCTGGTGATGTAATTAATATGCATAATGGAATGACCGTTGAAGTCTTAAATACGGATGCTGAAGGAAGAATGATTTTAGCAGATGCCCTTTCTTACGCAAGAAATTACGACCCTGAACTAGTAATAGATATGGCGACATTAACGGGATCAGCGGCAAGAGCGATTGGCGACCAAGCCATGGTTTCAATGGGAAATGCACCACAAGAAATACACGATTTACTTATCGAGTCTGGTGCAAAAACCTACGAACGATTTGCCCCATTTCCATTTTGGGATGAGTACGGGGATCAGTTGAAATCTAGAGTTGCAGATCTCAAAAATCTAGGCGGGGCTGAAGCTGGAATGATTACAGCTGGTAAGTTTTTAGAGTATTTCACACAAGATACAGTAACAAAAGAAGGCTACCCATATATCCACATTGATTTAGCCGGTCCAGCATTCAATCATTCGGAAAAAAATTATCGCGGAATTGAAGGTACTGGAGTTGGAGTTCGTTCATTATTCGAGTTTTTCAAAACAATTTCAGCATAGATTCTTAAATGCATCCCAAAAAGAACATAAAACCAAATCGAAAAATTCGTGTTGGGGTTTCAATAGGAGATTTCAATGGTATAGGGCTAGAGGTAATTATAAAAACCTTTTCTGATGCTAGAATGATGGACGTTTGTACTCCCGTTATCTACGGAAACCTGAGTTTAATTAAAGCCTACAACGAATCTCTTGATGTTAGTGACTTTAGCTTTTTAGAGATAGCAGATGCTGCTCAAGCAAACCCCAAGAGGGCAAACTTAGTTCAAGTATGGGATGATGAAAGCACCATTACTTTTGGCGAATCAACCTCTGATGCAGGCAAAAAATCTTTCTTATCGCTTGAGGCCGCCACTAAGGACTTAGCATCAAATAAAATTGATGTTTTAGTAACCGCTCCAATTAATAAAAACAACATTCAGTCTGAAGATTTTTCATTTCCAGGACATACTGAATATTTGGCTAATTATGCTAATGAAGATTATCCGTTAATGGTTCTTACCCATGGCGATTTAAGAGTAGGAACAATAACTGGTCATATCGCGATTAAAGATGTTGCTAGTCAAATCACAGAGGAAGTAATTTTAAAAAAGATTGAGGTTTTACAAAAAACTTTACAGCAAGACTTTAGTATTGCTCATCCTACAATTGCAGTTTTAGGCCTTAATCCTCATTCCGGAGATAATGGAACTATAGGTTCTGAAGAAAAAGAAATAATTATTCCAGCTCTAAAAAAAGCAGAAAAAAAAGGCACTTTGATTTTTGGGCCTTTTCCTGCTGACGGATTTTTTGGATCACCAGGATATAAAAAATTCGATGGAATTCTAGCTATGTATCATGACCAAGGTTTGACTCCATTCAAAACGATTTCTTTTGATGAGGGCGTGAACTTTACAGCAGGGCTCCCAATTGTAAGGACCTCGCCTGACCATGGCACTGCATATGACATTGCTGGGGCCGGAATTGCTTCTGCAAGTTCATTCAGAAATGCTGTATTTTCTGCGATTGATATCTTTAAAAATCGGAAACTAAACAAAACCCTAGTCGAAAATGCTTTAACAAAGAGATAAAGGCTTGGTTTTTAATTGTTTCGATTAAATTTTACTAACACATATTTTATTACATTTGCCGCCTCATTTTTGGCTAGAATTCTATGAAAGATTTTGAACTAAAATTTTCAGGATTAACAGTAGGTAAACACCAGTTTAACTATGAGGTAACAAAAACGTTCTTTGAGACTTTTCAAGATAGAGGTATTGAAGGTGAGCTTATTCATAATGGAAAAGTTGCTTTCGATATCGAATTGGACAAAAAGGAAAACTTATTGGTATTCGATATCTTTTATAATGGTTCGGTAAATGTAGATTGTGATATTTGCTTGGATGTTCTAGATATTGAGATTTCTGGTGATTCTAGAATCATTGGGAAATTTAGCGACGAAGATGTTTGGGGTGAAGAGGATGTGATATACATTCCGCCCAGAGATCATAAAGTTGATTTATCTGAGCTTTTTTATCAGCTTATTCACCTTGCATTGCCCTCTAAGGCAGTTCACGAAGAAGGTAAGTGTGATCCAATAATGATTGAAAAACTAAAAGAATACAATGGCGGAGAAGGTTCTTCTAACGAAGCATCAGATCCGAGATGGAATACATTAAAAGACTTGTTTAAAGATAAAAATTAGAAATAATGGCACATCCTAAACGTAAGCAGAGTACGACTAGAAGAGACAAAAGACGTACTCACTACAAAACTACTGCTCCGACAGTTGCAACATGTCCAACAACTGGACAACCACATTTATTCCACAGAGCCCACTGGTTCGAAGGAAAATTATACTACAAGGGAAAAGTTGTCTTAGAGAAAGAGACAGAGGTTTAGTCATTGGTTCTAATTTGGCAACTAGCTAAATTCCTAAATGCGCTTAGGCCTCGACACTTTTGGTGGTGATTTTGCACCCGACTCAACTATTCTTGGAGCAATAGACGCTCGAAAAGAATTGCTTAAAGATATTTCCATTGTCCTTATAGGTGATGAAAATGTAAGTAGAGAAAAAATTCGGTCTCAAGGAGAGAATCCTAATGATTTCGAGTTCATTCATACTACTGAGCGAATTGAGATGGGTGAGCACCCTGCAAAAGCATTTAAAAGCAAACCCGAGTCTTCAATAGGTCTTGGGTTTCGTTATTTGAAGACGGGTGAACTTGATTCGTTTGCAAGTGCAGGAAATTCGGGAGCAATGATGGTGGGCTCAATGTTTACTATCCAAGCGATACCTGGCGTCATTAGACCGTCCGTAACTTCCGCAATCCCTTGTCCTGACGGAAGTATGAATATATTGCTTGATGTTGGTATTAATGCCGACTGTAAGCCAGACGTTCTTTATCAATTCGGAATTCTAGGGTCAATTTATGCAAAGGAGGTTTTTTCGATTGAAAACCCTAAGGTTGGACTGTTGAGCATGGGAGAGGAGGAAGAAAAAGGAACAATACAAATCCAAGCGGCTCATCAGCTCATGAAAGATTCTCGAGATTTTAATTTTTTTGGGAATGTAGAAGGACGAGATCTCTTTAGTGGAGAGGTGGATGTTATTGTAACCGACGGCTTCACTGGCAATGTAATGCTAAAAGAAGCTGAAGCCTTTTATTCAATGATTAAGAAGCGTGGTATCAATGATGAATTCTTTAATCGCTTAAATTATGAAATTTATGGTGGTACTCCTGTGCTTGGTGTTAATGGAAATGTTATTATTGGCCACGGAATTTCGAGCGCTCGAGCTATAAAAAATATGATTGTTCATTCGCTAGACGTGTCAAAAGCACAATTAGTGGGAAAAATAAAAAACGCATTCCAATAATGTCGAAAATTACAGCAGCAATTACCTCCGTTTCGGGTTACGTACCTGAAACTAAAATGACAAATAAAGACCTTGAAAAAATCATTGATACCAACGATGAGTGGATTACTTCAAGAACAGGTATCAAGGAACGTCGAATTCTAAAAGAACCAAACACAGGTGCCTCTGACTTGGCAGCTCCTGCCGTTTTAGACCTTTGCAAAAAACGAGGGATCTCTCCAAAAGAGATAGATTTAATAATTGTTGGCACCGTAACATCCGATTACAATTTTCCGAGCTGTGCAAATATTGTTGCGGATAAAGTAGGAGCTACTAACGCTTGGAGCTTTGACGTAAATGCAGCTTGCTCTGGGTTTATTTATGCGTTGAGCACAGGAGCACAGTTTATTGAAACAGGAAAATATAAAAAGGTTGTTGTGGTTGGCGTAGACAAAATGTCATCTATACTAAACTACGAAGACCGCACAACATGTATCATTTTTGGAGATGGTGGTGGAGCCGTTTTATTAGAACCAAACGAAGAAGGAAACGGAGTTATCGATTTCCAATTGCACTCTGATGGTTCTGGACGAAAATATTTACACCAACCTGCTGGTGGCTCAGTGAAACCTGCATCTGCAGAAACAGTTGCAAATAACGAGCACTCAGTTTATCAAGAAGGAAAACAAGTATTCAAATTTGCAGTTACTAATATGGCTGATGTTTCTGAAGAAGTTATGTTAAGAAATGGACTAAATGGAGACACCGTAGACTGGCTAGTTCCTCATCAAGCAAACCTCAGAATAATTGATGCAACTGCTAAGCGTTTAAACCTTGACCCAGAAAAGGTCATGATTAATATAGAAAAATACGGAAATACAACTGCTGGAACTATTCCTCTTTGCCTATGGGAATGGGAACCTAAATTAAAAAAAGGTGATAATATCATCTTATCCGCTTTTGGCGGTGGTTTTACTTGGGGTGCGGTTTATATTAAATGGGCATACAATAGTTAAGTAAATTTATCTTTGTAGAACAAGAAAAATTTTAATATGAAAATTGAAGAAATTCAGGGATTAATAAAATTTGTAGCTAAATCTGGTGTAAACGAGGTTGAACTAGAAATGGATAACATAAAATTAGTTATCAAAACTGGGGCTAAGGAAGTAGCTCCACAAATTATTCATGCAGCAGCTCCAATGGCCGCTACTCCTATAGCGGCTCCTTCGCCAGTAGCAGCGGTAGCAGCGGTAGCAGCTCCTGCGCCAATTGTTGAAAACTCAAACTACATTGAAATTAAGTCTCCTATGATTGGGACTTTCTATCGTTCAGCTACTCCTGAGAAACCTGTATTTAAAACTGTAGGCGACGACGTAAAGCCCGGAGATGTACTTTGCATTATTGAAGCAATGAAATTATTCAATGAAATAGAAGCTGAAGTTTCCGGTAAAATCGTGAAAGTTTTAGTTGATGATGCATCTCCAGTGGAGTATGATCAACCTCTATTCTTGATTGATCCTAGTTAATTTTAAATACTATAGTTGATGGCAAGGAAAATAAAATCTAAACTTTTCAATAAAATTCTCATTGCCAACCGGGGAGAGATTGCTTTGAGAATTATCCGTACCTGTAAAGAAATGGGTATAAAAACGGTTGCTGTATATTCTTTAGCGGACAAGGACAGCTTACCTGTTCGATTTGCTGATGAAGCAGTATGTATTGGCCCTGCGCCAAGTACAGAGTCGTATCTAAAAATCCAAAATATTATAGCTGCAGCTGAAATTACAAATGCTGACGCTATACATCCAGGATATGGATTCCTCTCTGAAAACGCTAAATTCTCAAAGATCTGTGAAGAACACGGGATAAAGTTTATTGGCGCTGGACCTGATATGATTGAAGGAATGGGTGACAAAGCGAACGCCAAGACTACCATGCTAGCAGCGGGTGTTCCTTGTGTTCCTGGTTCAGAAGGACTGTTGAAGGATGGAGATCATGCTGTTCAAATGTCTAGAGAAGTTGGCCTTCCTGTTATGATGAAAGCTACTGCCGGTGGCGGAGGTAAGGGAATGCGGGTTGTTTGGAAAGAGGAAGATGTGGCGGATTCATTAGCCGCAATTCAACGAGAAGCTGCTGCAGCCTTTGGAAACGATGGTGTTTATATGGAGAAATTCATAGAAGAACCTCGTCATATTGAAATTCAAATTGCAGGTGATCAGCACGGAACGGCTTGTCACATGAGTGAACGAGATTGCTCGATTCAAAGGAGACATCAGAAGCTAGTTGAAGAAACTCCTTCACCGTTTATGACTCCTGCTTTAAGAAAAGAAATGGGTGAGGCTGCAATAAAAGCAGCAATGGCTGTGAAATATGAAGGTGTTGGAACGGTAGAATTTTTAGTGGATAAAAATAAAAAATTCTACTTCATGGAAATGAATACCAGAATCCAAGTAGAACATACTATCACTGAAGAAGTCATTGGTTGGGATTTGATAAAAGAACAAATTTTGATTGCTGCCGGAGAGCCAATTTCCGGTAAAAATTATATGCCTAAGGCACATGCCATACAATGTAGAATTAATGCTGAAGATCCTACAAAGAACTGGATGCCTTCACCTGGAAAAATCACAGAATATCATGAGCCGGGGGGAATAGGAATTCGAATTGACACACATGTTTATGCGGGTTATACCATTCCGCCTAACTATGATAGCATGGTTTCTAAACTTATTGCTGTTGCTCAAACTCGAGAAGAGGCTATTATGAAAATGCAACGTGCATTGGACGAATATATCGTTGAAGGAGTTAAAACAACAATTCCTTTTCACCAGAAGTTGATGAAAAACGAACAATTTCAGAAGGGAGACTTTACCACCAAATTTCTGGAAGAGTGGGATTACGCCTCTGAAATATAAAAGAGAAAAACATTTAAAAAAGACTGTTCAATTCAATTGAATGGTCTTTTTTTTTAGAATATTATGTAATCGCTTGGGTTTATAGCATCACCATTATGCCACAATTCTAAATGCAAATGAGGTCCCGTACTTAACTCACCACTGCTACCTACAATTGCAATAGCTTCTCCGACTCCAACCTTATCTCCAGCCTTTTTAAGGAGCATCGAGTTGTGCTTATAAACTGATATCAGGTTATATTTATGCTGCAGATAAATAATATGTCCTTCATCGGATGTCCAAGTGGCCAAAGTAACTGTTCCTTCTAAAACAGCTTTTATTGGAGCATCAGACTCCGCAGAAACTATATCAACACCGTAATGCCTAATTGTTGGGTCAAATTTGGACGATAAGACCCCTTCTAGCGGAGTAAAAAACAGAATATTCCGTAAACCGTCATCTTTTCCACTTCCCGAGCTGAAGCTCAAATTAAACCGCTCTTCTTGCTCAACCTCATTTCGGAGAACGCTATCCTCTAGTGATACTTCCGTTTTTAATTGATCATTAGAAATGGTTGCATCACCAAAAATTGCTGAATCATGTTTCACTACACCGCCTGATAAAATAACCTTTAAAGTACTTAAGTACTTGATATTGTTATTTAAAGCTTGTCCAAGACTATCAACCCTATGAGCCGTTGAAGTTGCTATCCGCTTTGTTTGCACATCGGCATAGCCAGGAATAAACTCTCTGAGTGGTGTAAATGAGACTGTTAAAATAATAAACGCTGTAAAGAGAATTAGGAATAACCCTCCCCATGCAAAGACATTAAGAGGTGAAAGAATCAATGAGAACTGCTCTTCAAAGGTATCATCGTTCATAAGCACCAATCTAGACTTGTGCTTTATCTTAGAAATAACCTTTTTGGTTTTTCCACTTTGTTTATCGCTTTGGCTATTTTCTTTTTTCATTTTATCAAGAACAAATATCCGATTTCTTGGGGATTATTATTGAGGAGCCTTATTCAAGAATTAGATATTAAAATAAAATATTTTTGTCAGTTCATAGTTCTACTAAATTAGAAGCAAAAACTAGCTTGAAAAATCGATTACTATTATTTGTATTTATGTTTTCCATTGCGTTTGGAATTCAGAGTTGTTCTCAAAAAAAGAACAACTTTCTAAATCGGTTTTTTCATAATACCAATGCAAGGTGGAACGGTTATTTTAATGCCACTGAAGCATATAAAGCAGGTAAGGCAAAAATAAAAACGGGTCATAAGGAAAACTATAGAAAGCTTCTTCCGATCTACATCTATGGCGATGAAGAAATGGCATCTGCCGTTCAAACAGATATGGATGTCGTAATCAAAAAATGTTCTCGGGTCATAGAGTACCACAGCATGGACATTAAAGGAAAGGAATATGTTAAATGGATTGAAGATTGCTGGATGTTAATAGGAAGGGCCTATTTCTATGAAAAAAACTTTAAAGAGTGTATTCCTATATTTAAATATGTAACAAAGAAATTTAAAGGCGAGCAAAAATATCAAGCGCGTCTCTGGCTTATTAAATCCCACATTCAAACCGAAAATTATGATCAAGCTGATGCTCTGATTCGTTTATTGGCCAATGACAATAAAATTCCAGAAGAAATCCTGCCTGAAGTAAAGGCGACAATTGCTGAGTATTATCTTACTCAAGGCGAGTATGCTAAAGCAATACTGGAGTTGGAAGAGGCCGTTTTAATCCAAGAAGACAAAGGTCTTGCTACCCGTTGGATGTTTATCTTGGCACAACTGTATGCTGAACAGGGAGAATCCATTCGCGCAAATAATACTTATAAAGCAGTTGCCAAAAGACACCCAGAATACGAAATGGAATTTTGGGCGCAAATGAATAGAGCTCTTTCCTATAATGTTGAGGACGGCAGTAGTTATGATATAAAAAAAGTGCTCTTGAAGATGTTACGTGACGATAAGAACATTGAATATAGAGATAAGCTCTATTATGCTCTAAGTAAGATTTATTACCAAGAAGGTAGCGAAGAACGACAAATCAGTTCACTAATGCTCTCCGCTCAGTCTAGTGTTGAGGATAATTATCAAAAAGGACTTTCGTTTCTCGGATTAGCTGAAATACATTTTGCTCGACCTGAGTATATCATCGCCCAGGCGTTTTATGATAGCACGGTTCAGTATATTCCTCCCGATTTCCCGAATCGGGAAGAAATAGTTAACATAAAAAACAGCTTAACAGAGCTGGTAGAAAACATTCTAATCATTGAAAGAGAAGATAGTCTACTCGCCTTATCTGAAATGTCGGAAGATGATTTAGATGCATTTATTGATGAGATAATTGAACAACGTGTTGCTGCGGAAGAAGCACGTCGTGAAGCTCAGGAAAACCAATCTACTAGCTTTAATGATGGTGGATTTCAAAATGAAGTGTCAAATGAAAAAGGAGCTTGGTACTTTTACAATGACAAAACTATTTCTCTTGGAAAACGAGAATTTGCAAAACAATGGGGCAATAGACCCAATGATGATAATTGGCGTAGAAGCGATAAATCAAGTATAAGCCTTGATGAATTAGACTCCTTTAATGAAACCGCTGCGGATAGCGTTTTATCTGGGCTTAGTGATAAGTCAAAATATATGAAAGACATACCCTTCTCACCTGAAGCAAAATTAAATTCCAACGAAAATATCGTAGAAGCATATTATTCTTTAGGTATAATTTATAAAGAAAAAATGAATGACAAAAAGCATGCAATTAGTGCTTTTAGAAACCTGCTTTCTCGGTATGACACATCAAAGTATCAAATTAACTGTCTATACCAATTATATAGAATGTATTTAAATGAAAATAGGTTAGATTCTTCAAATTATTACAAAAATTATATTTTAGGTAAGTATCCAAATTCTGATTATGCAAAAATAATAGACGACCCTGATTATGCAAAAGACATGAATTCTAAAAAGAAGGCAGCGCTTCAGGCTTATAGAAAAGCCTATTACTATTACACTCGTAGCTTTTATTCTGCATGTATTACTGAGTGTGATAAAGCTACAATTGAAATGCCCGACAATCACCTTGCGACTAAATTTAATTATCTAAAAGCACTGTGCGCTATAAATACACGCGACAAAAAAGACCTAATTACAAGCCTTGAACAGTTTAAAAAAGAAAACGCAGGAACATCTGAGGCCAAGGACGCAGAAGAAAGGATTAAAATTCTAAAAAGTGAGAAGAAAGTTGAGCCCAAGGATCTGCCTCCGCCAGATTATTTGTTTGAAAAAAATGGTCGTCATCTAGCGGTGATGCTATTGCCTGTGGAAGGAACTGAAATTGAAAAAATTAAAGAACGAATTGACAACTACAATAAAGCATATCATGGTAATTTAAAGCTTTCGATAAGCGCCGTATTATTGGACAAAGAAACCCATATGGTCTCCATAAAGCAATTTGAAAACTCTAAAACTGCAATTGGCTATTTTTCTGATTTTTCAAAAAACAGGACCAGTCTCAAAAAAATTAATGAGTTAGAAAACGATTTCTTTGTGATTAGCTATACCAACTATGCTCTATTTTTTCAAGACAAAAGGATTGAAAATTACCTTGAGTTTCACCAAAATAAGTATGAACTTTAGATTGTTGATAATTTTTATATTTGGCACTTATAAAAATTCAAATGTTTAAACGTTCGAAATCTATGGCTAAGCAAACGGAACTAGAAAGTACTAGAAATCATATTTCTGTAGGTACCACAATTACCGGTGATATTGAGACCAGTGGCGATATCCGTTTAGATGGTAAGCTCATCGGTACAATCAACAGTAACGGAAAGGTTGTTATTGGAGAAGGTGGTAAACTAGAAGGAGAAATAATCTGTACCAATGCTAATATTTCTGGAACCGTTCAAGGGAAAATTTCCGTAAAGGAGCTTTTATCGCTTCAAACAACGGCAAATATCAATGGCGATATGGAAACAGGGAAGCTGTCAATTGAACCTGGCGCAAACTTTACAGGTGCCTGCAGCATGGGGGCTACAGTTAAAGATATCAATCAAATTTCCGGAAATCAGAAAGGAAAAACGGCCTAGAACCAACCTTTTGTTCAAAACCTTCGTCTTATTTTTCATTTAACCCTTGCTATTTTTTGTTAATTCCGTAGATTTATGCAGTCTTAAAATTGCTAAATATGGAAACTCTACACAATGCGCTTAAGTTACCATTCAAACTTTTTCTTGAATATTCCCAACAAAATGAATTCCTATACATAATAGTTGCCCTGATTGCGACTTTTGGAATCTTGGGTCAATGGGTATTATATTATAAATGTGATTTACCTGGCCACGCTTCTGTTGTTCCACTCTGGAATGTTGTAGTCTTCTTGAAAATAATGGGAAGACCAGCATGGCAGGTGATTATTTTCATTATTCCTCCTCCTATAATATTTTATGTAGTATATACTGGAGATACTTCTATAGCTGCAAATATCGCCCTGATTAGTATGCTGTCTGTATTTATGATTTTCACTATTACACTCTACATAGAAATCTGCAAGTGTTTCGGAAAGCGTTCTTTTATTGACTATATCCTCGTGTTAGTCTTTAACGGCCTTTACGTTATGTATTTAGGAATGTCTAGTGATACCGAATACTTAGGTCCTCTTTATGGGAAAAACAAACAGAGCATTAAACCGAAGGCTTAGCTATAAAAAAGCGCTTTTAATTCCGTCGCTTCATTGGCGGTCATTCTTCCTGCGAGAATTAGACTCAGTTGTCTACGTCTAAGAGCAGCATCGTAGCGGGATTTTTCTTCTTCACTTTCAGGGGTAAGCTCCGGCACATCTATGGATTTCCCTATTTGATCGACGGCTACAAATGTATAGATAGCTTCATTACATTTAGTTTTCTCTACTGTTGAACGATCTTCAACATAAACATCCATAAATACTTCCATCGAAGAAGTAAACGCTCGCGTTACTTTTGCCTCAATCGTAACGATGTCACCAAGTGCTATAGGGTGATTGAATGAAACATTATTGACTGCTGCAGTCACTACAACGCGTCCACAGTGGCGATGCGCTGCAATAGCAGAGGTAATGTCCATCCAACTTAATAATTGCCCACCCATTAAATTCCCCAATACATTTGTATCATTGGGAAGCACAATTCTACTAGAAGTTGACAGTGATGCCATTGCTGTTTTTGAGCGCATAATTTTCTTTTTGCAAATTTAAATCTTCTCGTGTCCCGTAATAATGTTATAGATTGCTTTAGGGTTATTTTTACCAAAAATTATCTGAATGTATTTTCTTTACACCAAAGCGCTTCATCTTATCTTTATAGTAACTTGGTTTGCTGGGTTATTTTATATCGTTCGGTTGTTTATTTATCATACAGAAGCCCAGAAAAAAGAAGACTTAGAAAAAACCATTCTTTCTAGCCAGTTTGATATTATGGAAAAACGTCTTTGGTTTGGTATCACATGGCCTTCTGCCGTTTTAGTTCTTATTTCTGCTGCAGTAATGTTGTATCATAGCCCTAACTATTTAACTCAACCCTTTATGCAAGTTAAACTCACCTTTGTACTTGGGCTATATCTTTATCACTTGTACATCCATAAAATTTATAAAGAAATACAATCGGGCTTATTTAAAATGAGTAGCAAAAAGTTGCGCGTATTCAACGAAATTGCTACAGTCTTTTTAGTTGCAATTGTTTTTATAATCATTCTTCGCGATCAAATAAGCTGGATTTGGGGCTTACTTGGGATATTTACTTTTGCATTTTTATTATGGGGAGCAATATCATTGTACAAAAAAAGTCGAAATAAAAACCGTTGATAACCAACGTTTAAGGTGGGTTTTACGTTTGTAATTATATTACGTTATGAATAGAATTTTAATCCTTCTACTTTTTATCGGATTTAGCCTTGCAGGTAAATCACAGCTACTTGGTTTTGATACTCCTCCATATTCTAGATTTCTTGGAGAATTAGCAGGTTCAAGTGGTGAAATAAGCGGAACAATTTTAGCCGCTGGAGTTCCTGCAGATTCTGTTTGGGTTTCTGTTTTCAGAGAGTCTAGACCTAATATCCTGCAGTTTATTAAAGCCACACAAACCAATTCAAGCAACGGAACTTATCGAATTGAAGATTTAGATGAAGGAACCTATTATCTTTCTGCAGAACCCATGACTTATTCCTTAAGAAAAAGATTTGCGCCAACTTATTTTGGAGATAGTGCGGTTTGGTCATTGTCTAAAGCTTGCTTCATTCAGGGAACTGTTTCTAATAAAAACATCAATTTAACACCAATTGTATCATCAAAAGGAAGCGAAGGTTTTTCGGGCTCGATTAAATACAGTAGCAATGTGCCTGGATATAACGAAGGTGACCCTGTAATTGACGCGGCATTATTCATTTACAATGTAGAAAACGAATTAATAGCAATGACCAATTCTGACGGTTTTGGCTTATACTCATTCTTTGATTTACCCAATGAACAAATCGAGGTAATTGTAAACTCTCCAGGAAAAAAGTCTTCTGGACTGATTGTTAATCCAGCAAAACTAAATAATGATTTAACTTTTTGGGTTTCTGGAAGCAGATCATACGGTCGCACAGATGCTTTAGATGTTGAAGAAGACCTTCAAACGCTGACTAGCCAAATATTTCCTATCCCTGCCCAAAACGCTCTTACTATCAATAATCAAAACAATTATCAATCCATGCATATTTATGACATTTCCGGATCTTTGCTGTTGAATGAAGGCCTAAGTCATGGGTATAATCAAATAAATATCTCTTCTCTTGATAATGGAACGTATATTCTCCACTTGATTGGTGAACAGACGATATTTAATCAAACAATAATAGTAGAATAAAGAAAAGTCAAAATTGTATTAATCAGTAGTTTATATTTGTTTTAGGTTATAATTATTCAATTGGAAATAAGTAATGAAATATTAGAAGGTTGTATTGCGAACAAACGCAAGTCACAATTTTTACTTTATAAGCAGTGCTACAGCATCCTTTTAAGCATCTGCTTACGTTACGAAAAGAACAAAGAAGACGCTGAATTCCTTCTTAACCAGGGGTTTATGAAAATTATAACTAAACTTTCTACCTTCAAGGGTGATCGGCCATTCGAAGCTTGGATTAGAAGAATAATGATCAACACAATAATTGACGATTACCGAAAAAACAGCAAAGAGAAAAGCATTATTCAGTTTAAGGATATCCAGAATGATGGAACCGAAAACATATGGGTTGAATACAATGCTGCAGATTTGGAATTTGAAGCAGAAGAGCTATTAGGATTTATTGATAAGCTTCCAACAGAAAGTAAAAAAGTGTTTGTGCTTTTTGCTATTGATGGTTATTCACACAAAGAAATTGCTGAAATGCTTGGTATTTCAGATGGAACATCAAAGTGGCACGTATCATTTGCTCGGAAAAAATTAAGAGAATTAATTGCTAAGTCTATTGAACTAGAGGCTTTAAGGGCGGGGAATTTATGAGCGATAAAAGCAACATAGATAAACTGTTTAGAGAAGGATTAGGTAGTCCCACTCCTCACGCATTTAGCGAAGCTGGTTGGGATAACATGAATTCTATGCTCAATGAACGCGAAAAGTTTTCATGGATGAGCGTCGGAAAATTAGCATCAGCTGCTCTTTTCTTAAGTACTGTGCTTATTGGTAGTAATATTCCTGACAATCAATTGATTGCTAGTTCAGAAACAACAACCCAAAATACTGAGGTGAATTCGCCTCTATCAATTGCTCAAAATTCTATAAGTCTAGCAACAAATAACTCTAGCAACTTTGGATTTCAAAAAGAAGATTCATTTGTAAGAGACTCTGATTTTAGTAGCAATCAATTACCCGAAAACAAAAAGACAAATAAAACTCTAGTTGCATTAACTAGAGACGATGTCAACGTTTTGCCTGGTGATTACAACGAAGAAGATAAAACATCCTCTTCTTCAATAGAACGCACTGAAAATTCAATTGAGTCTTCTTCTGAAGGGAATATAGACGTAATTGCATTCAACAATGAAT
>TARA_B110000879_G_scaffold121513_1_pt1 | contig 20656 bp, 24 predicted proteins | sample TARA_B110000879 | Tara Oceans TARA_B110000879 (sample SAMEA4398094) | marine metagenome | biome: Polar Biome; feature: [SRF] surface water layer (ENVO:00010504); material: water (ENVO:00002006), including particulate matter (ENVO:01000060) such as... | depth 5 m
TCGGGAATTGGACCGGTCGTATTTTTATGATTCGCCCGGCACATAGCGGGCGACAGCAATACTTTATAATCCAAGAGATAAAACAATGAATATACTAATAAAAACAGCGATATTGGCTCTGGTTATTTTACTGCTGGTGATCGGGTTTAATACCGCGAGCTACCAATCGCCGCTGATTGCAGATGCGCGCGTAGCTGCTATTGAGGTGGATATTGATCAGGCTGTCGACAATATGCAAAAAGCCATCGGCTATCGGACAGTGTCTTATGAACGGGGAGCGGTAACTAATAGCGAGCAGTTTACGCAGTTCATAGAATTTCTAGAAGAGAGTTATCCTGCCGTTCACCAGCATACTCAGCGCACAATTATTTCAGATTATAGTTTATTGTTTAAGTGGCAAGGGAAAACCCCTCAATTACAGCCGGTTTTGTTAACTGGGCACTATGATGTGGTGCCGGTCATTCCTGGTACTGAAGATAAGTGGGAATCAGCACCCTTTTCAGGGGAATTAAAAAATGGGTATATCTATGGTAGGGGAGCTATGGATGACAAAAGTGCCGTCATTGCAATGATGGAATCCGCAGAAGCGTTGTTGTCGCGAGGGTTTCAACCTCAGCGAACCATATACTTCAGTTTCGGTCATGATGAGGAAGTTAGTGGCTTGAGTGGTGCCGGGGAAATCGTGAAGCACTTGAAAAAAAGCGGCGTTCAGTTTGCTTGGTCGCTGGACGAAGGTTCATTTGTGATGGAAGGTTTACTGCCCGTTGATAAACCTGTCGCTATGATCAATGTTGCTGAAAAAGGCTACGTTTCAATTGATATTGTAGCGACTGGCGTGGGTGGCCATTCGTCCATGCCGCCTAAAAAAACGGCCGTAGGGAAATTAGCAGAGGCGATTGTGAAAATTCAGGATTCGCCATTCCCCGGTGGTCTCAGCGGTATATCCGGGGAAATGATGGACCAGCTAGGTCCTTACCTGCCTTTTTCACAGCGTATACTTATGTCGAATCGATGGTTGTTCGGTAGCATAGTAGAGCGAGGGTTGAGTTCATCTCCCGCGATGAATGCATCAATGAGAACAACGATTGCACCGACCATGTTATCGGCCAGCCCTAAAGAAAATGTGTTGCCGATAGAGGCTCGGGCAACCATTAATCTTAGGCTTCATCCCCGAGATACCCCCGAGAGCGTAGAGCAACATTTTAATAATGTGTTAGAGGGCTTTGACGATGTTTCTGTGAAGGTACTGCATGGAAACAATGCCTCCCCAGTTGCAAGTTCAACTTCTGCAGGGTTTCAATCACTCGCCGCTAGTGTGCGGGCGGTGTTCGGTGATGTGATTATTGTCCCCGGTATTACTGTTGCAGCTACTGATAGCCGTCATTACGTCTCGGTATCAGATAACGCTTATCGATTTAACCCAATGCAAGTAGGAACTGAAGATATTGCGGGTTTCCATGGGACTAACGAGCGAGTTTCAGTAGAAAATCTCGGTAAAGCAGTACAGTTTTATCAATCAGTAATCAGCAATCAATAGGCGTGGCCAGCAGAGTTTTTTACGCTAGTAGGAGAGTTGTCAATTGACCGAACAGTTTAAGGATCAAGGCGGGGCTGCAAATATGAATCCGTCAGCGCTTTTTCGATGGTTGTCGTCAAAATTTATGACGGAGATGGTTAGCGAGAAATCATTGGTAAAACGCCGAGCGAAAGCAGAGAAACTGAGGCTAAAAAATGGGCTGCCCCACAAAGTTGAATACTTTCATCAGGTCAATGATGGTTATAGTCATCTGGCGATGCAGCTGTTGCAGCCGTTAATCGAGAATTATGACATAGACCTTACCTGTCATCTTGTGCAAGGGCCGTCTGGTGACAATCTGCCGGAGCCGGATTTATTGTTGGAGCTTTCCCGTCGCGATTCACAGCAGATAGCCCCTCATTACGGGTTGTCGTTTCCGTCGTGTGATGACAAGCCTGGCATCGAGCTTGTGAGTATTGCTGAAAGTATTCTTGTGAATGTTGGGCAAGATGAATTTCCGGCAGCTGCGAAGGCGGTTGGCGCCGCATTATGGGCAGGGGATTCTCTTGGTTTAGAGCAGTTGGTGGAACAATTTGGCCGCTGTGATGATGCTGAAACCCGGGATCGAGTCGAAGAGGGAACAACACGCCGGCACAGGTTAAACCACTATTCAGGAGCAATGTTTTTTTATGCGGGGGAATGGTATTGGGGTGTGGATCGGATTTATCACTTGGAAAAGAGATTGCTCGCACTGGGAGCAAAAAAAGGGCCTGACGAAGCGCTGCTCTACCCACGTCCGACAATAGACTGGGGGGATGCTAAGAACGATGGCTCAATAACCTTGGAGTTTTATCCCTCTTTACGAAGTCCATATACATCAGTAATTTTTCAGCAGACGGTGTCACTAGCCAAAAATAGTGGCGTGAAGCTGTTAGTCCGCCCGGTGTTGCCGATGGTGATGAGAGGTGTCCCTGCGACGCGAGAAAAAGGGTTATATATTTTTAGAGATGCTGCCCGCGAAGCAAGAGCTTTGGGGTTGACGTGGGGCAGCAGAATCTATGACCCGATCGGAAAACCGGTACATCGATGCTACTCACTCTATCCATGGGCGCGGCAAAAGGATCGAGAAGTAGAGTTACTCGACTGTTTTTTGAAGGCGGCATTTAGTGATGGAGTTAATACGAATTCTGATCGGGGAATGCGTCAGGTAGTTGAAAATGCGGGTCTGTTATGGAATGAAGCTAAGCAGCATATCGATGGGTCGGATATGTTGGAGGAGTTGGAGGCTAATCGGTTGGCAATGTATGAATTTGGCAGTTGGGGGGTTCCTAGTTATCGGCTGCTTGATCAATCGGGCAAGACGGTGCTCGCTTTGTGGGGACAGGATAGACTCTGGCTATTTGCCAGAGAAATAAAACGTTTGCTAAATACCCCATGATGCCTAGTCAGCTTGTTATTATTAGAGCAGACTACCTTAATCCGGAACATGGTTCTGCGATCGGTGCTTTGTTAAATGCCTATGCTTCGGGCCCTATGGGTGGCGCTAGGCCTTTATCGGGGGCCGTGCAGTCGACTGTGGCGGGTGAATTGGGAAAATTACCCCATGCGGCCACATTCCTCTGTTACGCCGATGAAAACGCCGTCGGTCTTATTAACTGTTTCGAAAGTTTTTCCACCTTTAAAGCAAAGAAACTTATTAATATTCATGACGTTTTTGTTGCGATAGACTATCGTGGTTTAGGTATCAGCCGTCGGTTAATTGCTGCGGTAGAGGCGCTCGCTATCAATCGTGATTGTTGTAAATTAACATTGGAAGTACTGGAAGGTAATACCATTGCAAAAAAAGCCTATAGTAATATGGGCTTCAACAGCTACGAACTTGATGTTGCAACCGGCAAAGCACTATTCTGGGAAAAACCCTTGTTATGAAAATGGCGTGTCTTTTCAAAAGGAATGATCACTAATGCCAATGGGTCATCGTTATCGTGAGATAATTAACACTTATTATCGTGGTTGCAACACAGCTAACCGTGAACTGATGCAGTCAACGTTTACTGATAGCGTGATACATTACTTTGTAGACCATAGTGCCGTTATTGGCGCTGAGGAACTGGCCAACTACTGGGCTAAAGTTGCGCCTAAAACACAGGCCCACTGGACTCTAGATCATATTCTGGTGCAAGAACCGGAAGCAGTTATTGAATGGAGTATGAGTTGGATCCCAGTAACGACGGGCATCGCAGAATTATTGCGGGGCAGTGAGTGGTATATTTTTGAAGGCGACAAGATTGCCGAAATAAGGTCTTATCATAATAACTACTACCTTCATAACGAAAAAAATAACGAGTTGTGGGACTTTGACTATATCGGTCGAGGCTACCGCGGTGAAGAAGTCGCCGCTGCAAAAAAAATCAGCCCGAGAAAAATATGATGAGTGAATTGACACCGCGCACGTACCGGCTAATTATTTCGTGCCCTGACAAGGTCGGAATTGTGGCACGAGTAACGCAGTTTATTGCCGAGTATGATGGCTCTTTGATGGAGGCTAATAATCATACGGATATGGACAGTCAATGGTTTTTTATGCGCTGCGTTATCAGTGCAGAGAGCCTAAAATGTTCATTGTTGGAGTTTGAGGAGTATTTCTCGCCCGTCGCTGATGAATATAGCATGAAGTGGTATATTCGCGATTCAATGGTTAAACAGAAAGTTGTATTGCTAGCAAGTCATGCGTCGCACTGCCTAGCTGACTTACTCTATCGGTGGCACAGTGGAGAATTAGATTGTGACATTCCCTGTGTAATATCTAATCATGAAAACCTTCGCAGCATGGTTGAATGGCATGGAATTCCATTTCATCACGTGATCGTAGACAAGAATAGTAGGGATGCCTCATTTCAAAAAGTGGAAGACATTATTGAGCGCCATGAGGCAGATACGGTAGTACTTGCTCGGTATATGCAAATTATCCCTCCTTCTCTATGTAAGAAATATGAAGGACGGTTGATTAATATTCATCATAGTTTTTTGCCTTCTTTTATCGGAGCAAATCCGTATCAGAAAGCGTTTGAACGTGGAGTGAAACTAATCGGCGCTACCAGCCATTATGTTACGCCGGATCTCGATGAGGGGCCGATTATTGATCAAGACGTTGTCAGGGTTAATCATCGGCATAATAAAGATGAATTGGTTCGTTTGGGTAAAGATGTTGAAAAGAGCGTCTTGTCCCGTGCGCTGCGCAATCATCTTGATGATCGCGTTATTGTTTTGGGCAATAAGACTGTCGTATTTGATTGATTAGCAGTTGTGCTCTTGCTCTTCCAGTGTTGCTGTCAGGACTGTTATGAGCGCTTATCCATGTTGGTCTTCACCGAGTAATAAATTGGTTGCTATGAAATTTTACAAAAAAAGTTCCTTTCGGACTGTCTTCCTCGCGCTGTTTGCTACGCTAACCTTCGTCGGATCTGCTATTTTTATCTTCGATGTTGATGCCATCATTATGCTGCAGTTTTTTCTCGCCAGTATCATCTGTTTGGCGTTGGTGGTTACCGCGGCATTGATATTTTCGATTCTTCGAATAGCGCTAAAGCGATGGCTTGGATAGCAATCAGGCATCCAAATTGATAATTACGTCCAGTTGGTTGCCGATATCATCCAGCCTATCGCTGAGGTCAAGGATATCGACTGATGCGGGAATTTGAATTGATGCGGTCGCTTCAAAAAGCGGGTCTGCACTCATGGGTGCGCTGGTGACATTGGTATTCATCTCCATGACATTCACGTGCAAGGATGCTAGCGCACTGGATAATTCTTTGACTATACCGGGGCGATCATTACCCATTAAACTGAGAGTAACGGTCCTACGGGTGCTATCGCTCTGATGATGACTCTCTTCTTGAACCGTGATGGTTAATTCGTCGCTGGAAGCTCTGTTCAAGGCATCTCTTAGTGCTTCGGCTTTGTCGCTGCTAACGTTAATTCGAGCAATGCCAGCAAAATTGCCAGCGAGTTGGCTCATGCGGCTCTCTAGCCAATTTCCATGGTGTTCAGAGACAGTATTTGACAGTGTTTCGACTAAGCCGGGTTTGTCAGCCCCGACAAAGGTGAATACGATTGATATAGTCACTTGTTACGCTCCTAAAAAGTGTTAAGCACGGCAGTAATATAGACTTTAGCGTAGCTTATAACGTTTGTTTTAGAAAATTTGTTGTTGCATATAATGATGCAAAACCTGAAAATTGCTCGGAAATAATGAGGTAGGCCTTTTCTGAAGGTTACCACTGATTGTCTCGTGCAATGATGGATCTGTCCATTGTCTAAAATTTTGTAAGGGTAGAAATATGAAGTCTCGCGCCGCCGTAGCCTGGGAAGCAGGTAAACCTCTAACTATTGAAGAGGTTGATGTCGAAGGTCCGAAGCAAGGAGAAGTTCTTGTTCGTATCGTTGCAACGGGTGTGTGTCATACCGATGCTTTTACCTTAAGCGGAGCGGACCCCGAAGGCGTTTTTCCAGCAATCTTAGGGCATGAGGGTGGCGGTGTTGTGGAAGAAATTGGTCCAGGAGTAACATCAGTGGTCGTAGGTGATCATGTTATTCCTCTGTACACGGCTGAGTGTGGCGTTTGTAAGTTTTGCCTATCAGGAAAAACTAATTTGTGTCAGGCGATACGAGTTACTCAGGGCCGGGGTGTTATGCCAGACTACACCAGTCGATTCTCGCTCAATGGTAAACCTATCTATCATTTTTCAGGAACATCGACATTTTCCGAATACACCGTGATGCCAGAAATCGCTGTTGCCAAGATCAACAAGGCAGCGCCGCTCGACAAGGTCTGTTTGTTGGGGTGCGGTATTACGACCGGTATTGGGGCTGTGTTGAACACGGCTAAAGTAGAACCCGGGTCAACGGTTGCCATCTTTGGATTGGGCGGTGTTGGGCTGAGTGTTATTCAAGGTGCGGTACTGGCAAAGGCATCACGAATCATCGTGGTTGATATCAACGAAGATAAGTTTGAAATGGCGAAGATGTTAGGTGCTACCGATTTTATCAATCCGAAGAATTACGATGACCCGGTTCAGGACGTGATTGTTGATTTGACGGATGGTGGTGTTGATTATTCTTTCGAGGCGATAGGTCGCACTGAAACGATGCGCTCGGCGCTGGAATGCTGTCACAAAGGCTGGGGGGAATCGACTATCATTGGGGTAGCGGGCTCGGGTCAAGAGATCAGTACGCGACCTTTTCAACTTGTGACCGGGCGTGTTTGGCGGGGCAGTGCATTCGGCGGCGTCAAAGGTCGGACACAGTTGCCGGGCTACGTCGATCGATATTTGAAAGGAGAGATTAAAGTCGATGAAATGATTACGCATACGATGGGGCTAGAAGATATCAATAGAGCTTTTGACTTAATGCACTCCGGAGAGAGTATTCGCTCAGTTATTATTTATTAAGGCAGTCATGATGCAGGAAATAGCGCGCAACAAAGTCTTCGGTGGATGGCAGAAACGCTATAGGCACCAGTCTCAGGTCTTGGGCTGTGAAATGGTATTCTCAGTGTTTCTTCCACCACAGGCAGAGCGGGGTCCAGTACCCGTCTTATACTGGTTGTCGGGACTGACTTGTGACGATCAAAACTTTGTCACTAAAGCTGGTGCCCAAAGATATGCAGCAGAATATGGACTTGCTGTGGTCGCGCCTGACACTAGTCCTCGAGGCAATGACGTTCCTGATAACGATGCGTGGGATGTGGCTAAGGGCGCGGGATTTTATCTTAATGCTACCGAAGCACCCTGGTCACAGCATTATCGGATGTATGATTATATTGTCGAAGAACTGCCGGCATTGATCAACGAGACGCAGCCTGTAGACGCTAAAAAATGTGGGATATTTGGTCATTCAATGGGTGGTCACGGGGCCCTAACTATTGCGTTGAAAAATACCGAACGCTACCACTCCGTTTCTGCTTTTTCCCCTATTTGTGCACCGATGCAATGCCCTTGGGGAGAAAAAGCCTTTAATCTATACCTTGGACCTGATCAAAGCACTTGGCAGAAATACGACGCCACGGCACTGATAGCAGAGGTTGACACTAAAGTGCCGCTGTTGATCGATCAAGGTACCGCCGATGACTTTTTATCAGCTCAGCTAAAACCGGAGCTATTGCAGGCTGCATGCGATGCCTGTAATCATCCGCTGATATTAAGGATGCAGCCGGGCTACGATCACAGTTATTATTTCGTTAGTAGCTTTATTGGCGATCATATTAAACATCATGCTGATGCATTGTGTGCCCTCTAGGATGGATACAGACGATTACATAGAGATACCTTCACAACAGCTAGATGCGGATACGCTGACGGCAATTATTGAAGAGTTTGTTAATCGGGAGGGCACTGATTATGGACTGGCGGAGTATTCACTTGAGCAAAAAGTTGCACAGGTGAAGGCCCAAATTGACCAGGGAAAGGTGATTATTGCCTTTGATATTGTCACTGAGAGTTGCACCCTGCTGCTCAAGGATTGACGCGTTGATCGTTTCCCTCGAGGACTACGCCAGTGCAGAGGATAGTCCGCGCATACAACAGCCTCTGCAGTTCGTTTACTCTCTTGTTACCATTTCCTTGCGGCACAATCATGGTCAGCCTGGAACATTGGAGGTGGTAGCTGGGGCATGGTTCACTGAATGAATGTCCACATTGAGTATGATCAGTTTGTCGATGCCATTTAATCACGGTACTGTCGATCGTCTGCTGACGGGTTTTGGGGTGTGAGGTGTGTGTTGGACGAACGTCGCGCAACAACCAAAATGGGTTACCCTGAATAGTCGATGCTCCACCGGGTTTCCCGAGCCAGTGTTTGGCTGTTAGTTAGACAATGGACGTTCAGCACTGACATGAGCGTCCTTGGGGGACCAAATTTTTCGTTGCAACGTCAGTCTTTACTTGAATATTAGCGTTAATGCGCGACAATGGCTGATTATCGTTTAAGGCTATAAGATTTTTATGGATTTATCAGTCAACGACACCCTTGATACCAGTGGCCTGCTTTGCCCGGAGCCCGTGATGATGTTGCATAATAAGATTCGCGACATTCAAACCGGCGATATTCTCAAAATTATTGCAACTGACCCATCCACCCAGCGCGATATTCCAAAATTCTGCAGTTTTTTGGGGCATCAGCTATTGCAGCAGCAAACTCAGGGCTCTGTGTATCTTTACTACATTCAAAAAGCATAATATCAGCGCCGGCTGCAATTATCGGTCAAGCAACAGCCCCTCAGGCGCAAACCTTTCCGCAATACTGTTAACGTCTCAACGATGGCATCATCAACTAGCTCTGTGACGGTTCGGTCATGGGTAAGTTGCTGCTGGCCTTCAACTTCGTCAAAATAGCCCCATTTTTTGCCATCGGCATTGAGCAAGGGCCTATGTGTGGATATCGTCCAGTATTGCCGGGGCAGCAGGGCTCCCTGTCACTGCTTACGATAGATTCACCGATGAATATGATCGTGGCTTTCAACCGGCTGATTTTTGTGGGCTGTAGCAAGGTTGCTACTAGCGCATATTGAGTAGAGTCGGTGACAGACAGACGAGATGACATTTTTCTTGGCTAGATCGTGTTAGAATTCTTCTATTCTTGCCGTGTTGGTTTTACAAAATCAGGGTTTTCAGTGACATCAATGTATCTATCGACACCTCCGGGATACAGCGAACACTGTGTGGACGATTTGGTCGAATTATTTAATAGTCTGTTCAAATCTTCCGAAAATACACTGCTGGTGCAGGGCGCTACCGAACCGGTCTATATTCCTGCATCGGCGGTCTGTGGTCATCATCAGGTGGTGTTCTCTTATGACTATTTTTCCAGTGCTTTACACGAGCTTGCTCATTGGTGTTTAGCGGGAAAAGAACGTCGTTTGGTGTTGGATTATGGCTATTGGTATGCGCCAGACGGCAGAGATCAGCTACAACAAAATGAGTTTGAAAAAGTTGAAATAAAACCCCAAGCCCTCGAATGGATTTTTTCTAAGTGTTGCGGTAAAACCTTCAGAGTAAGTCTGGACAACCTGCATGGTTTAGAAACGGAGGGTCAAGCGTTTAAAAAAGCAGTTTATCAGCAAGTGCTTCGCTATTGCGACGCAGGGATTCCCGCTCGGGCAAAAACACTTTGTGAGCAGTTGCGTGGGTTTTATCAAACTCCGGATTGTCTCTGCGCGAGCAACTTTAGTATTGGCGAACTTGATTAGGATTACTGAGTGACAGAGACGGTTTATCTAATTGACGCATCGATATATATTTTCCGCGCTTATTATGGCATTCCAGATGAATGGCATGACTCCAATGGAAATTCTGTTAATGCGTTGTTTGGTTATACTCAGTTTTTGCTCAAGTTTTTAACGTCCTCCCAGCCTCAATATTTGGCGGTAGCTTATGATGAAAGTCTGGGGTCTTGCTTTAGAAATGACATTTACCCAGCCTACAAAAAAAGTAGAAATCTTCCTGACGAGAGCTTGTCTTATCAGTTGAAAGCCTGCAAAGGATTGACTGAAATATTGGGTATTAGCTCTCTTGCCAGTGATCGATATGAGGCTGACGATATTATTGCAACCTTAGCCGGCAGAGCCCAGCGTGATGGACATAATATTGTTGTCGTCAGCAAAGACAAAGATTTAGGACAGTTGTTATTGAAAGAGAGTGATTATTTGTGGGACTTTGCTGGCGAACGTAAAATTGACCGGCATATGTTTCATGGACATTTCGGTGTTTGGCCAGAGCAACTCGAGGATTATCTCGCCTTAGTCGGGGATAGTGTTGATGACATACCGGGTGTTCCGGGTATTGGAAAAAAAACGGCGTCATCGCTGTTAGAGAAATTTTCCAGTATCGAAAGGCTGCTTCATAATGCTGATGGTGTTGCCGATTCAGGCGTTCGGGGTGCGGCGATGATTATAAATAAACTAGAGGATTACCGGGATCAGGTGGAAATGGCGAAACAGCTGGTGAGACTGGATCAAAATGTACCTCTTGCCAATGATCACTCACTTCTTTGGTGCCCCCCTCCTATGGGCGTGGTCAGGGATTATCTGGATGAGTTTGGTCTAGGCCATTACTTTCAGCGTCAATTAGATAAAAGTAATTGGTGGAAATAGAGTTGATGGAATTTGAAAATCATAGCTTAGCTATTGTAGCTGACGAGAATATTCCGGAGGTGGAATCGTATTTTAGTTCGCTAGGTTCGGTGACTCGGGTCGATGGTCGGCTTTTAACGAACGACCAGCTGAAGGATGCAGATATTTTACTCGTGCGGTCTGTTACCGATGTTAATGAAGCCTTATTGGCTGGAACTCGGGTTCGTTTCGTCGCTACGGCAACAATCGGTACGGACCATTTGGATATAGATTATTTGGATAACAATGGTATTGGTTGGGCCAGTGCACCGGGTTGCAACGCCGACTCAGTTGTCGATTTTGTCATCAGCGCCATTTGTCGAATGGAAGGTTTGCTGAAATGGCTGCTGGCTGATGGCGTCGTTGGTATCATTGGTTTGGGCAATGTTGGCAGCCGTTTGTATCGTCGTCTCGACGAATTAGGTATTTCGTGTCTTGGTTATGACCCATTAATCAAACAAGGCCAATACCCCATTCTGTCAGATTTGGATTCAGTATTAGCAGCCGACGTGATTTGTCTTCATGCCCCGTTGACTATTGACGGTAATCATCCGAGTTATCATTTATTAAATGCACAGCGGCTAGGGTCTCTGCGTTCTGGCACTGTTATTATTAGTGCCGGTCGCGGGGCAGTTGTCGATACAGCGGCACTGCAGGCAATGCTCGGTGAAAGAGACGACATTGGCACGGTTTTGGATGTTTGGGAAAACGAACCCAATATTAATATCGAATTAATGAAGCGCGTTGACTTCGTTAGTCCTCACATTGCAGGTTATAGTTTTGATGGGAAATTGACCGGTACTGAGATGATTTATCATGCCTGCTGCCAATTTCTAGAGGTTGAAGCGGACAGAATAGGAACAAAGGTTTTGGCGTTGACGCTCGATCATGGCGATCTGGATATTGTCATTAGTGAAAAAACAGATGTTGTTAATGCCATCAAAGAGGCTGTTTTAGCCAGTTATGATATAGCGGAAGATGATCAGCGGTTACGTGGCCAGATGTTGCATTGTGGGGAATCCGAGCGTGGTACGAAGTTTGACCAGTTGCGGAAAAATTATCCTGTACGCAGAGAATTTTCCAAATTCCGTATTGCCAATGCAGAAGAGCTGGCAGTGCCTGTTGCGGCGGCATTGCAAACACTGGGTTTCAATTGTCATTAGCAGTCAAAATATAAGGCTTGTGAGATATTATGTTTAAGCTTGGTTTAATTGTTAACCCTCTTGCGGGTATTGGTGGCCCTATGGGCTTAAAAGGTAGTGATGGTGCATTGGTTGCCGATCAGGCAAAAAGTGAAGGTGCGAAGCTGCAGTCATCGCTAAGAGCATCGAAGGCATTGGCCTTGATAGAACCTTGCAGGGACGTTACGGTTTTTTGTTTTTCCGGCGATATGGGGGAAGAGGCTGCCGCTGATGCAGGTTTGAATGTTCATGTTGTAGGCAGCGCCGTTAGCCGGCAGTCGACAGCAACCGATACTATTGCTGCGGCAAAGATACTCGAAGAACATGGCGTAGATCTGATTTTATTTGCAGGTGGCGATGGCACGGCGAGAGATGTATTTAAAGCCGTCGGGCCCGGGGTTCCGGTTTTAGGAATTCCTGCTGGTGTCAAAATGCACTCTGGAGTTTATGCAGTATCTCCGCAGGCAGCGGGTGAAATTCTGAAAGGGTTAATAAAGGGAGAACTGATCGATCTAGGTCTGGCAGAGGTCAGAGATATCGACGAGGATGAGGTCAGGGCAGGTGTGATCCGTTCGCGCTACTATGGTGAGCTATTGGTACCTCGAGAAGGACGTTTTCTACAGCATGTTAAGTCTTCCGGGCGGGAAGTGGAAGCGATGGTATTACAGGATATTGGTGCGGATATTGTTGAGGATATGGAAGACGGTATACTTTATATCGTTGGGCCAGGCACGACGCCCAAAGCGATTATGGACGAACTTGGACTAGAGAATACTCTGTTAGGCATTGATGCAGTCGAGAATAGCGCCCTTGTTGGATGCGATTTAAATGAACGAGCGCTGCGGGAAATTATAGCCGCGCATGATGGTCCAGTGAAGCTCATTATTACGGTAATTGGTGGGCAAGGGCACATACTAGGCCGTGGCAATCAGCAGCTTAGTCCCGCTGTTATAAACGACATAGGCATGGAAAATATCGTTATTGTTGCTACTAAGACGAAAATATCGGAACTTGGTGGTCGGCCTTTACTCGTTGATAGTAACGACACGGAGATCGACGAGGGGTTGACTGGGTATCGAAAAATTGTCACCGGTTATCATGACGCGATTATGTACCCTGTTGGAATAGATGCCGTTGAAGAATTGATGAAATGAACGGCAGAAACTTCTGCGCTTCATTTTTTCAGCATGATTTTTTATGTCTTATAATTTAGCAAAGAGTGAACGGTCTGCCTTATCATTGTCGACGACTGGCTTTTGACAGCCCTGCGTAACTGACTGATGTTTGTCTTTGAAAGCTCCATTATTGAGCGAGGTATGGCTCTGGGGACGACGGTTCGCTGATCATCATCGGCAAAGTCATGCTCGGAGCGAGAGGACAAAATAAGGAATCCCTGCTCAGACAATACCGCTTGGTCAAGCGCTTCCTGTTTGATGGGACCATCAGACTTTACGTAGTCATGTTCTGCCAGCCAAACCATTGCACTAAAGCCTGATAAAAACCGTTCACTGTGAAGGCCGAATTCATCAGGCTCGTCAGCGCCGCAAACCTCGTCGACATAGAGAATAGTTTTTCTCGGAAAGGTGGCGTACAAGCGAAGAAAGATAATCGCGACGTCTTTGTAAAAATCATCAATATGGATGTCAGTCATGGGGCTAGATCATCCAAGTCGTGACAAATATGCAGCAAAGCGTTCCATGGCTCGGGTAAGGTCGTCCACTTGAGGTAAAAACACAACTCGCAGGTGGTCGGGTTGCTTCCAGTTGAATGCGGTGCCCTGTACCAGTAAGATTTTTTCTTGACGCAAAAAATCCAGCACCAGTTTTTCGTCATTCTGAATAGCGAATTTCTTAACATCTAACTTGGGGAACATGTAAATTGCTCCCTTGGGCTTTACGCAGCTAACACCCGGTATTTGGTTGAGGAGTTCAATTGCAGCATTACGCTGTTTAAGCAGTCGCCCACCGGGCAGCACGAGGTCATTGATACTTTGATAACCTCCAAGGCAGGTTTGTATGGCATGTTGTGCTGGCACATTGGCACATAGGCGCATTGATGCCAAGATGGTTAGGCCTTCAATATAACCTTGAGCATGGCTTTTTGCACCGGTTAGCATCATCCAGCCGCTACGGAAACCGGCCAGACGATAAGCTTTCGATAAGCCGTTAAATGTAACACAGAGGACATTGTCAGCCAGCGTGGCTAGCGGAATATGCTGTGCTTCATCATAGAGAATTTTGTCGTATATCTCATCAGCGAAAATGACTAGACTGTGCTCTTCCGCTAACTTGACGATCTCTTGCAGTAATTCTTTAGAGTAAACGGCGCCAGTAGGATTGTTTGGGTTGATAACGACAATAGCTCTGGTTTTACTGCTGATCTTGGACCGAATATCGGCAATGTCTGGAAACCAGTCGGCTTCTTCATCACATATGTAGTGTACTGGAGTTCCTCCTGATAGCGATACGGATGCTGTCCAGAGTGGGTAGTCTGGTGCAGGTATTAGCACTTCGTCGTCATTGTTTAGCAGTGCCTGCATCGACATGGTAATTAGTTCGCTGACGCCGTTGCCTAAATAAATATCGTCGATATCAACATCGAGCACGCCTCGTTGTTGATAATGCTGCATAACGGCCTTCCGCGCGGAGTAAAGGCCTTTAGACTCACAATAACCCTGGCTAGTTGGTAAAAGTCGAATAACATCCTGGATGATTTCATCAGGTGCATCGAAACCGAACGCTGCCGGGTTGCCTATATTCAGCTTCAGGATCCGATGTCCTTCTTCCTCGAGGCGATTTGCTTCAGCCAGAACGGGTCCGCGAATATCGTAGCAGACGTTGGCAAGCTTTTCGGATTGTTTGATCGGTTTCATGGTTAGGGTCAACAACCTTGGTCAATTAAAGTGCAGAGTTAATCTGTATAGCCATATTAAAGAGCTTACACTTAGCAATTGCGGGCAGCCAGTGTTTATGGCGATTAGTTAAGCCGGCGCTAGTGTAAAAAAAAATACACAGGTATGCTACGGATTGTAGTGATTTACTGCGAGTCAGTGTGAAATGTTGTTAATTTTTGGGAAAGAGGCGTTAATTGTGAGTCAAATCAAGAAAAGTGATGAAGAGTGGCGGCAGCAGCTGACTGAAGAGGAATACCATATTTGTAGAAACAAAGGTACTGATAGAGCCTTTTCTGGAGAGTTTTGCGATACAAAAACAACGGGGCATTACCTGTGCACCTGCTGTGGAGAAGAGCTTTTTGAATCAACGACAAAATATGATTCTGGCTGTGGGTGGCCGAGCTTCTATCAGCCGCTGGCGGCTGAGGTTATCGCCGAGGAAAGAGATGCTAGTCTTGGTATGGTTCGAACAGAAGTGATGTGCAGTCGCTGTGGATCACACCTTGGTCATGTATTTAACGATGGACCTAATCCGACGGGTTTGCGCTACTGTGTGAATTCAACGTCACTGAAATTCAAAGAGCTGGAGTGATACCGTCGTCTATTGTTAGTCGTCATAGGATTTTTTCTTCCAAGAGTCATCTGTGTTGGCCAACCTCGGTCGAACTTGGTCTGTTTTGTCGGGATTAGACTTTGCAGCAGGGCCCAATAGCGGGTTTTGCTGCATTAGCTCTTCTATCTGTCGCTTGTGTCTACTGATTCTGTCGTTGTAGAAGCCATCCCCGTTTTCTTGTTCCATTTTCCCTCTACTTGCTTGTAGGTAGTGGATGGCAAGAGCAATATTACCCTGATTCAGCGCTTCGGCGATCGGATGTATTAACTCATCAAGGGTTGTTTGCAGTAACAGTCTTTGGATAAGCTTGCGGTAGAGATTTGCTTCCTCGGCCTTTATTCGTTGGCTGGCGGCAAGCTTAGAAACAAAATTGTGAAGACTGCTGAACATCTTCTGTACTTCCTTGATTTGCGCTTTATCCGAGAGCGAAATGCTCACAAATTTGCCAGTTTTGCTAGAAAACTCAGTCAATTGCTGTTGCGCGGATGCCAAGTTATCGTCGTAACTTTGATTCTGAGGGGCGATTTTATTCAGCTGGCTAAATACTTCTATCAGGCAATGACAAACCAAAGCTTTAAGACGTGGGTGCACAAGTCCTGGAGGGAAGCCGTTAAGCATATAGTCAAAACTGCTAGCTCTGGCATTGAGAGCGGCTTCTCGCTGGCGATTTTCTCTCGTTTTATCGTCCATCGTCTGAATCAGGACGCCTACGGCGATCAAAACGACCAAACTAGATCCGACTATTAAGGTTGTTACCATAGTTAGTCCGTACGGTAATTAACATTACAAGGTTCCGTTATAGCAACTCGTGACTTATTCGTATAGGTTTTGTCTCGTCGGCGAGCGATTTTGGTTGGATTTTGGGCAGTTAGGCCATTAAATAAGGAAGTTATAATAAAAGTCGAATTTGGACTTGACCTTTGCAGCGAAGATTCTTATTATGCGCGCCACTCAACGCACACCGTTGAATGTCCTACAGCGTCCCCTTCGTCTAGTGGCCTAGGACACCGCCCTTTCACGGCGGTAACAGGGGTTCGAACCCCCTAGGGGACGCCATTTTTTAAAAGTACAGTTAGCAGGTCAGCTGGGAGATTTTCTCAGCAGATGTCTAACTCACTCTGGATGGATTCGGAGCGTTGCAATTTAATCGTGTTCCATGGCTGATTAGAGGTGCAACAGTATTAGCAGGTTTTTCCGGTTAATATCGGTGCGGGAATAGCTCAGTTGGTAGAGCGGTACCTTGCCAAGGTACAGGTCGCCAGTTCGAACCTGGTTTCCCGCTCCAATTCTTTTGTAATAAACCGCTTGGTTTGGCAATTCAGAAAATGCTGAATATTGCTAGTGCAGCTTAAACACCCTTGATTTAGCCTTCAGATAGTCCAGCGTAGAGTCGTCACTCAGAATTTCGTCAAGTTGCTGATAGAGCGCAAGCTCATCATCACCCATGTAATGCAGGCATTCACCACCGAAAAACCAGAACAGGTCCCGGTTCACTCGCGGAGTTATATGCGGGTAATGTGTGACAACCTGAGTTAATAAGTATTGCCCCTGTTGTTGAAAATCATCATTAGCAGTTTCTGCGGCGGCTAACATCTGCAGTCGATCGATAAATTCAATATCGATATCACTGGCTCGATCATCGGCAAATGGAAATTGCATCTGGCAGTGGTGAAATAAATCGAGCAGCAGTGCTTTGTGGTGCTGAAAATAAGTCAATGGAGTGGCTGGTTTCATAGGTCTTCGGGTCAACAGGATTAATTTGCCACCCAGCTTAACAAATGCATGAGGCCGAGTCAGTGGTCAATGTGCTCCGCTGTCTAAGTGCAGGCCTATGGGACGATTATAGCGATGAAAACCAGCGCCGAGGGGCGCGTTCATGATATTATTATCGGCCTTTGATCGACGGAAAATGTAATGACTACCGCCTTAAGTATCCAGCAATTAACAAAAATTTATGGTAATGGCTTTGAAGCCTTAAAAGGTATAGATCTGGAGGTAGAGCAGGGGGATTTTTTTGCCTTGCTCGGCCCTAATGGCGCTGGTAAATCGACATCCATTGGCATTATATCCTCTTTGGTGAATAAAACTGGCGGCAAAGTCGAGATCTTTGGGAAAAGTATTGATACCGATTTTTCCGCGGCCAAGAAGGAGCTGGGCATTGTCCCGCAGGAATTTAATTTCCCAAATTTTGAGCCTGTTTTTGATATTCTTGTCAACCAAGCAGGGTATTACGGCTTGCCGCGGGCTGTGGCAATAGAGCGGGCGGAAACGTACCTCAGAAAACTTGATCTGTGGGATAAGAGATTTGAAGCCTCACGCCACTTGTCGGGTGGTATGAAGCGCCGTTTGATGATTGCTAGGGCATTGATCCACCAACCGCGTCTTTTGATTCTTGACGAGCCGACTGCCGGTGTCGATATTGAAATGCGACGATCGATGTGGACCTTCCTTAGAGAGCTTAATGAGCAGGGGACTACGATTATCCTGACAACGCACTATCTGGAAGAGGCCGAAAGCTTATGCCGGAATATTGCGATTATCGATCATGGCAAGATTGTCAGGAACTCCAGTATGAAAACCTTGTTGTCACAGTTGCACAAGGAGGTTTTGATACTGGATATTGAAACTCCAATCCAGACGGCGCCACAGTTGCAAGGATTTTCATGTGAACTTGCTGATGAGCATTCGCTGGAAGTGGAAGTGGCCAAAGAACAAAGTGTTAATGAATTGTTTTCATTACTGACTGCAGCCGGCATCAAGGTAACTAGTATGCGTAATAAATCGAATAGACTGGAAGAACTATTTGTCAGTCTGGTCAAAGCTAATGCCGCTTGACAATAGAAACTACTTGATTCGTAAAAACTAAGGGCTGCCAGATGAGTTTAGAAGAACAATGGATCGCATTAATGACGATCGTGCGAAAAGAAATAAAGCGATTCATGCGAATATGGACGCAAACACTGGTTCCACCAGTTATTACAATTACTTTGTATTTTGTTATTTTCGGGAATTTAATTGGCAAGCGTATCGGCACGATGTCGGGCGTCAGTTATATGGAGTTTGTTGTCCCTGGCCTCATTATGATGGCGGTTATTACCAGCTCTTATACGAACGTTGTGTCGTCTTTTTTCGGAGCAAAATTCCAGCGATATGTGGAGGAAATACTGGTTTCCCCGATGCCTAATTATATTATTTTGATGGGGTTTGTCCTAGGCGGAGTGGCTAGAGGACTAGGTGTCGGTTTTATAGTGACTGTAGTCGCTCTTTTTTTTACTGACATGGAAATATACAGTTACCCTGTGACCGTTGGCATTGTTGTGATCACATCTGTGTTTTTCTCGATGGCAGGTTTCGTCAACGCTGTGTATGCAAATACTTTTGACGATATTTCTATTGTGCCAACGTTTTTACTAACGCCCCTAATTTATCTGGGTGGTGTTTTTTATTCGATAGATTTATTGCCTGATTTTTGGGCCGATGTCTCTAAGATTAATCCCATTTTATACATTGTTAATGCATTCAGGTACGGCGTTTTGGGGATTACAGATATCAATGTGGGATGGGCATTTACTATGGTCGGTATTTTTACTATTGCTGCATTTCTATTTAGTTTACATCTATTGAATTCTGGCAAACGTTTGCGAATGTAATCGGCATTTTGTGGCTATCAATCGATAGCGAAAACATCTCTTAGCGAGTATGAAAATAAAGAGTTACTGTGATGAGTGATATTCCACTTGGTAAAGACGTTACGTACCCGGATCAATATACAACGGACGTATTATTTCCTATCAGCCGACAGCCATCTCGGGATAGTTTGGGTATTAACCCAATGGCGCTGCCTTTTCAGGGGGAAGACGTTTGGAACGCCTATGAATTGTCGTGGTTGAATGACAAGGGTATGCCGCAAGTAGCCTGTGCTCGATTTTACGTCCCCTGTGAGTCCGCATCAATTGTGGAAAGTAAGTCGTTCAAACTTTATCTAAATTCATTTAATCAGACGAGAATCAGTAGCTGGGAGGCTGTTAGCAAGATGTTGGCTGTGGATCTATCGGCCTGCATTGGGTCGCCGGTGAAAGTTGATCTGTATACGATCGATGACGGTACTAGTCGTATCGGCTTTTCGACACTTTCGGGGTTCTGTCTGGATACGTTGGATATCACTATTGATCGATATGATCCAGATCCAAGTCAGCTCGGCACGCTCCATGAGTTAGTCGTAGACGAAAGCTTAAACAGTAATTTGTTACGCTCGCTGTGCCCGGTCACAGCACAACCAGATTGGGGTAGCGTGCAGATTGTGTACACTGGCGCTCAGATAGACAGGGTAGGTTTACTTAAATACTTGATCGGCTATCGGCAGCATCAAGAGTTCCACGAGCAATGTGTTGAGAGAATATTTCGTGATATTACTGATAACTGCGCGCCGGATGAACTCTATGTTCAGGCTTTTTATACGCGGCGCGGAGGGCTGGATATCAATCCTTACCGCAGTTCTGGCGAGTCGGTCTCTAAGTTTGACAGGCTTTTTAGGCAGTAAAAGCTAAACCGCTCATATTTTTCTGGCTACCGTCATAGAAAATACATATTTCCCCTTCGGGGAATAGCGCAATAGCCTCAGCTGTACCATAATTGTAGGGTTTTGAAACAGTATCCTTTTCATTGGCCTATGTAGATACACCCGTTCGGCTATGCGTACCGTCGAACTTGGGCCGTTTCGTTCGGAGTTGTTGTAGAAAGCTATGCCAGAATTTAACCTGTTGTTTTTTATTGCTGTCCAGTTGGCAGTTGTTCTGCTGATCATTTGTGGATTCCTGATTTATCACATGGGCAGACAAAGGGGATTAATTAAAAAACTCGAAGAGAAGATTATAGGCTTGCGTGAGTCTCTCTCCGTGTCCCGGGCTGATGTAAAGTCAGCACAGCAAGAGCTATCGTCGCAACAACAAACGACGACCAAGGACTTTGTTGAATACTTGGACGATGAGATCGATAGTACGGTGGAATACCATCAACAGCTCAATCCGACCCAAGATATCGTGCTAGATATTGCGCTGGATTCACCGATAGAGCGACAGGCAACGGCTCTCTGATATGCGTTCCTCATTGCAGAAAAGGAGGCGCGCTACGCTGGGGAGGAGGGTGTATCAAGTTGGCAGGTTTTGCAGACTAAACTTCAGCAGATTGTTCAGTTTTATGAGAGCGCAGCGGCCGCTGTCCTTGAATCTGGCAACGACGAATTGGATAAACTAGAGCAAATACTTAGTTCAGTAACTGACCCGGATAT
>TARA_B110000879_G_scaffold76706_1_pt1 | contig 20603 bp, 14 predicted proteins | sample TARA_B110000879 | Tara Oceans TARA_B110000879 (sample SAMEA4398094) | marine metagenome | biome: Polar Biome; feature: [SRF] surface water layer (ENVO:00010504); material: water (ENVO:00002006), including particulate matter (ENVO:01000060) such as... | depth 5 m
GAGGCTTAAGCCATTTAGAACGATCTTCAAATAAATCATTTGCAGTTGCTACTATTCCTTCAATGGCAGCCATTGGCACAAGTGGATATTCTCCAATTTGCTCCTGAGTATATGGTGAGAAAACTTTTAGCATGTACAGTATGAGATTAAATGATTTCAGCTGATTCTTTCAGCAAAACATTTAGAATTGAATGATTTAGAGAATAATCAATTGCTAAGTCAATAACATGAACTCCATCCGTTTCTAAACAAGAATCTAATGTCGCTTTAAAGTCAGCATCACTTTTAGGACGGTGTCCAATTGCTCCATAACTATTAGCATAGGCAACAAAATCGGGATTTGCATAGTCCAAACCAAAATTAGGAAAGCCCATTGCTTCTTGTTTCCATTTTATCATTCCATAAGAGCTATCGTTAAGAATGATAACTACCAAGTTTAATTTATGACGAACTGCAGTCTCTAATTCTTGAGAATTCATCATAAATCCACCATCACCACAAACAGAAATCACTTTCTTTTCTGGATAAATCATTTTTGCTGCCATTGCTGAAGGCAAACCCGCTCCCATTGTGGCTAAAGCATTATCCAATAATAAGGTATTTGGTTGATAGCATTCGAAATTTCGAGCAAACCAAATCTTGTAAACACCATTGTCTAAGGTTACAATACCATCTTCTGGCAAAGCTTTTCGTACCATATTGACCAAACGCTGTGGCAAGGTTGGAAATCGTTTGTCTTCAAAATATTTATGTAAATGGCTATCTACTTCTGCTTTTACCTTTTTGAAATAAGAGAAATCCCAATGAACAGCAGGATCAATCATATCGGCTAAACTGTGCACTGAATGAGCAATATCTCCAACCACATTCAATTGTGGGAAGTAAACATCATCAACCTCAGCAGGGAAAAAGTTTACATGAATCACCTTCTGAGCACCTTGTTCCATAAAGAATGGCGGTTTCTCGATTACATCGTGACCCACATTTATTATAAGATCGGAATGACGAATTGCATTGTGTAAAAAATCATTTGCAGAAAGTGCGGCAGTTCCTAAAAACAGTGGATGTCTCTCGTCAATAACTCCTTTACCCATTTGAGTATTAAAAAACGGGATTCCTGTTCTTTCAATAAATTCCTTTAAAGCGTAGCTCGTTCTTTTTCGATTGGCTCCAGCACCAATCAAAATCAAGGGGTTTTTAGCTTCTTCTATCATTCGAGAAGCAGAAACAATACTCTTGTTATTAGCATCTGGTCTGCGATGTCCAACAACTTCAAATAATCTAAAATCAGATTCTTCCGCAGCAACATCTTCTGGTAATTCTAAATGTACAGCTCCCGGTCGCTCTTCAGTGGATAACCTAAAGGCTTCTCTTACTAAAGAGGGAATGTTATTTCCGTTTACTATTTGTTTGGTAAATTTTGTGATGGATTGCATCATATCAACAACATCAATAATTTGAAAACGACCTTGTTTACTTTTTTTAATTGGCTTTTGTCCAGTAATCATTAGCATTGGCATTGCACCAAGCTGAGCGTATGCTGCTGGGGTAACTAGATTAGTTGCTCCAGGTCCAAGGGTTGACATACAGACACCTGGTTTGCCGGTTAGTCGTCCATAAGTTGCAGCCATAAAACCAGCACCTTGTTCGTGTCTGGTTAAAATCAATTGGATATTAGAATCTATAAGTGAATTTAGAATATCTAAATTTTCCTCACCTGGAATTCCGAAAATGTATTCTACGCCTTCGTTTTCAAGTGCCTTTACAAATAAATCTGATGCTTTCATAGAGTGTCTTTAATTTCAGCTACCTAGAATTATTCTTAAGTAACGGTCGTAAAACTAAAGAAAACCAGCAATTTAGAAAAGTCGGTATAAATTAAATCGTAGAAAGTCGAACTATTCTTTAAGATTGTCCAAAAAATAGATCAATTAATCCAAATGCTTTCTTCTGAACCTAGGAATGGTTTCGTAGATCAAGCGCTTTTTAAAAGCCTCTAATCCTTTATTGTAAGCCCGGTCGTAATTGAGGTCTACACCTCTTATACCATCAAAGGATTCTCTAAATACTTCGGTGTTAGTTTTAGCATCTTGAAAACTCAAATATCCAGAAAAGGTAACGCTATATAAGTCTTGATACACTCCACTCTCCTTTGAATTCAGTACAATTTTAGCAACAAGGTTAGCCTCATTCTGCTTTGCCGTAGTCATAAAACTATTGCTTATTGCGGCAGATGAAAATGCTTGAATTACTTCAACATTACTAACTTTCTTTGCATTCTTCATTTGGTCTACTTTCAAAAAAACGTGAGGAGCTTCTACCATAATTATCATAGCACTCGAAGGCCATTGAATGTTTTCCATTACCCGCCCAATTACCTCATGTTTTTTGCTATCTAAATCAGCTATCAACTTTGCTTTAAGAACATTACGTCCTGTACTTTTTATTTTTCCAGCAGATGAATTTACTTTTCCAGTATGGTCAGAAATAGCCTTTTCCTTCAGTAAAACTTCTTCTCCCATCGAAAATACTACCTGCACTCCAGATTGCACTTTTCCTCTTCTATCTTTAATTAAAAAAACAGTTTTATTGTCTGGAACAACATTTCCTTGTGTAATTGTAAACTCCTGAATAACTGGCTCTATTGTTAATTCATTAGCCAGTTGTTGCATTTCTTTTAGCAAAGCATTTCCATAAAACTGCTCTTGCCCATCAATTTCTGTTTTTAGAGGTTCATTTATGTATTCTTCCAGTGAAGCTAAGGCTTGGTAATAATTCTGCATTGCCTGAGCATAGTTTCCGTTGGAAGCTTGCTGCTTACCCTCTGCTCTACTTTGTTTTGACAAAGAAATGGCGGTATTGATTTTAGCATCTCTCAGTGCTTTGTATCTAGCTTTGCTCAACTTGTAAAACATGTAGTATGAATTTGGGGTTTCATAAACACCGCTTTGCTCAAAGCCTTCAAGGTTTACTGAAGAAGAAAGCTTTGTAGTAGAAAGAAAATCTTCCTTAAACCCGGTTTCGTTTTCCATAGTGTACAATATGGAATTACCCGAAACATTGACTTTTATCTCTGATGCTAAATCGTTTAATGCATTTTCTTTAGCTATTTGCATGTAATTAGCTCCAGCTGAAACTTTCCCAGCTATTCCCACACCAATGTAATATGCTGGGCTAGTAGGTCTTTCTGACACCCAATTTGGAGGAGGAGGCGGAGGTGGAACTGCTTCTGCTTGCTTTTTGGCTCTGCATGAAAATACTGATAAGGCTACTACAAATACAAAGACGGGGAAACATTTATTTACACTCATTCTCTTGATTTCTCATAGGATTTAATTTCTCGTGCAATTTTCAAAGCAATGTCATCACTCATTTCTTTGATTAATTGAGTCTTAGTTTTCATTGTTCTTCTTCTTTCTGCAAACAATCGGTCCAATTGACGTTTGGCACTCGAGCTTTTTTCCACAACATCCTGCGTACTTGGAATTATTTTATATTTCCAATAACCCGAATAAATATCATTAGAGGGGCCGCTGACAGCTGCATAATCTAAATTGTCTGTAATAACAGGGTTATAATTTTTACTCAACAAAACTTGACCTGTTTCAGAGCTTACCAATTGAATTTGAACATTAGCAGAAACCTTTCTCGATCCGCTAAATCTATAGTAAATGGTTTTAGAGTAACTGTATACGTTGTAATATTTCTTTTTTACTGCATCGTACTTTCTGCGTGTTACTTTTTTGTAACCTCTTTCTTCCCTGCGTTTTACAGGAATCTCTTTATAGCTGCTTCCTGACGCAGTTCCACTTAAAACAGCCTTAGCTCCTAACATTTTTCCTGTTTGTGCTGCAGTGTTTTGATCCAAAACGCCGGTTAAACCTAGTTTTTGTTCCTTGATTATAAGATCTGTATTTTTCCTGTCTATTGCTACAATAAACGGGTTATTTAACTCTAACAACTTCTGCATCAATGCAGTATACATTAAATCTGCAGTTTCCTTATCTATACCTGATCCAATAACTGGTAAAACAGCAATAGTGAGCCTACCTTTTTTCAGAGCTTCTTCTTTATAATACACTGCGTCTTTATAATTAGCACTTATATTCAATACACGATCAAACTGGTAGTAAGCGGTTCTATATTTTTTTGAATCGTATTGGCCCATTGCTTCTCGATAAAGTGGTTCAGCATCAGAGTATTTCTCGAGTTGAGAAGCGTCTTTATAATTTTTATCGATTTTCAGAATTTCTTCTAGAACTTCATTGGCTTGATCAAATTTCTCCTCTTTGATTAATTTTTTAGCGTCAATATATCTTTCTCCTAAATAAACATCCTTGGAATCATTGTAGTAACCCTCATAGTTTGGAGGAATATCTAACTCAACAAAACGTGACATCTTTTCTTTGTAAGTCATTGCTAATCGGTAAGAATAAACCGCTACTTTGTATTGATCTGCGCCATGTGCTTGGTAAAATTTTTGAAGTTGCTCTTCTATTACCTTCTGCCCTATCCCTTTTAAGGCAATACGACTGTCTACATTATTAGCATTCTTATTTAAAGAATTATAGAAAAAATCAGCGGCCTCCTTATTCATTCCAGCAGAAGAGAGCTGTTTTCCTTTCTTATACAGTGCATTAGAGGTTGCACAGGCAACCATAATAATTACAATCGTTGAACAAACAAGTATTTTAAAGAGTGTTTTCATTTTGGGAAAAAGTAGTGGTTGCATCTTATCAAACATTTTGCCAGAAGTTTTTTTTACTTAACCATTGAATTAATTACAAAGCTTTACTTTGACCTCTAAAACTTACGAACATGCGAAATTATTTAATATTACTAGTTTCATTAATTTATTTTTCTGACACTTATGGTCAAAAAAAATTGCTGCAGGCGGGTCCAATGAGTGGATATATCACTTTTAGAGAAGCCGCAATCTGGGTTCAAACCACAGAATCAGTAAAAGTAACAGTCGTATACTGGTCAGTGGAAAACCCTAGAGATAAAAAACGAACTATTCCCGTGATTACTGCTCGTAACAAAGCGTTTACCGCTACACTAGTGGCTGAAAACTTATCGCCAGGAACAACCTATAACTACCAATTAGAAATCAATAATAAGCCTATTGAATTGGATTATCTATGTATCTTAAAAACTCCAAACATATGGCAATGGAGAGAGCAGCCGCCTTCATTTTCATTTCTTACAGGCAGTTGTGTTTATGTAAGTGAAAAAGAAACTGATCGACCAGGCAAGCCCTATGGAGGTGATTATCATATCCTAAAGAATATGGCTAAGCAAAATGCTGCATTGATGCTTTGGCTTGGTGACAATACTTATTATCGAGAAGTAGATTGGGACAGTAGAGTAGGAATTTATTATAGAAATACACACACTCGCAGTTTACCTGAGTTACAGCCTTTATTGGGGAAAATGCACAATTATGCAATCTGGGATGATCATGATTTTGGGCCCAACGATGCCATCGGAACTTTCTACAATAAAGATGTGACTTTGGAAGCGTTCAAGGATTTTTGGGCAAATCCAAATTACAATGTAAGCGGTGGAACAGGAATATCGGGACAGTTTAGTTATGCAGATATTGATGTCTTTATGTTGGATAATCGTTGGAACAGAACTCCGATTTATGATTCGAGCGAAGGAAAAATCTTGGGTAAAAAACAATTAAATTGGCTCATGGCCTCCTTAAAAAATAGTCGTGCATCATTCAAACTAGTTATGGTGGGTGGGCAGTTTTTAAATCCCAATAAGGTTTATGAAAATATGGCTAACTATCCGGAAGAACGTCAAAAATTGATTGATTTTATAAAAGTAGAGAAAATCATGAATGTTGTTTTCTTAACAGGAGATCGTCACCATTCCGAAATAGCAGAAATGCAATTATCAGATACGCATTCAATTTTTGACATTACAGCTTCACCAATTACTTCAAGAGCACATAAAAAATTGAAGGAAGAGAATAGTTACAGAATAAAAGGAAGTACCATTAAAGAACGAAACTACGCAAAGCTGACATTTTCAGGAAAAAAGAAAAAACGAGCGTTAAAAATTGAGTTTTTCAGCAGTGATAATAAGTCTTTGTTTGAATATACTATTCGTCAGCAGAGCTTGTGACAAATTCTTTGCAAGCTTCGCAATACAGTGATCTTAACATCGGGTATTCAAAAACCGCATAGCTAACTGCACAAGGAGTAAAAAACAATCTACACCATTTTCTTTGCCCCAATTCTTCATATGCGTTTAATACGGTAAGCTGTATTTCGGTATTTCTGCCTTCCAAGTCTGCGGACATGTAATTTCTCAAATAAAGATCGAGTGCTACTTTTTGAAATGCATTTGAAACAGAGTCGAAAGCAATTGGCTTGATTAATTGTATCGCCCATTCTTCTTTATCAAAAAGCATGAAGAATTCAGCCAAATTAATCGAATCCATCGTCGTAGAAGATGCGGTTATATAAAACTCTCGAATAAATGCCAAAGAATATTCGGCTTTACTCCTACCCTTTTTGTTTTGAGATCCAAAAACCAAATTGGCCATTTCCACATGGTACCAAAGTTCTAGTTCTCCATAGATATTGCCAATTAAGTCATCCTTCTCTACTTGTTTCATCAACGATTTAATCAAAGGAATTTTAGTCTTTTCATCAAAAAATTCGGCGTTGGTCGCAATAATAGATTTGGTATTGTAATCGACCTCAGAACTCTGAATATCTCTGTTTAGTTTCTTTAGTAATTCAACGGTCTTAATAGGATCGTAAATGCTGTTGTTTTTAATTTGAAATAAAAGCTGTCGGTAACGTAACAAACTTGTTTTTTTCGAGTATCCAGAAACATAAATAGACATTATCCATTGCTGCTTAATACTAGAATAAACATTGAAATTTGAATAAAAGAAATTTTGCAATACTTCAAGATTTTCAATTTTTTCTTGACTTATCGATTGAAAGTTTGTTGCACTTATCAAACTATTCCATTCGCTTTGGGCTAGTGTAAAGATCCATTTATCATTGAGTTTAGGAACAACTACTATTCTAATTTCAGCTGTTCTTTGCGCTGAAAGAAGCGGCTCTAATTTGATTTGATTTTTGGGGTCATTAACGGTAGTTCGAATTTTAGATTCAGATAACGAATTTAGATAAAACCAATCCGTCCCAATAATTTGATCGTAAAACATAGACCAGTTTTCAGTGGCCTTTACGGACCATATTATTTCTCTTTGTTGGAATTTTTTCAGGCGAAGAATTAATTCTTTAGTTCGATTTTCAAATAAGTCTTGATTGTTCTCTTGAGTCCCTTCCACACTTGCAAAAGCCTCAATTTTAATGCTTTTTACTTCCAACTCCTTTCCCTTGATCTGCTCGATTAGGGAATCAATTTGAGCACTTTTTATTTGGCTAGAAGATTTTTCAAAGCCAATTGAAATATTCAATGCAAAAGTGTCTGCTTTGGGAGTATATTTACTTTGAGGTAAATCGAACCGGAGAGGAATCTCAGTTGGTTTATATTTTAAAGGTTGTCCACAATATCCGAAAAACTCGATTTCAGTACACAGATTTTTGTTTTTCACATAATATAGGCGAGCCTCCATTGGTTTTCCAGACATCGAAATTGGAGTTGAACCTAATTCGATATAACTGCAGCGCTGCACACCTCTTTCTTTTTTTCGTTGTCTATTTTCCTCCTCTAATTCTGCTATCTGATTCAAAATTGCATTGCGATAAACTGGCTTTAATAATTGACCATCAATCTGGCTCAGATCGTTTCTTCGATTGGGTTTTTCAACATAGTCAGAACAACCATAAGCATTATTGAAGCTTATTAATTCCACTGCTAGTCCATCCTTGCTTCCAATAAACAGTCGCTTTATCTTGTTCAAATCATAAACACAAAGCAGCACTTTGTCTCTAGTTACTTGAAGTTTTAAATTTGAGAGATCAAGCTTATTATTCAGCTCTCTGGGACAATCTAAAAAGTCCTTAGGCTTTTTAAGGCCATGAGAATACCTCGTTTGTTCGATGAGTTGTTTTGGCTTTTTAGAACTTTTTTTTTTAACTATTGCAACTGTATCAAACGGAAAGCTAGCATTCGTTTTTGTCAATGAATGCTTACCGATAATTTGACCAAAAACCTGTGTTACCCATAATACGTTCTTCTTAATATCCACCTTAATACACACTGCCGTAATCGTATATTCTTTCGTCAATATGTTTGCATAATGAGGCTTGGAATGCCTCCAACCTTGGGCTATCGCTTCAGCTAAATCCTCATAGGTTTTAACGTCGATAAATCCTTTCTGATAGTTGACTTTAAGTAACGTGTTAATCGGAAGACATTCGACGTTTTCACCAGCTAAAACATCACTAATTTCATAAAATTCAAACCTTCTTTGAGGAGTATGCTTGCCTCCTCTTGCCTGAAAATGGGTGAGTTCATTTCTAGATTTCATAAAGTCGGTATGATCGCACGCAGGGAGTATTAACAATGAATCATTTCGTAAGACGACTAAGCCTTTTTGTTTTCGGAATTCATCGATTTTCAACTTCACTAAATGCTCTAAATACTGGCTTTTCAGTATATTATAATCCAGCTTATCGCCAGAAGATTGACCTTGTACAAAAAACTGTAAAAACAAACAAAATATTATTGGTGCTAATTTCATTGAGCTACAAATTAATAAAGTAAGAAACAAAGTTTCACAGCAAACGTCTGCTTTTATTCACAAGTATTTTTCTTATTTTTATAACTTTATGCTTCAATGAACTTTACTCGCAAGATTATACTTTTAATTTTTTATTTTTTTGTTACAAGTACATCAAACGTATTTGGTAAAACTGCTGATCAGTTAGCGCAAGAAGCTCAGAAAATAGAAACTATACTTGCTGAAAGCTTGGTTTATTATCAAAGTGGATTAAACCAAAAGGCTTATAAGAAAAGTTTGGAAGTCTTTAATTGGTTAGGTAGCAAAACTTCTAAAAAGTTACAAGGAAAAATTTTTAATCACTTAGGCAATTTAGCACTCGAATCAGAATTGTATGACGAAGCGATTGAAAATTACAATAAAGCTTTGGATATCTATACTCTTCTAGACGATCAAGAACGCGTTGCAGCCGTGTATGGAAACATGGCTGTTGTTTTCGAATATTTAGATAAACTAGACTTAAGTCTTGAATACAATTTTAGAGCTTTGGACCTTCATGAAATCAACAGAGACAGCGCATCAATGTCGAATGCGTATACAAATATTGGCAATACATACGCTGATTTAGGTGAATACAATCTTTGCAGAAACTATTTTATCAAAGCGCTATGCTTAGATTCGATTTCAACAGATAAAAGAAAACTTTCAGCAGATTATAACAATTTGGGTTATCTCTATTCGATTCTGAAGGACAATGAATTAGCAGTTAAATACTATACCACTTCATTGAAGATAGACATACAGCTAGGGAGTTCTATGGATCAATGTATTACGTATTTTAATATGGGTAATATATATTTTAATTCAGAAAAAATAAATGCTTCACTTTCTAATACAAAGAAAAGTTACTCTTTAGCGAAACAATTAAATTCAGTCAATTATTTAATGAAAAACACGAATTTACTCAGTAAAATTTATTCTAAAAAGCACAACTACAAAGAAGCATATCGATACTTTGAAGAATTTGAAAAATGGAGTGATAGTTTGGATATAAAACAAAATGCAGCATTGCTTTATGCAAAGCAGCTGGAAAATAGCAACCAAAACAATTATATAGGGTTTACTAATGAAATGACCGAAGAAAAACCAGCCTTAGGTAATGGATTTTGGTCTATTTTAAGGGTGGTATTGTATCTCTTAATTGCAACAGCTATTGGATATTTGATTTATAAGTTTATTGTTTTATTCACAAACCGATGATGAATTTTTTTGAATTTGATGCAACATTAATCTTTCTACAAAACTATAGTTGCTTAATTTAGCGGTCTACAAAAAATTGAAAAATATGTCTGAAGACAATCATTTCCCTGATGCACCGTATGAAGACGGTGGAGCAGTTAATTTTAGCGTTGTATACGTAATTGCGGTAATGCTTTTTATTGCTTCTATTCTAATATTTGGATAACCAAGGTTAAGTAAACCTCGTTTTATCTAATCATTTTTGCTCTTTTGGCTAAGTAAGCCAAAAATAATGGAGCGAATCCTTCCTGAATATCAGTAAGATTGTAGTCGATTTGAAATTGACCACAACGAATTTCTAGTTCCTTTTCAAAAGCTTTGGTTGCTTTTTGATAGCGCTCTTTTAACTGGCTAGGATTTAAATTTACTTTCTCCCCAGTTTCCATATCAACGAAGGTGTGCGGCCTATTCTCAAATTCTAAATCGTACTCAAATGTTTTATCTGTAACATTGAAAATAATGATTTCATGTTTGTTATGGCGCAAATGTTGAAGTGCTAGAAAGAGTTCTTCGGTTCCTTCTTTATCCACAAATAAATCAGAAAAAAGAACAATTAACGATCTTTTAGGAATTTTCTCTGCTATCTCATGCAAAGCTTGCACGGTATTCGTGTTTTTTGAAACTGTCGGTTTACTATCTATTAATTCGTCTAGTTTTTGCAGCATGAGCTGCTGATGACTATTTGCCACTTTAGCTGGTAAATGAAGTTCTATTTGTTCATTGTATATGCTTAATCCCGTGGCATCACGCTGAGTTTTCAGTAATTGCATAAACGCTGCCGAGGCATGTGCAGAAAAATCAATCTTATTTCTTTGACCAACGGCTCTATTTCCACCATCAACAGGAAAATACATACTGGAGCTGCTATCAATAATGATTTGACATCTCAAGTTTGTTTCTTCCTCATACTTTTTCACATAAAGTCGGTCGGTCTTACCATAGAGCTTCCAGTCTACATTTTTGGTGCTCTCACCTGCGTTGTATGCTCTGTGCTCAGAAAACTCAACAGAAAAGCCGTGATATGGTGAGCGGTGCAAACCAGTTAGGAATCCTTCCACTACACCCTTAGCGAATAACTCTAACCCACTGAACCTTCGAGATAAATTCTGATTTATTGGCATCCTTTGCAATTTTAGCAAAAAAAAGTCCGACAATTTTTGTCGGACTTTAAAATCTTTGTTTTTAAGTAACTAAGCCATGTGAGCTTCTAGTTTCTTGACCAGTACGTCTTTTGAAACTGCACCTACTTGTCGGTCAACAATTTCGCCACCTTTCATAAAAAGAATAGTAGGAATAGAACGTATACCGTATTTCATAGCGGTTTCAGGGTTCTCGTCTACATTTAGTTTTCCAACAACTGCTTTTCCATCAAAATCTTTTGCAATTTGTTCAACAACTGGCCCAACCATCTTACATGGTCCACACCATTCTGCCCAAAAGTCAACAATTACCGTTTTATCTGTTTCAAGCGCTTCGACCTGAAAATTTGCGTCTGTAAATTCTAATGCCATATCTTTTTTTCTTAAAGTTAATTCCTAATTTCTTTTACAAATGTAAAGAAACGCTTCCCTAAGCAAAGGTTAGCAAACCGACAATTATTGACGCAAAGGGGTTAAAATTTCATAAGCGACCACTTGCTCAAAGATAATTAGGTGGTTCTGCTTTTTAGTACCTTTGTTAAAAATAAGTGAATTGAATCAAAAGCGCACTATCATTCTTTTTATAGCGATGTCTCTATCGCATTTAGTTGGAGCTCAGCAGTTACAAGCATTATTCTCTAGTAATTTATTTCAGGCACCTGGACAAGGACCATATGTCGAAACCTATCTTCTTATAAACGGCTTCAGCGCTAATTATGCGAAAATTGGAGAAGGGAAGTTTCAAGCGAAAATTGAAGTAACCTATGCTTTAAAAAAGGGCGAGAGCATTATTAAGTTTGACAAAATTGCTATTCTCAGTCCTATTGTTTCTGATACTATCAAAGCAAAACCAAATTTTTTAGATCAACAGCGGTTTGTAATTCCAAATGGAGTTTATATTTTATCCTTAAAAATGGATGACCTCAATGCAGACGACAAACCCATTATCTCTGAATCTGAATTAAATGTTGATTTTAAAAACAGTGAAGTTCAATTTTCACAAATTGAATTGGTGGATAATTATACTAAAAGTACAGAAACTTCAATTCTTTCAAAAAGTGGCTTTACGGTAGTTCCTTTTCTCTCCACTTTTTATCCAGAAACAAAAACAAAACTTAAATTTTATGCTGAAGTTTATGGAACTGATTCGTTACTTCAAGACGATTTGTTCCTTGTAAAGTATTACATAGCTAAACGCGAGAATACTCAGATTTTAAATGCCTACGTGGGTTATATGCGTCAACAAACTGCACCGGTGAATGTAATTCTAAGAGAGTTTAATATTGAGAAACTAAAATCAGGGAATTATGATTTAATAATTGAAGCCCGAGACAGAAACAATAATCTTTTAGCACATAAAAGCTTGTTCTTTCAGCGCAGCAACGTGACAGCAGATAATGCTGCAATGGACTATTCCTCCATACAAACAGCATCAACTTTTGTAGAAAATATTAACACACTTGATTCCATTAGAGAATTTACAGCTTCATTGAGACCCATAGCTGACGAATCTGAACGACGTTTTATAGATAGCTATACTCAGGAAGAAGTTGATACAAGTCTAGATGTAATGAAACGATTTTTCTTTGCCTTTTGGTCTCAGAAGAATGATTTAAATCCAGAAAAAGAGTGGGAAGAATATTGGAATAATGTAAAAGCCGTTGATATAGAATTTGGTACTCGTATTAGAAAAGGATACAATACAGATAGAGGTCGTATATATTTAAAGTATGGAAAACCTAATTCTAGAGTTGAGGTACCAAATGAACCAAATTCATATCCCTATGAGATTTGGCATTACTTCCAAATAAAGAATCAAACTAACGGAAAATTCGTGTTCTGGTCGCAAGACAACGTCACAAATGACTATGAGGTATTGCACTCAACCATATTTACGGAAGTAAATAATCCCCGTTGGGAGATGCTGCTGCAACAAAGAAATACTCCGCAATTCGATCTGGATCAAGTTGATCCTGGTTACAGCATTGGTAGTCGTGCCAAAGAATACTGGGATACTCCTCGATAATTTCGCTAGCATGTATTTAGACATTATTGTAACCGACTTTACCGCGTTACTAATCCAATATATTTGCGTCCTTTTTTAAGGCGCTACTAGGAAATGTCAAAACCCAAACTTGCTATTGTACTACTAAGCTATAACAGCTTGGAATTGGTAGAAAAATATCTACCACTGATTAAAAAGAGCATCCCACAGGAAAAGAACTATGAAGTTGTAGTTGTCGATAATGCCTCTGACGATTATCTAGGTGAGTATGTCACTAATAATCATCCTGATGTTCGTTTGATAACCTTAAAAGAAAATCACGGTTTTACTAATGGTTATGTTGAGAGTTTAGCTCAAATTGACGCTGAGTATTATTGCCTTATTAGCTCTGACATTGAAGTAACAGATGGTTTTACTGAGGCAGCAATGGCATTATTAGAGTCTGATGACCAAATCGCCGCTTGCCAGCCTAAAATAATGAGCTGGGACAGAAGAAAAGAATTTGAATACGCTGGCGCTGCTGGTGGGTTCATGGATTATCTTGGTTACCCATTTTGTAGAGGCCGATTGGTAAATGTAATTGAAGAAGATAACGGTCAATACGATACTGTTCAAGAAATCTTTTGGGCTTCTGGAGCATGCCTTTTTATACGAGCAGATTTGTACCATAAAGCAGGAGGTCTTGACAATGATTTTTTCGCTCATATGGAAGAAATTGATCTTTGCTGGCGATTAAAAAACATGGGCTATAAAATCATGTTTCACCCAGAGTCATTGGTATATCATATGGGAGGATTCATAATAAAATATGGTAGTCCGATGAAGATTTTCAGAAATCATCGTAACAATTTAATAATGATGCTCAAAAATCTGCCTCCCTACGAAGGTTTATGGAAAATACCGCTGCGATTCTGCATGGATTTCTTGACCTTATTAAAAATGGCTGCTGATGGAAACTGGAATACAATTCCCGCTATAAGTAAGGCACACTTCCAATTTTTATGGTACTTCCCTAAGTGGTATTCAAAAAGAACTGAGGTAAACAAGTTGAAAAACAATCCCAATTTGAGAGGTATGTTTCCCAAAAGTATGGTTTGGCAATTTTTTGCTAAAAAGATTAAGCTGTTTTCTGAACTTAAATGGAAACCCTAGTTTCATAAATTCATTTCGAATAATAATCAACTAATCATTAATTAAAAACGTTCTTTTATAATAATAGGGACCTCTTGTTCGTTAATCGAAAACACAAGTTTGGGAATGAAACTATTCCGTATTTTATTAATCACCGTTATTTTCAGTCTAGGCTTTGCTCAATCGCAAGCTCAAGAAGATGTAATAGCTGGTGTATTAAAGGATGGAAAAACAAGTGAGCCCCTGCCCTATGCTACCATTCAAATAAAAGGTTCTAGATATGGAGCAACTACAGATGAGTATGGAAAATACTCGTTTAGCGTTCCAAATACCAAGCGAATAAATGATTCTAGCATTGTTCATATTTCATTTATCGGTTATAAAAAGAGAGAATTTACGCTTGCCGAATTAAAATCTAACACTAAAATTACACTTGACCAAGACCTTCAGCAACTTAGAACTTTTGAGGTAAAAGGAAAAATATCACAAGAGGCCGAGCAGGTCCAATCCACTCAAATGAGTATTGTGAAATTAGATATGCAGGAAATCAAGAACCTTCCTGCCATAGGTGGAGAAGTAGATATTATAAAGGCTGCTCAACTTTTGCCTGGAATTGCAGCTGGGTTCGAAGGGTCGACAGGATTGTACGTTCGAGGAGGAAATGCCGATCAAAATTTGGTGATTTACGACGAAGCCTCGCTCTATGAATTTGGACATTTATTTGGTTTCTTCTCCATTTTTAATAATGACGTAGTTGAAGATATCTCGATTCTAAAAGGTGCTTTTCCTGCTAATTATGGAGGTCGATTATCCTCGGTGATTGATGTAAAGGCAAAAACTGGTTTTGCGGATTCTTTGTCAGGTGAAGGTGGCATTGGATTGCTTTCTTCAAGACTTACTATTAGAAGTCCTTTTGCTAAGAAAAAAGGCACGTTATTAATTTCAGGAAGACGAACTTATATTGATCAAGTTGCTCAATTAGTGGATCAAAACATACCCTATTATTTTTACGATTTGAATGGTAAAATAGGCTACAATATCAATCAGAATAACACCATATGGTACAGCATGTATTTTGGAAAAGACGTACTTGGGTTTTCAGATGAAGACCAGCCAGATGGCGGCCGTGGATTTGAGACTAATGCTAGTTATGATAAACTAAACATATCGCAATCCCTAAAATGGCAGCACACCTACTCTCCTAAATTTTCTCATGAAATCAGTGCGGTAAGTACCTTGTTTAGCTACGATATTCTTGGGAAATTTGAAATCAATGAAATTAAAGTACAGTCTAAAATATCTGATATTGGCTTAAAACCAAAATTCACTTACCAACGAAACTCCAATCACGCTATTGAATACGGAGCCGATGTTATATATAGAAAATTCGAACCCAACATTATCAATACTGCCGGTGAAATTGAAGCCTTTCTAGAAAGTAGTCGAGGGCCTGAATTGGGCAATTTTGAATATGCAGGATATGGAGTTTCAAAACACAAACTACTTAATGGATTACTTGCAGTGGATCTAGGACTAAGATTAAGCGGCTCAATTGTCGCTGGCAGAAATTACATTGGACTTGAACCTCGTTTAGCCAGCCGTTATACAATAAATGAAAATAACGCAGTAAAATTATCCTATACGAGAATGAGACAATACGTTCACAGAGTTTCAAGTTCTAGCGTAGTATTACCTACCGACTTATGGTATCCTGTAACTGCTCAGATTAAACCGATGACTGCAGATCAAGTTGCAATAGGTTATGACCATCTCTTTACCAAAATAAAGACCACAGCTACAGTAGAAGCCTATTTTAAAAATATGCGAAATGTTATTGAATATCGAGAAGGCGCAAATCTCATTTTGAATAATGACTTTGAAAACGAATTAGTCCAGGGAGTTGGTAATGCCTATGGAACTGAGTTTCTATTGAAAAAGAGAAGAGGAAAGGTACACGGTTGGATTGGTTATACACTTGCTTGGTCTACGCGCCAGTTTGACGAGCTGAATGGTGGCGAGCGTTTTTGGGCGAAATACGACAGAAGAAATGACTTTTCTTCCACGGCAAGCTATGATATTATAAAACGAATAAGCATTTCTGCAATTTGGGTTTATAGCACTGGCCCAAGATTTACTGCTCAAACTGGGCAATATGTAATTCCTGATCCTACACTTAGCGGAGTTGAAATAATTCCAATTTACTCAAAGAGAAATGAAATTAGCCTTTCGGCCAGTCATAGATTGGATATAAATGTGGTTTTTAAACCGAAATTTAAACCGAATCGAAAATGGTACGGTGAGCTTAATGCAGGTGCATATAATGTTTACAATCAAGCTTCGCCTTATCAAGTGCAAATTGAGCCGCAAGGAAACGGCTATCGCTATATTCAACCTGGGTTGTTTGGAGTTTTGCCATACTTCTCCTATAATTTTAAATTTTGATGAAATACTTTTGGATTTTATTACTTGTGCTGGTGGGCTGTGTTCCTGAGCCAATTCCGCTAGAAATAGATCAAGCGGAAAGTGTTATGGTGGTTAGCACTCAAGCTATTCCAGACAGAGGCATAGTAATGATTCTTACTCGATCATTTAGCGCTTTGAGTGACGGAAGTGAAGGGGCTTTCAGTCAAACAGATGTGCAGCAATATTTGGTCAAAGGAGCCAATGTATCTGTCACTTATGATAACCAAGTAATTGCATTGCAGGAATTGTCGGCGGGTATATATGGATCAATTGAATTACTGCAGGAAAGCGGTAAAGAATATTCATTAAACATAATTGATGCTCAAGAGGGAAAAACGGTAACATCAAAAACCAAATTTGTTGATGCTGTTCAATTAAATAATGCGAGTGCTCAAATTGACCGGCAAGAAACAACGAGTATCTGGTTGCGACTCAAGTTCAATTTTAACGACCCTATTGGCAAAAACTACTACATGCTTAACGCATATGTAAATCCAGCACCTCCTGATTTTCAAGGACTTTTATCAGGGTTTGGAAGTATAGAAGGTGGCGAGGATATTGGCGGGAATACAACAGGTGGTCCACCAAGTTCAGGTATTCCGGGTTTAAGTAATTTATTCAGCGATTTTTCGGCCTCATGGGTATTGAATGATGAAGGCAGAGATGGCCAACAAATTCAAGAAGAACGTATTATATATAACATTAATGTTGTGCCAAATGATGTTGTGTTATTTACCTTATCTAATATCAGTGAAGAATACTTTTTGTATTTGAAAGCACGAGAAAAGTCTGCCAGTGCTATTCCGTTCGTTACCGAACCCGTTTCATTGCCCTCAAATATTGATGGTGGCTACGGTTTTTTTGCGCTGCACTACCCTGTTCCTATTGTTGTGGAATTGCGGTAATGGCTGGGTTTACTGTTCTCGATACAATCCCAACGCAACGGAATTACTCCAACTGACGGGTTGGGAAGTATATACTAGTGGATCTCTTCGATGATTAGACGAAGGAGAATTGTATCGAGAAGTACATAGTTGTATTGATTGTTCTTGATACAATTTCATTTCGCAAGCTTCGTAAAATTACTCTAATTGAGAGACACAAGGAATAAAACACTTGTATCTCATTAGTTCAATTGAAAAATTCCACATAGTTGAAGGGATAGACGAGTAGTTTTAGTTTCACCCAATGCCCAAAACACTTTCTTCCTGTGAGCATATTAATAGTCTGTACTTCAGTATATTGCTTTTGTATATCCCTTGTTATTCGCTTCTAATTCTTGAAGAATTAGGCTCCGAAATATTCTTAAAAACAATCGAATAACAAGGACATTTTAATTGACCTAATCTCACTCAGGAAAGTATATTTGCCGCCCATGTTTTCAGTCTCAAAAATTTCCATGTTTTTAAGTGGCAAAGAACTCTTTGCCGATCTCTCATTTATGATTCGTGAAAAGGATCGAATTGGCCTTGTCGGTAAAAACGGCGCTGGTAAATCAACCTTGCTAAAAATTATAGCACGAGCTCAAGAACCAACTTCTGGGTCGGTGGATATAAGCGGAGAAAAACGCGTTGGATATCTGCCCCAAGAAATGAATTGGGAGTATGATAAAACTGTTTTTGGCGAAACCCAAGAGGTGTTTAAAGAAGTGCTTGATCTGGAACAAGAAATAAAGGACATTAATGTTCAATTTGTAGAACGAACGGATTACGAAAGTGATTCCTATTCTGAATTGATTGAGCGATTGAACGAAATTCATGCAAAGCTCGGAACTATGGAATCCGAGAAAATGCAAAGTAAAATCGAAAAGGTTCTTAAAGGCCTGGGTTTTGAACGCGAAGAATTTGACAAGCCTTTATCTGAATTTAGTGGTGGGTGGCAAATGCGTGTAGAATTAGCCAAAATTCTATTGACCGAACCTGATTTGTTGTTGTTGGATGAACCTACTAACCACTTGGATATTGAATCAATTCTCTGGTTAGAAGAATATTTTAAAGCATATCCTGGTGCTATTGTAATGGTAAGTCACGATAGAAGATTCTTGGATAACATTACCAATAGAACCATTGAAATTGTATTTGGAAAAATCTACGATTACAAAGCTCCTTATTCTGAGTATCTTATCCAAAGACAAGAACGCTACGACACACAAATTGCGACCTTCAAAAACCAGCAAAAACACATAGAACAGCAAGAGAAATTTATAACTCGATTTAAAGCCAAAGCCAGTAAATCGAAGCAGGTTCAGAGTAAAATGAAAATGCTCGATAAAATTGATCGAATTGAGATGGATGAATTCGATGAATCTTCTATCAATTTCAAGTTTCCAACTGCTCCGCGCTCTGGCGCTGTTGTTATTGAAGCCAATGACGTTGACAAGCATTACGACGACAAACACGTTCTTAAAAACCTTAATTTCAAAATTCAGCGTGGTGATCGTATTGCTTTTGTGGGGAAAAACGGAATGGGCAAAACCACTTTGGTTAAGCTAATTACTGGCGAAGAAAAATGTACTGGAGAGCTTATACTTGGTCATAACGTGGCGCAAGGTTATTATGCTCAGGTACAAGAAAAAACCTTGGTTAAGAATGCTACGGTGTTGGAAACCTTAGAAGCAGAGGCAACTGGCGAATGGACGAAAACCAATAAATTAAGAGGCCTTTTGGGTGCGTTTTTATTCAGAGAAAGTGATATTGACAAAAAGGTAAAAGTGCTTTCAGGTGGTGAGAAATCTAGACTTGCTTTAGCACGTCTTTTACTTGTTGATAATAACCTAATCATTCTTGATGAGCCTACCAATCACTTGGACATGCGCGCTAAGGATATGCTGAAACAAGCACTTAAAGATTTTGACGGAACATTGATTGTAGTTTCTCACGATAGAGACTTTTTAAGTGATTTGACGACCAAGACATTTGAATTTACGCCAACGGGAACTAAGGAGCACTTGGGCGATATCAGCGAATTTTTGGACAAGTACAAGTACGAACATTTTCGACAATTAGAAGAAACTTCTAAAGCAGAAAAGAAGGCTGCGGTAAAAAAGAAATCAGCTCCAGAAGCTGCACCTGCTGAAACAGAGAAGCTTTCTTATGAGGAAAAAAAGGCCAAGGAAAAAGAAGATCGCCAATTGCGATCTGACTTAAACAAAATCGAAAAAAAGATTGAAAAGCTAGAGTTGGAATTGGCAGAGATGGAGAACAAAATGAGTGACCCTGCCTTCTACGATGGTGAAAACGAGGCTTCAAAAAAGCTCTTCTTTGAACATGCCGAAATTCAAAAAAACCTGAACCGTAATATGCAAGAATGGGAAACTATTAGTGAGAAGATTGAAGGTTGAATTAGGGATTGAAATGTAATGTTTTAATCTAATAGAATTTTTCGGTTATTCTTTTTTCAAGTACTTCCAAGGGTTAAATTCCTTCATATAATCCTGTATTTGAATGATTTGAATTTTTTCTTTTCCATTATCTAATAGGGCTCGACATCCATAATCGTAGCACAAATAGTAGACTCCTTGCTTAGAGGAGAACGGTGAAGAAAACTGGTTGAAGTCAAAACCCAATTGTTGCGCTATTTCTTTCCTTAAAATGGCCTTGCCCTGTGGAGAAAGTGTTTTTAGAATTCTTCGATTTTTTCGAATACTAGCATTTACGTTTTTGATGAACACTTCCTCCTGACTGCTAAAGGCATTATTGAAACTGTTTCAGCAAAAGGAATCGCAAAACTTTTTGTCGGCACGCCCTGATAGGGTTTTACTGTACTTAAGGCATTTATCTGGATTTAGATTTATCATATTCAAGTTGACATACTATCATGGCTGCGAGACTTTAACCCTTTAAATCTCTTAAGAATTCATTTTTGATAATTCTTCTATAACACCAAGGGCAGCTCTTTCTCCAGAAAT
>TARA_B110000879_G_scaffold27363_1_pt1 | contig 20498 bp, 13 predicted proteins | sample TARA_B110000879 | Tara Oceans TARA_B110000879 (sample SAMEA4398094) | marine metagenome | biome: Polar Biome; feature: [SRF] surface water layer (ENVO:00010504); material: water (ENVO:00002006), including particulate matter (ENVO:01000060) such as... | depth 5 m
TAATAGTATTGTTGGCGCTGTGGTATCAGCAGGTGTGTTTGTATTTCCGCTTATAGTACATGTCAAAGTTCCGGAGTTTAAATAACCCGCTGGAATAGTTACATCAACATCATAATCGTTGGGTCCAGGTGTCTGCTGATAAAGAGATGGTGTAACTAACGATATGGTTCCTAACACTGTTGTAGCAACTACGGCATTTCCGGCATCTCCATCAGAAATAGTAATATTGGCGTCGGCACAAGTAAATGTTGACAATTGTGACGATACAATTACGGTTCCGGTCACATCAACTGCATTATCATAAGTGTACGTAAGTGTATATGTGCCCGCAGTATTATGATCTACCGTTCCTATAACATTTGGAACTCCAGAACCTGAATCACATTCTGCTGTTATAGTTGCGCTGCCAGTAAAAGCAGTTCCATATGCAATAGTTAATGGGCTTACCCAATCCAGTACAATGCTTGGATCACACGCGCTCTCATTGTCAGGAGATGTTATCTCCATGATTTCACCGCCTGTGCTTACTCTAATTATATCACATCCATCATCAGAGATGTACCATTTATCATCTCCATCAAAGATATCTGAACCCCCGTCTGTGTAGGTTAATATAGAACCCGAACCGGCATTAACTCCGTCGTTTGCTACTATAGAACCTGATCCAGTATAAAATAAAGTTTCTACTGTTCCACTAGTATAACATGTGTCTGCGGCTGAATCTGCTCCAGTTAAATGTCTTAATGTAATTTGTGCCATCTATTTAAATCTTTTTTGCATACAATACTTATGTCTGTATTATATATCCAGATTTATTATAGACTATCGTATGTGAGTGTTTATCTAGCGTATCTAGTTAATCGAGCAGCTCTAATTGAATTTAAGTTTTTACCCCTAGCGCTGTATTTAGCAAACACTTCTAAATCAAATGAGAATTGTTGATCATACTTATCAAAAATATCTAATCCTATTTTTTTAGTGTATGTTAGATTTGGGAATCTTAATTTAGCTTGACCACCTACTCTACCGATATCAGACGCAGCATCATTACCAAAGTAATCTGTCATTCTATACTGGAATATAATATCAACTGAAAGGGCATTAGAACTATCTAAAGTACCAACTTTCTTTTTAATATTTTTTCTACTTTGTTTGGCATCACCTTCAACTTTTAGTGTATTTAGATTAATTGGCGATAAGAACAAGAAAGATCCACATGAACGCCCACCTAAAAGGTATTGATCATTCGCATCAAACGACATTTTAAATGTTCTGTCACCGGATTTGATGAAGTCATTATCGGTTTTCTGAAACGCTAACTGTTTAGTTGCCTTAATAGAATCTACTGCTGATGGGGAAATACCAGCTCCAATAAGAGAGTTTAATCCGCTATAAAGGAATGTTGTTCCAGTTGCATATGTTGCAGTAATTGGCATTGTATAAATAGCGTTATCAATAACATCTTGTAGTTTAGACCTGTGATCAGCAAGCGGTACCGAGCTTGAGTCGGCCACAGTTTCTTGTATGCTTGAATATATGTTCTCTAAATCTGGGTGATCTTTATGAAGATATAATCCATTATTATAGTATGCGGCACCGATATCTCCAATACTACATACATCAATTTTTGATTTTGTAAAGGTTGTGCTTAAATTAGATGGTACTCCTGTTTCTGCTCTACCAAATGTTCCAGCCCAAATAAAGTCTACTGAATCTCCAGTTCCTCTAGCCGTTGGAGGATTAACATTATTTTCTGGACCCTCAAATGCAGCATATGCTAAACTATATTCATAACTACTAAAATCTGCTGTTCCACTACCAAGCAGTGATTCAGTAACATATAGCGGGTTTTGATTTGAAACATCCATGAATCTAGAATAAACAAATTGCCCACGTCTCTGTGCAGATTGATATGGTGCTTCGGCTAATAAATCATATGAAGCAACAGAAGAACTGTTAATATTTTGATATTGAATAGGCGCTAAATCATATTTACCTTCAGAGGTATAGTAATTATCTGATGAAATTTTATTATCAGTATCAGCTACGCCGTTATCATTTAATTTTACACCAAATCCATTATCAGCAATGCTAGTACCAGATGCACTAGATCTATATGCTGGTAAATTTCTATCTCCAACTAATCTAGATATTAATTCTAACTTAGTAGCTTTTGTGTTTTCTAATAGAAGTTTAAACGTCTTAGTAACAATATGTCCTTTTTTAACGGTAAGGCTAGCTACTTCATCTGTGTAATAACCTGCGAATATCTGATTCTTAGTATCATTGTTAATAACAGTAACAGTACCGTCTTCGTCCATTATTTTAACAACTAATTCACCGATTTCAACCTCTACAGCACCTTTAAGTTCTGCAATTTGAGATTCTAATTCGGCTATTTTGTCAAATACTGAAATTGGTTTTTGTTCTGAAGAAAGGAAACCAGAGGCAATACTAGTTGCGCTATGCGCGTAATACCTTTCGTTGGCACTAAAAGAATCATCAATGTGTGTATACACTCCTTTAGAAGTAAGTTCTTGTGAAATTTTAACTGCCGCAGTTTCTGCAGCATTAGTCATCAATAATGCATCAACATTAGTTGTATCTATTTCTGCAATAGGGAAATCAATAGTAATCGATTCTGACCAATCAGAATATATTGGGTTTGCAGGATAACCAGCCTCAGAAACAGATTTAACTCTAATTTCTACTAATTCACCTTCATTAATAGCAAGATCCATTTGATTAAAATTAACCTCTTGTGCATCTTCCACTATACTATCTTTCCATTCAAATCTTCCTGATATAGTATTTCTATATCTAGATCTAACCTTGGTTTTTTGTTCATTCCAATTAGAAAATACAGCAGTCTTTTCTCTAGTACCTTCTGTGAATGGTAATTGAGTAACTTCACTTGCTTTTCCACTTGTTGACAAATATCTATATTGTATAACAAATCTTACAATGTTTTGATCCATTGTGTCTGCAACTTTCTTTGCAGTTGGAACTTGCCAAAATCCTCTAATTCTATATTTAGGTGAAACTGTAGTAGCATTGTTTCCAGAAGCCAAAGACTGTATTTGGTTTACGATACTATTATACAAACTAGTTTCACTCGTTCTCTCTGTGATAAGCGAATTTAACTCGTTTCTATCTTTATCTTTTTGTATTGAAGATTCGTATTTTTTAGTAGAAATCTCTGAACGTTTTTTAACGATCGTTTCATCTAGTTTTTTAATCTTCTCTTCTACGTTAATTTTATCAGCAGATAGTTTCTTAATTTTATCAGCAGAATCGTTAGCTGTTAAGTGAGAATTAATTTGAACAACCTTAAAGTTAGCATTATTTAGTGAAGGAGCGTCAGGTGTAATACCTTGTGTTGCTGGAGGAATAGAATCCTCTTTAAGCGCAGTAATGTATTTACCGAAATCTGCAACCTCAGCTTTGTAATAATCATCTAATCTTATTGTCGAACCATCGTCTTGTAATAACGTCAATTCATTTGTATAAAAGCCAATACCAGGTGACCAGTTCTCTGCTAATATTTTAGAATCAGAGTCAATTGCCTTAACAAATACTAAAACTCTTTCATTAAAACCAACATTAACCTCTATATCTAGGTTTGCAGCATCATTTTTGTATATGCCCAGTTGATTTGCACCTATCTTAATAGATTCATATCCTTCTACTATTAAAAGCTCAACCTGATTAGTAGAACCATCGATACGTGTGATTTTATATCTAGTATTCCTAGCACCACTTTGTACCATTAATTCGTCTCCAATCTTTAATGCTTCTGTGTCTTTAAGGTCTTTATTAGAATCTGAATACGTTAAAGAATCTACTGTATATAATTTTATAGCTTTCTTTTTGGTAACACCATCCACTAAAACCTCTCTTTTAGAAGTGTTTACTTTTAATACATCAAATTTACCAGTAAACTGTGCATTTCTATATGGTAAATCACGAGTATCTTCGTCTAATGTATATCTTATATTATTATTTACAAGATCTCTGGCAACCGCTGAGTAATCTAGCCCTTCTTTATTCTTAAAATTAGTATTAAAGTATTCAACTGAAACTGCATTTGAAGAATCAATTAAAATTCTTTTTACTAAAACTCTTTCTGTTTCGTTTGGAATCTGTCCACTAACATTTATACTTGTTGTGAGTAACGGATTTAAAAAGTCCTCAAAGAAATAATTAGATTTAGTACCAAAATTAACTGGTCTTGAAAAGCTAGTTATGTCGTTTGCTGGTGTTTTTAATCTCGTTGTAATTATGCTTTGATAAGTTCCATCTGGCAATTTAATCCTAGTGTTACCCTTACCTAAACCTGATAAAGACTTTAAATTAACATCTAGCCTTTCTAATTCTCTTTTCATGTAACCAAATGAGGGCACATAAACAGTTTTAGTTCCATCTTCAGTTAGTAACTCAAGAGGTACATCTTTTTGGTCTGTGGTTATCGCCTCGTTAATTCTTTCAAATGTCTTTAAAGAATTAGAGTTAATTTCAAGTAGTTTCTTGAGCGAATTAGAAATAGAGTTGTTAGTATTCATATTATCTTAAAATATCGGCTTCAAATTGATAGTTAGTGGAATTAATACACACTAATTCAATATATGGTTTGTTTGTTATTAATTGAGTTGAGTCAATGTCAAATATTAATTGATCGAATCCTCCTACAGAGTTTGTCCAAAGTTTAATATTGTTTCCTGACATGTTAATTTCGTCAAATGTAATTTTAAAAGTTTGTCCATTTTTCCAAGAGACTAAACTATCGTCAATGTATATATTAACGTCACTTTCAGGTTCAGATGAGAATAAGCCCCTTAAGCTTAATCTATTTGAAAATTCTTCAAGTCTTGACCAAATAGCAAATTTAGATGATCCGTTTCCAGCAGCTCCTGCATCAAATTGAGTAGTTGTAGATAATTGAGTAGCAATTGCTCTTGCTGCTATGTTCCACAAGTATGGGCTATTTAAAGCATAACCGTCTACTGTACTATCAATTTTAATTTTATTAGGAATTGTTTTGTCAATTTCTGTACCCTTTCCGGCAAATATTACATCTGTATTATATTGTAACTCCACTGGAATAGTTCCATCTATTAGCGCGTTGATTTTATTATGTGCTTTAGATATTAATTCTAGAAGTGAATTTGAATCAGCTAGTTGAATTGAACTGCTTTGAAAATCATCTTCAAGTACTTGTACTTTTTTTGATAAAGATGTTGTATCTTCTGTAGAAGAAACAATATTTTCAATTACGTTTAATCTATCTACAATAGCAGCGTATCTGTTATTGGCCTGTAATAATACTTCTGTTGCATTTTCAAGAGCCGTTGTAGTGTCCATGAATAAATCCATAGAGAACGTTGTAAAATCATTTACACTAGTTTCTACACCAACATTATCTAATGAAGAATTAAACTTCATGTTTAACTTTAAAGAAAATGAATTACCGTTTAATCCAGTAACCTCATTCGGCTTATATTTAATTTGTTCATTAATCTTAGAACCAGGTCCATATGCGTCCTGTATATCATCTAATATTAATACACCGTATAAATTGGTTGCTCTGTTTGCAGGAACCGATTCACTATAAATATCATAGTATACAAGAATGGCATTAAACCTAAACCTTTGTCCTTTTTTAGAAAAATCTAAAATTGACTGTACATCACTGTTATTGTTAATCTCTTCATATGCGTTTGCGTCGAAATTAATTCCAACACTGTTAGTTGCATTAGTTTGAATATTATAGTAAGCTCCGCTACTTAATGTATAGTCATCAACTACTGTGTTAATATTTATATTTGGATCAGGGTGTGTTTGTCCCTCTCTGCCCTCTATATAATCAGATGCATATAATTTAGTTGCGGTTGTGTTATAATCTGTTGGCCTAAATAAAACAGTTGGTGTATAACCTACTGAAGTCGGTACATTAATATAAACTTCATGATATGTATTACCTTGATATGCAACATCATTCTCAACATCAATTGTGCCTAGATATTTAACAAGTCTGTCATAGTTGTCACTGGCAAAAGCGCCATTAACCTTTTCAGTATAATTACCCAAAAGAGTTTGATTTGAATCTGCAGCAATAAAATCTACAGCACCCAAATGACTCATCCATTTAAAGAATATTTTCTCAGCATCAGATTGTAATATTATTGGATCATAATCATCATCCTTTAATAGTAATTCTTCTAAGTTAAGTGCATAATTCTGGAAAGTTTGTGCAAAATCAACATTTGGCATCCCAGCAACATATGCTTGGCCCGAAGGTTGTTTAAGGTTTGTTTCAAAATCTATTGTGTTAGAACCATTAACTGAATCAGTAAAATCTGGAAGATCTAATAAAGCATATTTACTAAACTCAAAATTTAAATCTGAACTGTTAAAGGCCCTAGTCATATCCCTCGCAGAAGATGCGAAAGCATACATTGTGCCGCCCATTGGCTGCGGTATTCTAACTAGAGGAGTTGCCATCTATTCTTTAAGTTTTATTTTTAACTAATTGTTGTGTTGTGTGATGAGATAACATACCATTTATCTTCAAAACATCTTAATGTAACTGTTGAGTTTAATCCTTGAAGTGTAATTGAAGTAGCACCTAAAGTAACACCTGCGCCTGCAAGTATAACTCTATTACTTGTACTAGCACTAATAATTGTTAGTTCTTGTCCATCCACTGCTTCTGGTAGTGTAAAATCACTATCAACAAAATAAGTAATTGCAGCTATTGAAACTGGTGTAACTTGTGTTGTTGGTGTTGCAGCAGTACCTAAGACTCCGCTTTTTACTAGTGATCCAGCTAACGTTATAGTTGAATTAAAAATTGCTGTTGTGCTACATGTCGCACCTAAACTGCTGACCTCTAATAAGTTTACGCCATTTTGTGCAACTACCAATGATTGAGTAGCTACGCTAGCGACTCCACTTAATTGAAGAGTAGTAGGATTTAACAAGGCCGTAACAGATGCTAACTCATCATTTAACAACTCAAGGTTGCTATTGATGATTGGTCTCGAGGAAGAAACTGAATCAGTTCCTAAAATTTCAGTAATGTTTGCCATTTTTATTGTTTTTTATTATTTTACTTTTAACATGTTCCTTTTTACAAGGTTTTTATTGCCGTTTGTATCTTCAGTTTCTAGCTGAATATTATAGTACCCAGGTTCTTTAAAGATATATGTAAGCCACATATTATTATAGTATATATCAGTGATTTTTGGGTTAGTTATATTTGTAATTGTCCATTTAGCGTTTTTACTGCCAGGGAACTTAGAAATATCAGTTGAAAATGTTACATGCGTTGATCTTTCAACCTCAGCGTAGTCGTTAAATACTCTAGTGTCATCCCATGTTGGATTATAATGTTTAACATGAGTTTCTCCACTAACATTAGCATTTGATGTTAAACTATTTTTATTTATCGATACACGTTCAAAATCATATGTTTTTGAATATTCCTTTCCAACAGCTAGTATAAATCTAAATACATCGCTCACGTCATTGTTGTCAGAATCTGCAAAGATAGCGTTGTAATTAAATTTACTAATAACAGGATCTGTACTCGCGTTCAACTCATCCATTATTTGAGTCCAGCCGTTTACATCATTAACAGTTGTAGGCGTAGCCATAGTTACTTGATGAAATCCATCGATTATTTCCTTAGTCTTTGGGTTTTTATGTGTAATTTTTAACTCATCATACTGTTCTATGTCGTTTATTTTAAAACTAGACGTTAAATCAGGACCAACTCTCATATGATCCCATGATAAATGCTCAGTATTATTCCAATCATATGTAGACTCGTTCCATATGTATGGCCCAGTTGTTTCGCTAAATGCAGTTTCAGAATAAATATCTAAATATCTACTTACAGTTGAAAATCTAATTCCTTGATCTTCTTCAAAATGTATATAATTTGCTCTATCTAATGTCAAATACAGAGTAGCTATATCATCATCTATAGTTGTCACATTATCTTGTGGTAAATCCCAATAACCTCCTGATTTTTGCCAAGCAAGGTTTTTATTATCCCATGAATCATTTTCTAACCATTTGTAAATACCATATAACTCTAAGTTTTTAAGTTTTACATCAATTAAATCGTCCATTCTATAGTGAGATCTATGTCCAAATAGATCATATGTTCTCATCTCGACAGTATATATGTCATCGTGTGGTAATATCAGTGGCAAAACTAAGTAGTCATCAATCGCACCTCTGTACGTTTGGTCATAGCCTTTATTCTTACCAGTAATGATCCATTCTATTTCATAAACCCATGCTTTCCACCAATCATTCCAAGAAATTCCAGAGTGAATTTGTACTGATCCATTTGGTATTGGATCTGCACCTTGTCCAAACCCCGCAGTATCTTCCCATGTAAAAAGAGCTTCGTCCCATATATCATCAAAAGATTCAGTACCGTCTAATAATACAGGACATCCGATAGGAACATTAGGGTTATATGAATATAATTCTTGGTTATGATATGTTTCATAAAATTCTCTAAACACACTCTTTAATTCAGTTCTATCAACAGGTGTTAATGTATGTTCTTCCCCACTTTTAGTGTTTAAAAATAAGTCGTAATTATTAGTGTTATCATTTTGATCTAATGTAGGTTTTAAAACCATGGACATATCTTCAATAAAAAGTTGTCTATCACTAGGAAATACACTAAATTTAACAGTATGTCCTTCACTAAAGAAGTCTATGCTATTTTGAATGTTCCAAACATTTATATTTCTTTGTGTAAAATAATCACCTTCAGCTGTAATATCAATTATCTTTGCTTGAAGTGGTAAATAATCTTTTTGTAATTTAGCCTTTAAACCATATAGTTTAATAAGTACTTCTTCTGGTGTATAATCAAATGTTTCTGTTACGTTTGGAATATCCCATTGATCAAATGTGCCGTTAGGTTCATTTAATCTATATACAAGGCTAAACTTACTAGTTTTCTTCATTGTACTAGAAGGAAGTTTAAACACTAGTTTCTTTCTTGTGTTCTCGCCTCTTACCGATGAGTTAGGTACAGGAACTGCAAATAATTTACCAAAGTTCTTAACAGAACTATTAACGTTTAACCAATATTCTTTTAAAGTTATTTTATCATAACCAAAGAAATCTATGGCATTTAATATTGCTTTATATGTACCAACAAATGGTTTTATATTGTGCAACTCTAAAAGTAATTCCTTTCTCTTCTTATTCAGTAGTTTATAATCAGGTGACATTTCACTAATGTCATGATCTTTAAATAACATAAAATCAGACTCGTCTAATGTAGCTCCAAAATTTTGTAAAAGGATTTTTAATCTTTCATCTTCTGCAACAACTTCTCCATAAACTTCAATCGTAGCAATTAGTGTTTTTACATTATTTGCACTATGATAAATGTTTAAATCTCTAACGTGAGGTCCAGACTTTAAAGAATTTAACGTAATGTTAAGTTGTACCGCAGTATTATCTTGTTCCCATAACATTTTTATACCATCGTCATATGCTGCAATATTACTAGTTGGAACTAAATCAACACTCTGTGATTTTAACTCTCTAATAACAGGTATATTTCCGCTATTATCAATGTCATACAATATAATGTCTTTACTATCAAATCTGCTATCCTCATTCCACTCGAATAAAAATTGGTCAGACTCAGTTACTTCGCTGACTGGGAAATTTATAATAGAATCACCCATTAATCTACATTCTTCAAGAATAAACAAGTTAATGGTTTCGTATAAACCTGCGGAAACCTCCGACAAGTGAACAGTACCCGTATATACGTCAGAGTTATTCTTCGTAAAGTTTAAATCATGTTCTAGTCCTTTAAAAAATCTTAAATTATCGTACATTATCTAGTTTTCTTTGTGTTTTCGTCTACCGTATAATTTTTAAAATTATTTAAGTATCTTACGCCTTTTAATAAATTCTTTATAGAATCATCCAAGAATATTAAAAAATGTTGAATAGTTTGATTTCTTTGAATGTGTCCAGATAAAGATCTACCTAGCATATCTCCCGGTCCTAACTCATCATCATAATTATATCCAGTATGTAGTCTGTCATCTTTTCTAAACTTCGCAGAATCATATCTTCTACGTTTTCTATAGCTAAATAAATTTGTAAATAAACCCATTATTTAAGTGCCTTTCTATTTCCAGCTTGTACTCTAGTGTATATTGTTCTAGGTACAGGATCTGCTTCAAAATTAATACTAACTGCAGCTTCAGCGTTGATTAAAACATCATCTTCCATAACATCACCGTCTCTGTCTAACCATCCACCTCTAAATACTGCAACTTCTTCTTTATCCATTATAATATCACCCCACTGATCTAAACCTTTAATATCTGCAGGTATATCTGTGTTTTCATCAACTGGAATAATTTTAACATCTTCTATCTTTTTAAAGAACACATGTTTTTGCTTGCCGTTACCAACTGTCTCCAACACTACTGGTTCTTGTGGAACTACAGTAACATTAACAGATTCATAATAACCAAGCCTTCTTGCAGTTTCTTCTGTTTCTGAAATAAATCTAACATTTACTGCATCAATTCCTGCAACTTCTTCTAAAATATAAATAACATCCGATTTAGGTAGCTTATCTCTTCTTGTTATATTTAATAAATATGTCGACATCTTCTCTCTTACTGCTGTGTAAATTTCATCTTTAGTAAAACCTTCAAAGTATCTAATATTAATATCAATACTATATTTTCTTATTTGTGGCTTAACAAAGACAACTTCAGTTGTTACCATTTGTTGTCCGCTATCTTCTAAAACCTTATGCATTGCATCATACTCACCTTGATCAAAGAACATTTCTTCTTGAGGTACAGTAAAGTAATCTTGATTCTTAGCTAATTTTTTATTAATATCTGGCACTGCAAAAATGTAAATAACATTATCATCATCCAAATACTGATCATCAGTTGTATTAAATGCATCTATATAAGAGAACATATTGTATCTTGATAAGAAATATTCATAATTATCAGGTGTTGCTAATACAAACGACTTACTTGCAAGCGGAGTCATTATTTTTGTAAATTGAGTACTCTCTCTATCGCTACCCATTTTTGGAGAAGATGTAACAGTAACGTCTAAAAACTCGTTTAGATCATGTTCCGTGCCATTAGAATCATAACCAGCAGCGTCCCATTTAAGAGTTAAATCAGGTGAATCATCTAAATTACCTGCAATTCCAGAATGTTTTACATATTCTACTTTAATGCTAGCTCCATTAGGTGGCACCATTCCAAAGTTTTTGTTTCCAAAATAAAGATCTAAACCTCCACTAATTCCAGTTTTAATTAAATATGCTTTCTCATCAGAAAGAATGTCATATAACGATTCATGTTTTGTCCACTGTTCACCGTTAACACTCACTGTTATTTTACTATGATCAGTAATTCCACCAGTATTTATATTAAATGACTGTAATTTTTCACCATTAGATGTTACTGTTTGTGATTCAAACTCACCCTGAATAATTGCACTTTTAAATGCATTATAATTTGTTTTTTCTAATTTAAATAACTCTGTAGAATTTAACAATGTATATGTCATTCCATTTGCATCAAACTTAATCTTTGATCTACCATCAATATTTAATAATGTTCCAGCTATTTTTGCCATATCAGCACCTGGTTTCCATCTAAATATAATTTCACCTGTTGAAGCAAAACCACGTGTAGCATCATGACCAGTTAATCTTGACATACCATATATTGATTCTGGTTGTTGAGCTGTGTAAATATTTTGTTCTACTACAGAATCTTCAATATAAAACATAATAAGATCCATCATTTCTGATAAAACACTTATTATCTGTGCAAACGGTGACGCCAAAGTAAATAGAGTATTAGCTCTATTATAAACCCTAGAAATGTAAGTTCTAGCATCAGCCTTAATAGACTCTGCGCCCGTTCTGATTGTACTTAAAAATTTTAATTCTGCCATTATTATGTATACTTTTTTATAGCATGCTTATTTTTATAGCATATCTACTATCTATCGTAATATCTATAAACGCAATATCTCTAACTTCACCTTGGACAAAATCTACATTTACTGCGACGTCGTACTTAGAAGCTAATGGGCAATAAGCGTTTAATTGATCAACTATTACCGATTTAATATTATGTTCACTTGAATTGAAATCATATATAAGAGACTCTAGATCGCATCCAAATTTATGATCGCCCATAACTTCACCACTATCGGTAAATAAAATTGTTTGGATTTGTGTAATCAACATTTCTATTTCACCGTTAGTTTGAATTTGATCCACATCGTAATTAGGATCACTCGGATATTTTATATATAATTCCATTTATTTATTTATCTTCCTTTATTTATGAATGCATCATCCAATCAACACCTTCATCACCTTTAATCTCTTCGTCAATTATACTAAGTTCATCATCACCTAAAGATTTAATAGCATCGTAATCAAAATCTACATTACCAGGTAGTGCAAATTTAAATATAGCTAGTTTAGATCCTATGGATTGTTTTATCTTAGCACTTACATATCTAAAGAATATTTCGTCTGAGTATAATGCACAATCAGGTATAGTCTCATATATTTCTAATATAACATCACCCTTTGGTGTATCACCCATAAATTTTAATTCTCCTGTTAAACTAGAATAATGATATGAAATTGGATTTTCTAATATTTGCCTAGATAAATCAGCCATTGATGCATTTAATACATAATACTGTAATTCTTCAGCAGCCTCAGCCATTCCAGATCCTTCATACATACCTCTAAATAACATTCTTTCCATAGAAAAATCAGATCCACCTTGAAACCTTACATCTAGTCCACCTCCACCACCATTCCATCCTGATGACAAGTCATATAATCCATACACAGAAAATACTCCACCTCCACCATCTATACTAGGCCCAGGCAATGTTAAAGCTCTGTGTTTTTTAAAAAATTCAGTACTAAACACACTATTAGGTATATGATACAGATTTTCTTTTACAGAATATTCATATTTTTTATAAAACCACTTTTTGGCTCTTTTGATTATATTAACAATCTCTTTTTGTGGTAAATTAATAGGTACCATGCATGCTCCAGTAATATCATCTCCTATTTCATCTAAAAATACATTTAAACAATTAGGATCAAAATATCTCCCGGAAGTTAAGTCACTGTTTGAACCGCTTCTAATTTCACTCATTTTATTCTCTTATTTTTTTACTTACTACGATTTCAGTATCATCAAATCTAGCGTCTTTTGTCATAAAACCTTCTCTGAATATACCTCCAACCATTTTACCTTTAAACATAGTGTCTCTGCCCGAAACATAGCAATTAGTAAATTCACAACTACCATGTGTGTAACTAGATTCCACTTTGGATTCTTTTACTTTAGTGCCTTTGTATAAACTACCATATGTAATTGTTGATCCACTTACTTCACACCCATAAAAACTAGAATTAATTACATTACCAGCTATTTCACAATCAATAAATTCAAAATCTTCTAGTTGGTATACTGCCGGGAACTTTCCATCTTTTATTTGGGTTGCACCATAGTTAGAATCGTAGTTAATTAATCCAGCAGTCATAGATCCATTTACTATAAGATCTACAACTCTGTTTTTAAACCTCTCCCATTGTAATTTAATAATTACTGGGTTGTCTACTAAGTCGACCAGTATAGTAATGTCAGGATAATGTTTAGACACATTAGAGTAGTCCTTTAGTATCTCCGATATGGGTTTATTTTTATTTAAAATTTTAAGTAATTCTATTTTATTCAAGTCATTGAACCTAGAATCATTACATGAACTCCACATTTGCATCAAGAATCTCTCAGTTAAATACAAAATCTCATCTGGCTTCTTCTCATAATCAGTTCCACCAATATATCTAAACTCTAAATAATTCTTTTCTGATTTGGAAAAATTGATTCCATAATACTTAGTATCTGCAAACTTAAAATTATTTGCAGCAATGTGATTACCATCAAAATGAAATGCTTCAATTTTAGGCATTACCCACTTTACACTTTTGGCATATGTTGAATCTTCACGTTCTGGGAAAAACTTATATACCTGTTTTTCATCAAATTCTAAAATAAATTTAAGAACATTCATTTTAGAAATAAGATCTTTATCTTGAAGATACTTTTTATCGAAAGATAAATTTATATGAATAGAAGCTCTTTCATTAGTATACCCGTTTTCAGATATCCATTTTAACATCTTGATAACTACTAATCTAGCATTTCTATATGGGATAGGACCAGTAACCAGTTCTGCTAAACCTTTACCACCAGACATATCTGGTTCAATTTTAAATACTTCAGCAGATGGTACAAAATCAGAATGGGCCTTATCCTCTAATCTAATCTTTCGATCTAGAAGCTTTTCCAAAGATTTTCTGGTCACTTCTAGATCGAGGTTAGAATAGAACTCAAACTCAACACCCATGAGTGCTGCGTTTAGGATTGATTCTCTTGGAGAATCTATATTTAATTTTTGCATACTAAGATTATGATATTACCGTTTGATTATATATCACACTCTCGTTTTACAATAGTTATTGTGGCATTTTTAAAAACACTTTCATAGAATCAACATCGATTCTCGTAACTTGTACAGTGATAGGGTCTCCTGATTTAAAAACACTCATTACTTCTTCACTTAATTCACTCACGTGCAGTAAACCAGTAACGCCTTCTTCTATTGTAATAAACAAACCATAGTCTTTTTTGGTTTTAACCGTAGCATTAACAACACATGGAATTTGATATCTAGAAATAATATCTACCCATGGATTAACAACTATGTTTGCTTTCTGTGTCAGTGTTATTTTAGTATTGCTAATAATGTCTTTTACCATAAACGATACTTCATCGCCTGGTTTAATTTCTCTAGCTTTAAATTTAACTAAAGTTTCTTCATCTAAGTCATTATTATGAATCATACCAGTTAAACATTTATTAAACTCAACAAACACACCATATTTTGCAGTACCAGTAACATTACCTGTTAAAGTTTCACCCTGTGTTTCTTTTAATCCTTCTAGTTCTCCAGGTATTAGTGCTTGTAAATATTTTCTATGTGAAACTACTAATGTTCCTCTATCTGGTGAGAAACTAACAGGCACAACATATATTTCAGTTCCAATAATAGAACTAAAATCATGAAGTTTATTAATACCGGCAAGAGAACCTGGCATGAAACATTCTATACCTTGTACCATTACCATATAACCTCCATTTTCAATCATATTAGTTACTGTACCTACCCAAGCAGTATTACCTGATTCTACAGCAGCTCTAAGGTCCATAAACACTTTATGTTTTACACCACCAGTAATACTTCCAACGACATGTGAGTTTTTACCCAATGTCATAATTAGTACAGCCGTTTCTTCACCTGGTTTAAGTGCTTGAACATCTGCTGGCTCTTTGTCGTATTTAACGTAAATTAACTCTCTATAACCAATATCAACACTAATGAATTCACCATTGATAGCATAAATCTTACCTTCGTGAATTTCTCCTGGATTAATTACAGTTAGTAGTTGTCCCATACTGTCATCGTGTGCAGTAAGCATATCATACATTTCTTGTGCATAAGGTTCTCGAGAGAATACTTTATCACCGTCTCTGGTTTTAATATGTGGGTTTGGTTTTCTTGTTCTAGATGGGCAAGTAGATTCAAATGCATCCCACATGAATTCCCCGTTCTCATCATAAAATGCTTGATCAGCATCTTCTTCAACTTTTGTGTTTTCGATTTTTAAATCTAGTTCTTCAACTATGGTCTCAGCTTTTGGTTTATGATCTCCAATTCTGATCCTCTTGTTTTTTTCGTTGTTCATTTATTTTTATATTAAAGGTGTAAGATATTATATATCCTATTATTTTTTAGAATACTACAGGAACAATTCCTATCATTGGCACTGGGCCCACTGGTGTTGGAATTCCACCAAGATACAATAACTTAAATTCTAACAAGTGTAACATATACGCCGCCGCAACCGCAGTTGAAACAGCTAATGCAGGTGGCATAGGTGCTGGGATAATTGAGAATGTTTTTCCAGTATTCCAAGCCTTTCTTAAATTTTTAGCTAATCTTTTTTTACCACCATAATAAATTGGAATGTAAATACCTGTAAGTGGAGGAGGAATTAAAGCTGGTAAAGCAGATGGAGAGGGGGCAAATGGTTTTACTAAACAAGCATACCAATATGCAATAGTTATTTCTGCCATTTCTTCATATGGATCACCACCTGGCCAAGTATAATCTATATTGCTATCTTCTTCTGCATCATCACATTCTTCTGCCGCAGCCTTGGCGTCAACCACTTGTTGTCTTTGAAATTTAAATATAGTACCACCTGCTGTCGGATTTATATCAATCACATTTTCAGGTGTTCTAGCACTACTTATTGCGTTTGGAATTTTACGCCATTTTTCTTTCCACTCAATGTTCTCATATTTATTTTGTACCCAATTAGTAGACTTAATAAAATTAGGTGTAGAAACATAATTACTAGAATTCTGAAGACTAAATACAAAGTTGCCTGATCTTTTTCCAGGATAATAAGTAAAAGCAGCAACAACGTTAGACGTCAATACTCTAGGTCTTTTACTAGGATTATCAGGAGGCATGTGATCGAAATCATAAGGTACTTGAATTTTCCACTTATTCAATGGACACTCAAAATCATATGGCATTTCGATAGGACCTGTTGGTGATTTCTTTATTCTATTTTTAATAGCATTAGGAACACCAAAAAGTAATTTCATATCGCTTGTATATGTTCCTTGCCATTCTACATCTTCGTGTACATTTAAAATAGCATTAACAACTAAATCACTTACGTTATCAGCTAAGTCCTTCCAATCATAACCTGCCGCATCAATGTCGTTTCTAGCTTTATTATTAATATTAGGATATGGGTGTCCTTGAAGAAAGTTGCTAGCACCCGTAACATTTGCTATCTGGTTTCTATAAATATTTGATCCAAGACAAGCAGCCCACATAAAATATTCATATTTTTTATTCATACTACTAGTGTAATTACCAAGATCTTCAAATCCATGTAAAATTCTAGTCGCGAATATTTTCTCTAGATCAGATTGTGTTTCATCACCACTTAAACATGGAAATTCATAAAATTTAAACTTATATAAATCCATCGCAGAATCACTTTTATACTCTTCTATAAATTTATTAAACTTCTTATCTTGTTTCTTTTGCTCTTCAACTGGATCTGGCTCTTCAACTGGATCTGGGCAAAAGTCAGCATAATCAGGATGAGATTCTTTACCCATTTCTATTATTTTTCCATCTTCATCTTTTTGATCTTGTAAAGGAATATCACCTTCTTTCAATATTCTTTCGAAAACTAAACCATAACCTTGCTTTAATATAAACTCAGCTGCAGGGTTATTAGTATGTGTCGCACCAAATGGTGTCATTGCCAAACCTTTCACAGCTTCAAGATATCTTTCAGCAACTCTTACACCAAAATCATATCTTCCACTTAGAGGTGCAAGATTGATAGCATTTATCATTGCAGCAGGATCTGTTGTTAATGATGCGTTTAGTGGATTTCCAGGTTTAATAGATTTTATTAGCTCTAAAGATGGAGGAAAAATAGGAACTTGATTAACACCAACCTTTGGAAGAGCATATGAAACTATAGCACCACCAGGTTTTGTAAATTCTTGTCCAGCAATATCGCTTGCTAAATTTGGTATGAATGTTGGCCACAGTGCAGGCATAACTACTTATTCTTTTGTTGATACTTAATATGAGAACTTGATAATTTACCTACAGTTGCTGGTGTAGGTGGCATGGGAGGACCAGATGGTCCAACTCCAGTCGGGTGAATATGTGCATTATAATCATCTAACCATGTTTGTAACCAATCTTGTAAAGATTGGCCTCTCACTGCTGGCTCTGTCTCATCAGCTCCAGGTTCACCTTCATTTGAAACGAATATATCACCACAGTCTAAGAACATTTTCGCATCTGTGCTTATCTTAATGAATCCCTCTTCGTCTATTTGTATCATCGGCCTTTCTTTAGCTCCACTCCCTCGAGTAATAACTAAACCATCTTCAGGAGAATGATATATTCTAATATTTCTTTCAGCGTCATATACTAAACTAACCACGTCATGTGGTGCATCAGATGCTTCCAATATATCTGTTTTTAAATCCGGATTTTGATCTATTTGAAACCAATATTCAGGGTGATAAATGTTACCATTATCAAATCTAACAGCTACTATATCTCCAACTCTAGGGACTGAATGTGCACCGACTTGATCTCTATTCATAGGAGTTGCCCATGGAATAGCATCATCTGTTAGTTTATCAAATTTACCATACACTTTTACGCGACATCTACCATTTAGTAAAGGATCTTCGTTTATTACAACTTCTCCTAACCAATGAGTCTCTCTTAAATTATCTTCAACTAGTTCTTTGTTATTCATATTTATGAGTGTACGTTCTCGTTAATATTATCATCTGGGCTACTGTCAACACCCTCTTCATGAATTCTACCTGGTGTAATATTTTGATCATCAGGTTCTTGTGCAACAGGATCATGGACTCTTTGATTGATTGGTAAATCAGGGGAAGAATCAATCCCAGGTTCGTATATAGTGAATGGAGAAATCTTGCCATTATCTGGAACATTAGTGTTATTTTGATTTAATTGTCCTGCTAAATTTAAAATAGCATTCACGCTCCCGGCTTCTAGTGCAGTATTAATATCACTTAAAGTTCCTAAAACTCCAGAACCACCATGTACATTATCTAATAATAAACCTTTTACTGCATCTAAACCTCTATTAGCTAAAGAAGCTGCAGCTCCAGTTAAACCTTCAGGATAAACTCTACCTAAAGGATTATTACCAAAACCTGGTAGACCATTCTTTAAGTTGTTAAATCTATTCACTAAACCACCAGCAAGTCCATTTACTTTATCACTTATTGCATTTTGTGCAATTGCTAATGGATTAAACGGTTGATTAGGATATAAGCCATCATCTGGTTTAGCCTCCGGAAATAGTGGGCTCTGAGGCTCAGTAACCACATTTTCTCCAAATTTACTTCCTGTCATAAAACCAGTACCCCAAGTAAATGAAACTTTTGGTTTTTTAGCCGCAGGATTTTTAGATTGGTCTGCAAAAACACTTGAAATTGTATCTACTTCCCATTGACAAAAACCTAATTCAAACATTAAATGTGGTTTGGCATCAGCGGTATATTGTTTAACTAATGGAGCATCAAATTTACCAGCATTTCTTCCGACAGCCGTTTCATATCCTTTTGCTCTAGGAATAAGATTAACAGAAGAACCTGATTCGTTACCTGGCATTTCAGCACCGTATAAATTTAAATCTCTTGCAACAGTATCTTGTTGAAATGTTCTAACTTCTGAAAGTACAGTCCAAACTCTAAAGTGCCTTAAATTTTGAGGTAATATTTCTACATACCTTCTATAATCATAACATGCTTGTTTGTATAAAGTCATTAAAGCTACCGCAGTTAATTCTACATTTTCTTCTAAACATTCTATTTCTATTTTAGGTTTTTCAGCTCCTCTATATGGCTCTTCCATTTTAGCATAAGTTTCTACTAACTCTAAACCATTAACAGTTTGCCAAAACCATGGCATCTCTTTATTGATCTTAAATAATACTTTTCTAAATGCCGCTAATTTTAATGCATAGCTAGTTCCTAAGTGTGCATCTACCATAGTCTTTAAATACTCTTCAGCGGGACCCGCTAATAATGGTGAATGTTCTCTATCGATACCATCGAACATAAAAAAGAAACTAAGATAAGTTGGATCTTCACTGATCCTACTTAAAACAGAGCCTTTTCTAAATTCATTAATGTGATTAAAGTCTGACATGTATTATTTATCTTTATTTTTTGTACTACGCTCTGTGTGATTGGTATTCTGATTCCCATGCCGCTTTGGTTCTGGTCTCTACATCCCGGTAATCTTCTCCAGTAATATTACCAGACATTGGCGGCATACCTTTTCCTTTTTTAACAACTTCTGATGTAAGCGTGTATTTACCTTCAAAAACACCATACTCTGAAGACATCCCTGTTTCATAAGCAAACATATAATGTTTATTAACTCTTATTCCTGTACCTCCCAGTCGTTTAGGACCTGTCCATGGAGAGGATTCAAATGCTACTGTTTTTACAACAGTTTGATCCTTGTACGTCAACGTTACTTCTATAGTATAGTCGCCTTCATTATCTTTAAGTGTATCCTTTTCTAAAACACCCGTAATGTTATATTTCACACTTTCAAACATGTTAAGGCTGTGTCTGCTTTCACTCATACTGACGTTTCCATCTATCACAACCTCGCTTGGCCCTATAAATTTAAATTTAACACTAGGAGTTTCAGTTACAAGGCTAATATCATCAGCAGTCCATAAT
>TARA_B110000879_G_scaffold91306_1_pt1 | contig 20486 bp, 20 predicted proteins | sample TARA_B110000879 | Tara Oceans TARA_B110000879 (sample SAMEA4398094) | marine metagenome | biome: Polar Biome; feature: [SRF] surface water layer (ENVO:00010504); material: water (ENVO:00002006), including particulate matter (ENVO:01000060) such as... | depth 5 m
AACATTTACTGTTAAAGTAAAAGCATTAAACGAAGAAGATCATGAAGAAGCTAAAGAAGAAAAATCAATTCCGGTTTCTGAAATGTTAGAAAACTGTTACGCAAACGTTCAAGAAGAAGCTGGTGTTTGGGAATCAGATGCACACGATGATCACACTATCGAAACGTATATGGTTGAAAACGCTGCACTTGTAGCGACACTTGCTGCAAACGCTCTTAAGGAAATGAAGAACGAAAGTGCAAATGAAGCATATGAAGCTGCTATTAACCAAATGGTTGAGTCATACACTAAGAAAATGAGCGAAATGAAAGAATCATCTAACGCACCTGGTGCTGAATTAGAAGATTAATTTTCTAAAAACTAAACTTTTTAAAAAGTCTATATATAATATAACATATATAGACTTTTTTTATGCCTAGAATACCGATAAATATATCATACATGCAAGTAGCATACCAGTTTTCTAAATTGAGTTATGCTGAAAGACGTAAAGTCGGTTGCATCATTGTAAAAGATCATCAAGTAATATCGTTTGGATATAATGGAATGCCTCATGGCTTCGATAACACTTGTGAGATAGATAACACAACAAAACCTGAAGTACTGCACGCAGAATCAAACGCAATCATGAAGGTTGCAAAATCTACAATGAGTTGCGAAGGAGCTGAATTATTTACAACAACATGTCCTTGTTTCGGATGCGCAAAGCTAATTATACAAGCAGGTATTTCAAAAGTATATTACACTGAAGATTATAGAGATATGGGAGGCGTTGATCTATTACGTCAAGCCGGAATTATTGTTGAACAAGTAAACACATGGAATGAGCATTAATAAAAGATATTTACCAAAAATTGAAGTTTTAAAATCTTCATTAAAAGAAAAAGGGAGTCAAGAATTCTATAGGACTTATGTTAGAAAAACAGACGCATTTATTGGAAGCGTTGAGTCTTCAAAGTTCATAGATACATTCTGTGATAAATATTTTAAAGATGAGAATACTAAGTTTACTGAAATCGTTTAGGAAACAATTTCAAAAAAATGAATATAATTATAAAAATAACAATACAATGCCTAACACTAAGACTAAGTTGAAACAATTTCAATGGAAAAAAGGAGATAAATTTGGAGATATAGAGACTGTTGAGTCTGAAGATTCTAAATTTTATTATTTTAAAGGAGGATCTAAACTATTTAAAAATGTACAAGGTGAATTTTTAGAGCCTGTTTTAGATGGAGTAGTTCCTTTTCCTAAAACTGACGTTAACGATACTAAGCCTAATACTAAAACTATTGAGACTAAACCTGTCGAAAAAGTAGTAGAAGTATCTGCAATTGAAGAATTGGTCGAGAAGTTATCAAAAAAGAATATTGAGAAATTTGAAACAACGTTAAATTTAAATATACCAAATAAAGACATATACAATATGTTGGTAAATAGCGCTGACGAAGATCCACAAGAATTAATTAACGTGATAGCAAAAGTTGCAGTCTCGAAAATTGAGATAAATAAACTACAAGAATATTTAACAATAGAAGTAACTAATTTTATAAACAAATACTATAATGAGTAAAGGAACAACACAATCAAGAAGACAAAGAAGAGGACAGTTTAGAGCTGCAGGGTATTTAAAGATAAAAAACATGTATGGTAGATTCTCTTCACAAGGAATCGCATGGTATGCTAAAATGGCTGCTGACGGAAAATTAGCACATGAAGCACATACTGACAGGGTTCAAGATAATATCGAACACCAATTACAAATTAAATTAAATTCAGCAAAAGAAACATGGACCGGTATTGGTTATAATGCTGAAGAAATTCAAAAATTAGAGGAAGCATTTGCACTGGACTCTATAAAAAATAAAGAATCTTATAGAGAAGATAAAAAAGAGTCTAAGAAATTAAGAAAAGAAGCTCAATTATCTTTACAACAAAGATTAAATGCAGACTGTTAAAATAACGCTAGCAGATAACGGAGTTATTAAGACAGTAGTTGATGATAATATCAATGCTGCTGGCGAATCATTTGAGTCGACTAACGTTTATGAGTTCGATACAAATGAAGACAAAATAAAATTTATTGAAGAATTATGTATGGATATTGGTTTATCCTTCGGTAATTCTAAAAGTAAAAATCAAATACAAGTTTCATTAGGATGGGGTACACATTACAAACCAAATCCAAAAGAGGCTTTAGAAAAAATAAGCAATCTTCAGGTTCAATTAGATACATTGAAGAGTGTGCTATAATTTAAATGACTGAACAAATAATAGAATGCGTATGGTGTTCTTCAAAAAGAGATTTTAATAAATTTATTAGAGACGTTGATCGAAAATCAACTAAGATCGTAGATCACGTTTCTATTAAAAATAAGCTCATGAAGGCTGATCCCTATTCAGAAGACCCTAGCGATTCTGTTGTTGGCCTTACAATAATGTCAGATATTAATAGATTCTTTACTCAACAGAATCATGGTAAACTGATATACTCATTTAAAAACCTAGATATAGAAACAGTGTCAAACTTTATTTCATATGTTTCTACAGTTTCAGAAGAAGATACTAAAATTTCTTTAGTTATTATTGACAGGGAGGATTACCCACAAGACGGCGTTCTCAGTCAATTCGAGAGTGTTAAGTTTATAAAAAATGATTAGACATAAATTATTTTCAAAGGGTGATCATATACATACCTTAATAACTAATTCTAAATTCCCAAACGTATTAATACCGGTAAGAGCATTTATTCATGATGTTGAATTTAATGACAAAATGCCAAGATATCAGATTAGAATTACTAGATTCTATGATGACCTAGACTTTTTAAAAAGGTATATGTTTGGTATGAAATACGATAAATCTTTCAGTGGAGGATATACTAAATTTAATTTATCAAGAAAAAGATTTAAAACACGTAAGGAATTAGAGGATCAAATTAACTCTAATTGGAATTCATATCTATTAGTAGTTGATTCAGTAATGTGCGCTAGGACATATGACGAAATAAACACGTTATATAACGACATACAAGATTTCTTAATAGAGAAGAAGTTTAAAGAACTATTCGAACTATCTAATAGATCAACATACTCTACTGGTAAGTATTTCTATAAGAGTCGAGGTGTTTTTGAGGCGCATCTTAAAAAATTCTTAGGGGATAGATTTGATGGAAACTCTGAATATTTTAACAAATTATTATTCAAACCAAAGTCCGTAGAGCTAGATGATTTAGAATAACTAGATAATGTGGATATATATAAAAAATAAATATATCTACTATATATGGGATTCAAAAGTTTTTCAAACGATCTTGGTAAAGGCAGCATAAAAGCCGCTAAGGATGCATTAGGTATTTCTTACGATCCAGAGCCAATCAGCCAGGAAGAGCAAGATTTAAACGATAGCATTAAAAAAGACTCAGGAGTCGATTGGACATTAGTTGATCTTGAAAATCCAGATGGTGTTGTCAATTCCTTTGTGAGATCTAATATTAAAAACATTATTAAAGGGAGTGCAGTTCTAGAACCAAACTCACCTGAAGGAAAAATATACTCAAAACCTCTTACATTCGCCGAAGCTAGCGATACTAAAGGAACTTATTACTCAAAGGATGTGGATTCTATGAAATATGTTTCTACAGCAGCAGGCGGTACCGCTAAAAAAGGACATAATAAAGATGGTACAACGAAAGGTACTGAAATTTCAGAAGGTCCTAAGCCATACTCTATCTTTAATAGATTTTCGTTAGCTAGTTATAGAGGTAGTCCATTGACTGGAGACGCTGAAGGAATTAATGCAGCTAGTGGAAAATATCATAAAATAGATCAAGGAGAATTAGCAAATCCAACAGCTACTAAAATTATCGAAACAACGAGTGCTGTTAGCGAAAACTACGGATATCTATATGATTATTCTGATTTTGCCTTAGTAAAATACTATGGTAAAATACCAAACAATCAAATGATTACTCTTAGAAGATTTGCTTTTCCAGTAACTGATGATATAATCACACCAAAGGTATTAGGAGAAAATGGAGCTATGATAGACAACAAACACCCTGATATCGCAAGAGCAATTACATATCTTGGAGAGGCTCCTGGAAATAAAATAGAGGATATTCTTAAGTTTAGCCACGGGTATAAATGGAAGGCATCAGAGGCTGATGTACAAACTATTACAAGTCAAAGTGGAAAAAGTGGTGGTAAACTTGGAGGGCTTGTAAACGGTAGTACGTTTCTTTCAGCCGCTTCAAACGCAAGTGCTGGTAAAGATGCAGTTGCTTCAAGCTCACAAGAAGCAAATGCAGGATATGACGCATTTAAAAACACGTATCCTAACCACGTGTTTGGTCCACTTAACGTTATTAAAGATACTCTAGTTAGAGAAAAAGGACTTACATTTGAACAGGAATTTACTCTTAAATTTACATATGAACTGAGAAGTTTTGGAGGAGTTAATCCTAAGATCATGATGCTCGATCAACTTGCAAACATATTAGCACTAACTTCTAATACTGCACCCTTTTGGGGAGGAGCGGTTCGATATACTGGAGGTGGAGGTGCAGCAAGACCTTTAGGAGATCTTAAAAAACTACGAAGCGGAGATTACGCTGGATTTATGGGATCTATAATGAAAGACATGGGTAAAATGTTTAGTAGTGTTGGAGACGGATTAAAAAACTTAACACAAGGTAAAGATTCAAAGCTTTTAAATAACTTAGTAGGTGGTGGTTTAATGAAAATGTTTAATACACCGCAAGGTGGTCAAGCAGTAAACGCGTTACTTACTGGAGATCCTACTGGACAATGGCATGTTACTGTAGGAAATCCACTTAATCCTATTATAGTCGTTGGTAATCTTGCATGTCAAAGTACTGATATATTATTTGAAGGAGGTACAGGTGTTCAAGATTTTCCAGAAAGAATGGTAGTTACTATTAAACTAAAACCTGGTAGACCTAGAGATAGAGCAGAGATAGAATCGATGTTTAACGCTGGTCGTGGTAGATTCTACTTAACGCCAAATGACGGTGTCGATATTAACGAAACTTCTGACACTAGTGCTTATGGTAATAAAGATAGAAAAGGAAATAAAGCATATGTTAACAAATTTAGAAAAATAGCAACAGGATAATGAAGAGTCTATTCGAAAAACCAATACTTGATGGAAAGGTCAGAATGACCCAACCTACTCTTATATTTGTACCAAATCTACAGATAATAGATGAACACATAGTTAATTCTGATGAAGTATGCAGAATTGATCTGATATCTTTAGAATACTATAAAGATGCATCATATGTTGATTATATACTTAAATACAATGGTATATCAAACCCATTTTCTATTACAGAAGGAGATGTATTGTTAATACCTACCAACGAGTTTTCTACTACTAGATTTATTCCGTTTAAAACAATAAATAATGACGATAACAAATTATCTATTAGAGATCAATTCATTAATACAAAAAGACTTAGCGTAAAAGACGCTAAGCGAATTGAATATTTAAAAAGAAAGGCTGCGCTTAAAGTTAATGGGTCTAAAGAGATTCTACCGCCAAATATTAAAGGAACAGGAGATGGAGCGAATATTAAGATCGGTAACGGTAAAATTATTATATAATTAAATGGCAGCATTAGACAATCATATTTTAACAGTACTTGAGCCAACAATAAAATTAGATGAGGTTCAATTTCCATCTTATGGAGAGGGTGAAGGTAATGAAAAGGCAGATACTAGTAAAGACTACCTCGTTCTAGTTACGGTTAACAATTACACTTTTTCAGATGAAAATATTAAATCAATGTCTTTAAATGTTAGTGGCAAAATACCTTCTCTACAATTAGTATTAGAAGATAGTCAAGGTTTATTTAAAGCAGATACGTATCCTAGAGATGGTGATGTTGTAAATATTAGAGTCGGTGCTAGGCAAAAAGAAACATATAAAGATATTAGAATTGATTTCGATATTATTGAAGTCACGTCACCAAAGGCAAATCCACAAAATCCTGAAAGTACAGCAGGAGCAAAATATACATTTACTGGAAGAATGAAAATTCCAGGAATTTATGCTGATATATCTAAATCTTATGGAAAGGGTAGTTCATTAGATCATATTGAATCTATAGCAACTGATCTTAAATTAGGATTAGCAACAAATATAGATTCATCTGACGATGATATGAATTTATTTATAGCATATGACTCAATAGATGATGTTTTAGGAGATCTTGTAAAACATTCTTACGTTAATGACGATTCGTTTCAAACCTATTCAATAGATCCCTTCTACTATATTAACTTTGTCAATATGAATTTACTAATGGAGTCTGAAGAAACTTTCGAGGATGCGCTTGCTGCACTTGATGTGGCTATGACTGATCAGCAGACTAGCGTAGACGCTGATGAATCAAATAACATGAAAACACCATTAGTATTATCGACTCACAATAGATATACGGGAACAAGTAATCATATCACTAAATTTGCTTTAACAAATAATGCTGGATCTAATATTGAAAAGAATGGTTACAAGCAAACTTTAAAATTTTATGAAAATGATTCTGAAGAAGGGTTAGTTAGTTTTGATATTGAACCAGTTACCAGTAAGAAGATGAAGGATATTGAAGAGCCTATGAAGGGTAGGAGAGATGAGGATAGATACAAAAATGAGGTAAAAACTAAATGGATGGGTAGGAAGAACGCAGATCCAGAAACTTCTAATATACATTTAAATTATGAATTTGCGGCAATTCACAACGCACAAAATCTAGATGAGCTCGGTAAAATGACTCTTGAAATAGAGTTATCAACATATAATCCGGCAATACATAGATATCAAAAGATTCCAATTATAATTTTTAAAGAAAGCCCTGAAGAAATAGGAGCTGATAAAGTTATTAAAGATAAAAAGAAAGAACAGGGATTCGACGTTGACACAGATACTGGTGAAGAGGAAATACCACAAGGAGGTACTGTAGTTGCTGATGAGTTTTTAAGTGGCTATTATGTTGTTGGCGGGATTGAATACATATATAAAGCAGGTTTTCCTGCAGTATCTCAAAAACTTACTTTACTAAGAAGAGAGTGGCCAAGTAGAATTAATAATATAAATGAAGACACAGTGTCATCGTAAAATAACAATATATAGAATATGTCAGATTTTAAGAGCATAAAAGACTTTAAAAAAGGTTCGTTAACGAGTTATCCATATCAGGATCCAACTTACTTGTCGTTTGTCATATTATTTGACTTTTTTGATGCTGAAAATTCCCCGCTACTTTCAAAGACTACTGAAAACTATCTTAAGAAATTAGCAGATGGAAATGAATATTATGCTGAAAAACTAGAGGCTTTAATTAATTTTAAACAAGCACTTGCAACTATAAATAATGCAATGCCATGGTATTGGCAATCTTTAGAAGGTCTTGAAAGACTTCAAAAATATGATCCAACCAAAAATTATTGGGGAGGAGATGATGCTAAATTAGTAATAAAGACATTAGAGTCAATAAACCTTACTGCTTCTGGTTTAATGCACCTTTATAAAAAAGCGGTGTTTGATGATCAAAAATGGCATTGGGTAGTACCTGCGAACTTACGTAAATTTAGAATGTGGGTATATGTTACTGAAATTAGGACTATAAAAAACATGAATAAGCCTAAAATTGGTGGTATAAACAAAAAGGCACTTACAGATTTTCCAGATAATTTTAAACCGTCTATTGGTATTGAAAACAGCAATGAGGGAATATCTGGACAGGGCGGAAGACCTTTCTTTATGTTTGGTTTAAAATACTGTGAATTTGATATGATGAGTGGAGGAGAATTCCTATCAAGTCTTTCAAAGAATCCTTCAGAATCAGCTGCTGGTGAATTAACAATAACGTATGAGGCTCTTGATAAAATTCAAGCGAGAGTATTAAATGGAATTGTTAGTTCTAGTTTTAATGGAGATGTTTTATCTCCAGCTCCAGATTCTGAAAACGAAAGTTTTGATAACTTATCAGATTATCTAATAGATAAAGTTACTGATAGAATTGGTGGAGCAGTTGCTAGTGCAAAGGATGATTTAACTAGACTTGCACAAGATAAAAAGAACGAAATCGTACAGAAGGTAAGAGACAACACAGTTAATAGAATTCCTACATTTGAGAATATATTTCAAAATGCATTGAGAAGCGCAGATAGCGCAACTGATATTAATAAACAAACTAGAGATGTCGGTGCTGCGATTGTAGCTAACGTAAATGACGAAACTATTCCAACTGGAAACGCTAGAGCAGCACTAGACGCTGCAGCGGAGAGAGCACTTGGAAACGTAAACGATTAACAATATTAAAAATGGCAGAAGGAAGAGACGATATTAAAGGTACTCATTGGATTGGAGAGGTTGTAGATAATGCAGACCCTTCTAATCTAGGGAGATGTCGAGTTAAAGTATTTGGTAAGTTTGACGATTTACCAGATGACTCTATTCCATGGGCAACTCCAATGAATCGTGATTTTGTAGGAATGCATCATACTCCAAATATTGGAACTGTAGTTGCAGTCAGATTTGACAACGGTAACATCTATCATCCAGAGTATTGGTTTCAAATAGATCAAAATAAAGATTTAAAGGCAGATATCTTAGACACTTCTGACGCTCCACAAGATGTTGTTAGTTTAGTGTATGATTCTACAAGAAACGTAAGAATATACCACTCAGATAAAGATGGCTTAGTTATAACAAGAGGAACTGGAGCCAAAGAGAGGCCAATAATCCAATTAGATGAGGCTGGGATAATTAAAATATCTTCAGATGATAAAATATTTCTTGATGCTGGAAATGTGTATCTATCAAATACTGGTGAAGCAGTAGATGGAAGTGATGCGACGGAGGACATTAGTGAACCAACTGTTAGAGGAAAATCATTGGAAGCTTTTTTAGATATCTTTAAAGACCTATATAATAGCCACATCCATCCGACACCAACAGGTCCTAGTGGAAAGCCAATTATTCCATGGAATCCAGTACATCCACCGTATCAGCAAGAAAATAAATAGAATATATAATTCTATAAACTAAAGGAATTATGCCGGCAAATTGGCCTACATTTATTAATAACGTATCTAGCAAACTATCAAGCGGAACACTCGAAGGTCCTATTGAGATGGGGAAATTCGTGGCTAGTGAATATTTCAACGCGGTTAAATCATCACAAACTTTATTTGGAAACATTCATAAATCTGGACAATTGCTTATTTTACAAGGAAATGATCCTGGTGTTGAGCGATTAACTCCAATAACTGCATATCCTCCTCCAATCGGAAACCCAGACCCAAACAACAGACCAGATTATCCAACAGAGATAATTACACCTGGATTTGGATCAGGTCCAGTTGCTGGATTTACAAAGGCATTTTCCGAACTACACGCATCTCTTGAAGGAACTGATCCAGTGGTCCATGAACCAGTATCAAACCCAACGGTAGAAGAAAAGTTTACAATTGAAGAATATTCTGATTTTGAAGAAGGATATCCTGTAATCGAACCATTTAACCACACGTGCGAACTAGAAGCATGGATCGAAGAAAACAAGGCTGACTTAGATGATTTTAAATTCTATGAATATTTTAAAAAGAACGATTTACCAGATGTTTTATCATCAAGTGTCGTCGTATTAGACAAGGATATTAAATTAGCTGACAACATATTTGTATCTTCTCTATTAAATAGCGGAAATAATAATCAATCTAATGTAGTTAATAGAAAAATAACTTTTAAAGGTACTGAAGGAGGGGCTCCATATACTTTTAAATATTCAATTGACGGTGTTGTTCAACCTGTGCTTAAAACAACATTGGCTACAGGGTTTCAAGGAGCTACAGGGTTTCAAGGAGCTACAGGGTTTCAAGGAGCTAAATATAATGACTCAATATCTATATCACTACCAAAATATATTAAAGGAGATCCAATAACTTCTAATTATGAGTTAATTAGTGTAACTGGAGCTAGCGGTGTCGAGGGTGTAGTTAGCCAAGTTGTTAATGTAATTATAGATACTGATTATACAAATGAAGGTTTATTTGGTAATGGCGTAGTGTTTAATGAAAACGGAGAGGTTCAAGCAATTGGAACTTTTGGCGGAGATACAACAACTCTTGAATCTACAATTGAACCAACGGAATTAGTTTGTAAAATACCTGAAATGGTAGAAGAGCAAAGAATAGCGGAGATAGCGAAAAGAATATGGTATGAGTTTGACGGATCCTATGCTTACTGGGATTTTATTGAAAGTCTAAATAAACATAATACCTATATAGGTCCGATGGCTAAAAAGGTAAAGAAAGTCTTAGAAGCAATGTTATTTGATAATTATTTTTATAATATACTAAACGAACTAAATACCGAATACGCAGATGAATTTAAGCCAGTTACTGGAACAAACCAAGAGAGATATATTGCCACAAAATTTAATGATAATTTAAAAGAATATATTGCTGCTGAAAATATTAGAATCTATGATAAGCGCGAAAAGGATTTAATAGCTCGAGTAAAATTAGAAAACCCTTTAAACAAATGTGTTTTTCAAGAAACCCACGAAATGAATAAAGATTCAATTCCAAATTGGCTTGTTGAGAAATATCTAGTAACATTTACTTATGTAAATTCAGTAGATAAAGAATATTCATGGCTAGCCGATTCAGAAGAAGATATAAGACAAACCAACATATTTAGCACTCTAGCGATGAGGCTAACTCTTAAAACAATACAATACGAGGCTGAAATAGAAAGGTTTGCTGCTCTCAAAAGAAAATGGATGCAGAGTGTTATTGATACAGAGATAGCGAAAGCAGAAGCAGAAGAAGCAAGTGAAGACGCTTTTGTAGATCCTTATGTTATTATGGCTGAAGCAACTATTAATTATTGGAAATCAACATTGGCACAACCATTCTCAAAATCACCAGCAATTCCTTTATGTAATATTCCAAGCCCTGGTACTTATATACCTATATATTATGGTAGCAAAACAAAGCTAGCAAATGATCTTAGAAAAGCATGGAATTCTGGAAAAACATTTAAAAAACCAGGTACCATAAATATAGCTACCAGAACAGTAGCGACAGCGGTCGCAAAAGCGCACGCTAAACATTTAGCCCAATTAAAATTTATATATGTTGGTCAATTAACAGTAGGAACGGTAACAATCCCGATGATAGGTATTTCACCGACTTCTTTCTAAATTAAAGCGATATATAACTAGAATTTAATATTTATTTTTAACTTTTTAAACAAACAAAAAATGTCAACAGACAAAAAACAAAAAAAACCAAGAATCGGAGAATTAACTAAGAAATTAGTACAAGACACTCCGGTAAAAGAAGCTGAAGTTTTAGAAACAGAAGCAAAAATTGATGAAACTCCAAATGATGGCCGTGAATGGTACAATGAAGCTGGAGAATTTGATTGGGACTCGTTCGAAGCAACATGTCCAACAAGAACAAGAAAACCAAATCCACATATTAAAACACGTAAGGGTGAAAGAGTTTTTTCTAGAGAATCATATGCACAAGAATTATATGATATAATGGACGACCATTACGAATCTAAAGGAGAATCTCTTAGATTTAAGATAAGTGTTGGTGAAACTATTGAAGGTACTGTAATTGGAGTTGACACTGCATGGTGTTCAATCGACATCGGATACAGAGAATCAGTGTATGTTGATATGTCTAAAGAATCTGAAATTTCTAAGACAAAGCTAGTACCAGGATCTCTAATATCTGTACAGATTACAGGAGATCAAAAATCAAATCAAAGAGGATTTATATTAGGATCAGTTGAAGCTGGAATTAAGGCTGCTACGACCAGAGAAATATTATCGACTATTGAAGAAGGAACAACAGCATATGTTGGTACTGTAGTTAGTATGATTCAAAATGGTGGATACATTGTTAGTATCCAAGGAATAGAATGTTTCATGCCAGGTTCATTGGCTGGAATTAACAAATTAGTAGATTTTGAATCTATTATTGATACTGATTTATATGTAGTTCCGATGAGCTATTCTCCAGAAAAAGGAACAATTGTAGTTTCACATAGAAAATACCTACAAGCTATGATTCCTACTAGAATTGAAGAAATTTCTAATGATCTTAGTGTAGTAAGAACTGGTAATGTAACTGGATCCGCTAAGTATGGTGTATTTGTTGAGTTCGATGGTTGTTTAACTGGAATGATACACATCAATGACTTAGATGTTGAAACTCTAAAGAAGCATAAATCTAGAGAAATAAATCCAGGAGATTCAATTGACTTTAAAGTAAAAGAAGTAATCAGCAACACTAAGATTACATTAACCCAAGTTGAACAGCAAGCAATCGTAGACCCTTGGAAGTTAATTGCTGAAAAATATACATCTTTCCCAGTTGAAGTGTCTGGTGTTGTTAAATCAACTAAAGATTATGGTGTATTTTTAGATGTCGGTGAAGGAGTTGTTGGATTATTACATGTCTCTGAATTACCAGATGATTTTGATAAAGAAACAATCAAAAAGAACGACACGATAACAGTACAAATTACAAGAATTGAAGTTGAAACAAGAAAAGTTTTCTTAAAACTGTAATTGTTAATAACTTTTTAGAATAATTAAGCCGAGATTTTTTAGTCTCGGCTTTTTTGTTTATATTTAATAGTTATTTAATAAAGATATATAATCTAACTATAGTTTAATAATATATCGATAAATGAATAATCTAAACGACTCGAAAATACTTGGAAACTCCTTAGTTGGTGTTAAATTTGAATTTTATTCAAATAAGGATATTGATGCTACCGCAAATGAGCTAGCTGCGACACTTGGTAAGAAAATAAAAGTAGAAGATGCAAATAGCATAGAATTTGCCGCGACACAAGATGTGTTTAAAATAAAACTAGGAATGTCTGCTGGTTCTAAATTAATAGAGCTTACTACTGGTAATATGTCGTATCATACATCTAGATTAATGGTTATTAATGTATGTTCTTGGATCGAAGAGAACGGACACACTGATGAAATGACTTCAATTTATTTAAATTTAGGATTCGATAATAAAAAAGTAGATAATAAATATAGGATATCAAAAATGAATGTTCTTAAGTTTGTTCTTGATTTTGATGAGGATCAAGTCTTTAAGTTTTTTCCAAATAGAAAAAAATCAGTGTATTCTAAATCTATTAAATTTGTAGTACCTAAAGATGATTTTTCATTTTTTGATGGTAAACATATTAATCAACAGAATTTTATATACCCTCAAACAAAAAACTATGGAGTAAATTTCGAAACAAGATTAAATAATTATTTAGAATTTAAGTATATTGGAGGAGAGGACTGGCAAAAAAAGACCACAACGATACTTCATTTAATTGATAGGTTTTTAATTCAATTATGGAATTCTACAGATTCTACTAGTTTTAACCAATTAAATGCTATTGAGTTAAACAAAATCATGTCTAATAATCAAAAAAACATTGATGCTAGAAGAGACTGGACTACTATATCAAAAAACTTTAAAGATTCTAGTTTTACTGTTGATTTAAGTGATGATCCAAAAATAGTTTCTCTTTACTGGAACAATGTAAAGGAAAGAGTTTCAAAGTTATTTACACATGGCGGCTTTTCTAAAGGACATATTAATTATGATTCTGATTCTGGAAAAGTGCAAGTACAGAATGGTAGACTAGAGTACTGCGTAGAATTAGAGGGTTATGAATTTGTAAATTGTTTTTTAAGAGGACATCTTAAAAATTGCGATATGTTTTCATGTCAAGTTGAAGGATCTGATATTGATTCATGTAATTTTTATGCAGGATCTCAAATAAATCATTCAAAGCTTAAAAGTTCATATATCCACCATAGTGTAGTTGTTGACGATTGTCTTGTTTATGGAAAAGGAGCATTTAAAGGAACTATGAATAGAGGAATATTTAGAGAAGGTGGATATTCTAAAAAAGCTACAGTTTTTAATCAAACTGAAATAATATTATCAACACCAATATAAAAATATAATTTAAAAATGAGTAATATTTACGTAGGAAATGCAGGTAACGTGCAAAATCCCCAATTCGAAACTGATTGTTTTAACATTTTTGTTAATGAACTTGCTGATGAAATAACAGGATCGTGCATGATTCCAATGAATCTTCCTAAAAAAGAGGTACAGAACATTGTTAAGCGTGCTAAAAAATGGTTTTATAAAAATTATGAATACTCTGTAAAAGAGAATTTTGTGGTTTTACCAATAGAATTGTTTAAAACAGAGCATTTTAAAAAATCAAGAAGTTTCACCTTTGAACCGCCAACTGATGGTAGCGGAGGAGAGATATTCTCAATATATGGATGTGCTCCTATGGGAGCCAATTGGGGTGGATCAATGGATATTAACTTTACACAAGGTGATTTTGCTATTGAAAGAATGATGCTTGGTGGAACATATGGTGGTTCTAAAACAGGAGCCGCGGCTGAAAATTTACAATATTACGTAATTAATGAAAGTTTCTTTGATTTAGCGCGACAAATAATACATAACCCAATATCGTTTCAATATAGTCAATTAACACATGAGCTGAGGTTTACTGGAGAAACTCCAAATAAAAATGTTGTTCTTGAAGTTTATGAAACTATTCCAGATTGCGCATTATACGGAGATGAGGTATTCTTCAGGTATTGTGCAGCTAAAATTAAAGTTTCTTTAGGGCAAAAACTTGGAATCTTTGGATTCGTTTTACCTGGAAATATAACGGTAAATGCAGATCTTATACAGGGTATGGGAGAAAGTGAACTTGAAGCTGTCATCGAAGAGATTAAAACAGACGAAGGAACTGATTGGATGATGCACTCTTAAAAATTGAATATATAACAATATGGAATTTTACATAAAGAACATGGAGGATCCTGGGTTTGATGCCTCTTTTATGCAATCTGACGAGGAAATAGGAATGCTATTGACTCAAATAGAAACATGCATTTTTACAAAAAAAGGAGATGTGTTAGGAGACCCTGCGTTTGGTGCAAATTTAGAAGACTACGTGTATTCATTTATGTTTAATGATTCAATGTTAAAGAATGTTATAACCGAACAATTTAATAGATACATTCCTTTAGCAAGAAAATATAACACGCAAGTTGAGGTTGAATTTTTAGGCCAAAATGAAAGAAACGTAGTGTTTGTAGATATAACGATAGATAATACATACAAAGTAGAAATCTATATATAAAATAGAATAAATAACAAATGGCAGAATTTAAATTTTTATCAACGGCTAGAATAAGAGCCAGTGAAATGATCGATGACACTCAATCATACATTGCTAGGGTTTATGGCCGAGCTGGCGAATTATTTACGTCAGCATCTCCATTTTCTCAAATATTGAGCGTTCTTTCTCAAATAACTGAAATGATATTCTATTATGTTGAAGATTCTACAATCGAGCAGAATATTTTAACAGCACAAAATCCAGAATCAATATACGGTTTATCAAGGTTGGCCGGTCATGACTCATTTAGAGGTACCTCCTCTATTGGAGAAATCAAATTAAGATTAAATACTTCTGCTGGAGACGAAATTGCTGGAGATGCTCTAAATATACCAGCGAATACAGTTATTAAGTCTGAAAAGAACGGCTTAGAATATGTTTTAAAAACAAATCAAGATCAATTTAGAATTGAAAAAAGTAATTCAGGCTATATAAATATCCCAGTAGTACAGGGTAAAATAGAAAAACAAGATGTTACGGGTACTGGAGATAGTTTACAATCATTCAATATTATTATTAAAGGAAACACGGATCATCATTCAGTTAGGATTCTAGTTAATAGTGAACTATGGAGTAAATATGATTCACTATACGACATGAAAGTAGGAACTAAAGGATATTTAGTTAAGACTGGAATTTCTGGTGGTTTAGATATTTATTTTGGTAATGGATCATTTGGTGATATTCCAAATGAAGGGGCTACTATTGAAATAGAATACATAATTACAGATGGTGCCGCTGGTAATTTAAGTGGTTCGAAAGATTTAAGATTTAAATTTGAAACAGAAGGATCTGATTCTGTTGGAGAGACATATGATTTAAACGAAATGCTAGAAGCAAGCTTCACTATTGCTCCAAAAATGGGATCAGATCCTGAGAGTACTGAGCTTACTAAATTATTAGCACCACTACAATCACATTCTTTTGTTCTAGCAACACCGAATAATTACGAAGCATTTTTATCTAAGTATGGTATGTTTTCATATCTAGATGCTTATAATACAACAGACGACGGTTATATTGACGATGACAATGTGATATATTTATTTATGTTACCAGACACTAAAAGAAAACTAACAAAGAATAATGACTACTTTAATATTCCTATAGATGAGTTCTTCTTTTCTGAAGATGAAAAGAATGGAATTTTACAAACTTTAGAAAATAGTGGAAGACAAATGGTAACTACTGAGGTAAAAATTGTAGAACCTAAAGTACAGTATTTTAGAATGGATGTTAAGGTAAGATATTTTGAAGGTTTTAATAAACCAGCTCTTTATTCTGAAATTAGAGCTAAAATATCTGATTACTTAATTAATATAACAAGAAGAGATCGCTTACCAAAATCAGACATTATTGCTCTTTTAGAAGGCATTGAAGGTATCGATTCAGTAAACGTTAAATTTACATCAGAAAAAGAAGAAACAGCAAGAAGACTTGGTTATTATGTTACTGAAACAGTAAATGTTACACCATCTACGCCGGTTCTTGAAGGTATCGGTAACGGAAAACAAAAATATGTTTTCTTTAAAAGAACAGTATCTAAGAATCAGGTTAATTTTGAACCGAATGCAGCTCTTCCAGAAAATGTAATAAATTTAGATTCATTTGGAGATATACTTCTTGAAAAAGAAGAAGTTGCACTATTTAGAGGAGATTGGATGGATAGAGAAAGCGCAATAATATTAGATGACGCTAAAATGGGAGAACATGCAGCTCTTTCAATATACTTTGATGAACCTGCTGTTAAAAACACTATTTTCTCTAAAATACAGGCACAAAATAGAAAAGCACTATAATGGACGTTACTAAAAATTTATTTAAAGTAAGAAAAAAGAGAAACTATGATGTTAGAAAGAATATCTTAGATGATCGAAAGCATGTTGGTAATGATTATAGAGAGAACGTTTTATTAAATTCTCTTTCAAGACACATTCAAAGAAATCCGAATTTAACAGATTTTTTAATAATGATACAACACGTTGTTGCTGATTTAATTGATAGTGTTTCGTATTTAAAAACATATAAGTCGTATACTATTAAAAAGAATGACAAAAAAGTAAGATAACAAATGGCAATTCAAAATTTAAGATTTTTTGATAGTGACTCAAATGACCTAAACCTGATTTATAATCAGGATGATCTTGTTTGGGAGGGTGTTTGTTATTTACCAGAAGTTTCTTCTGGGTTATATGAAACTCTTTCAATTCATGTACTTGAAAAAGTAGAAGGTAAGCTTGGAAACGAGAGAATGGTTTCGCCAATCTCAAATTCAGGTCAACCCGCAACATACGCTGCTGAATTTTTAAATGATTATGAATTTAGTAACGATATATTTCTATATAGTGCGACAGAGAAGGATGGAGAATTATTTGTAGAAAAGAATAACGTACAAGAGGCTAGTATACTAAATCAACTTAATACCGCTGGTTTTAATCAAACATCAGGACTTTTTATAGTTGAGTCTGGAACACCTTCTAATGCTATAACATATAATATAGCTTTAAACAGCGATGTTGAAGGATATCACACTAGAATACTTAGAATATGGGAACCAACAACAGGTGGAGACGTAATTGAAGTTGCTAGAATCAGAATATACGGTGAAGTTGAAGCAGAAGACGAAAGATTAAGAGTTCTTTTATCAAACATGGGAATGTTACTTGAAGAAACTGATTATTTTATCTTTAAAAAATCAGACATTAAAGAGCTTTCAACTGACTGGAAAATATTAAATGAAAAAAGAAAGGAATTATTATTACAAGCCTCTCAAATCAAACCATTTATTGGAACTTACAAAGCTCTTCTAAGTGCAATTGATTTCTTTGGATATGATAAAATAACCCTAAAAGAATATTGGCTAAATATAAATGAACAATCTGAAAACTTTGGTAAATTAAAAGCAGTTGCTGTACCAAATCAAGATGTTGTTGGTTTTTTAGCAAACAAGAATAATGGAAATCAACTTCCAAATTCAAACCAAAAGAAAACATCAAGATTTTCTTTAGTATATAGACTGAATGAAGCAGATGGCGGTTTAGATGAATGGGATATTCCAACAGTAAAAGAATCTCTTGATTTTTCTCCAGATGAGGTACTTATAAAATTGTATGGTCTTAAGAGAAAACTACAAAAAGATTATTTACCACTACAAGCTAAAATTGTAGATATTACAGGAGAAGGGGATTACTTTTCACAATTTAATATGAATGTTTGGAATAACCAACAAGTTATTAAAAACCAAACCGCTGGTGTAGAAGTTGAATTTAAAAGATACCCTGAAGATAGACAATTATTTATTGAAGATTTAAGAAAGGTTGATTATAGATTAACGGGAATGGATCAAACATTTCCTCTTGATGTTACTGTAAATCCAATAACTGAAACTTCAGTTAATACAGAGGTTATTGATTCTATTAATAATTTCTACACAGAATATTACGATAAAAATTTAAATACGTTTAACACTATTACAGGAATTCCAGTTGGAGCACCTCTTGTATTAAATGTAGAATCATATAAAGATACCTGGGATGAAGCTGAATTTTCATGGATGGACGCAACAGATACTGGAGACGATCATTTAGAATGGAATAATTGGTGGAAACAAAATATTTATGAAGTTGAATGGATCATATCAGGACCTAATGGATATTTAAAAACATATAGAGGAAGTATAGATACGTATTCAAAGCTTGCAATTGTTTTACCATTTGCTGGTGATTATAGTATAGAGTTGGGTATGCATGATTTATTTAATGTTAGAAGTTCTTACAGAAAACCTAACTATATTAATGTAAAAAATAAAAATGTAGAGGTTTACGGTGTTTCTCAAAAATTACTTCCAAAATTAAATTGGAATCAATATAAATATCAATGGGATCATGCTGGTTCAGATTGGGATCATTCAGCAGAGCATTTAGATGAGGTTGATGATATTATCGCGACCTATTATTTAACTCTCGATAGAGCAAATTATGTACATGACTCTGAAGATGTTGGTGGTTTTGAATTCTCAACAGTTAGAAGATTTGCTGATACTTCAAGTCCAACTGGATTTGGAGAAACTACTGGACCATATAGATGGAATGAATTAAAACCGCATGTTTGGAACGATGGTCAAGATATTGATTGGAATATGACAAGAGTAGGTGGAGACATAAACGCTTCGTTTAAAATAGATATTAGAACTAATCAAGGATATTCTAACGGTCATTTCTTTCAAATTTCACAAATCCATCCAGTAACTAATCAATTAATTACTGATTCTTATATAATACAAGCAGCATATCCGACAGATCACTTAGATTTAGCAGAGTGGAACAACGTTGCGACTGAATTAAATTCATTAAATCCAATCGATTATCCAATTATCACTAAATTTAATTTTAATGCGATACTAATAGATAATAATGGAGATGGAATAGTTGACGAATGCTATCATATATTAGTTGTAGGTAAAGAGCCTTCAAGATCATATGAATATGAAAACGTTGGGTTTAATAACCCATTAGGAGGTACTGTAATTGCAGGGTCTGAACAGCATCATGAATGCTACAATCCAACGTTCTTTGACTTAGAGCTAATAGATTCTCATAAAGAATTAAGAATGTTAAATCACTTGACGCTGTCATATGATATAACAAACATGCCAGGTATTGTTTCTCAAAAATGGGTGTTGAAAAATAATACACTAAATATAAAGGATATATATTATAATAATAAGTATCTGACTCATTTGTTTAAGAACAAAGGTGATTACTCAGTTGAGCTAGAACTTATGGATGTTAATGGAAATATAAATACAACAAATAAAAATATAATTAAAATCATTTAAAATGGCAAACATTACACAAATATTAGGAACAGATAGTCTATCTTCTTCTAGAATTATCCTTAACGATAATTTTTCAGAATTAAACACTGGACTTTCTGCAATCGAGGCATTATTAGATACTAGTAATCAGAATTTAACGCTTACTGGTAAAGTTATTTCCGGAGAATTAGAAGTATTCAATGGTTCTATTAAATTCGCGGTAACACCAACTCAAATTGTTAGCAATGTAGAATCTAAGCATACTGCTGACGTAGTTTTACAAAAAGGTATTAGCTACGAAACAAGCAGCTCAGCAGGGTCTGGTATAACAATACTACCTACTGTTAATCAATACGATGAATCTACTATTTTTATAGATGCATC
>TARA_B110000879_G_scaffold67154_1_pt1 | contig 20420 bp, 39 predicted proteins | sample TARA_B110000879 | Tara Oceans TARA_B110000879 (sample SAMEA4398094) | marine metagenome | biome: Polar Biome; feature: [SRF] surface water layer (ENVO:00010504); material: water (ENVO:00002006), including particulate matter (ENVO:01000060) such as... | depth 5 m
AGAAGGGTGATTTAGGATTCCACGGAAACTTATTCGGGGGAAAATTATTAGCTTGGTGTGACGCTGCCGGCGCCGCCTTAGCCACGCAAATAGCCGACACACCTCGTATGGTCACTGTGTTAATTGATGAATGTTTGTTTAAGAAACCTGCAAGAGAAGGTCATCTACTAAAAATATACGGAATGGTCGACACTATTGGTAGGACGTCGGTCACCTTAAAGTTAGAAGCGAGGGCCCATAACGTTTATTCTGGTAAACAATCTATTATACTGTCTACGAATATAAAGTTCGTTAGGATTGATGAAAACAACGAAGCGTTACCAATTTCACAAAAGGTAAGAGATAAATACAACAAATCCAAATAGGTTGTAGGGGGTGTAAATAAGTGACACCAACCATTATTTTGGCTTTTTAAAAAAATTAGATATTTATATTAAAAAACTATTACTATGGGAAAATTAAAAAATTTATTTAATGGAATAAAAAGTTGGTTAATATCTAACGGTGTTGAAGGAATATTAGGTCTTGTTTTAGGTTTAATATTGTGGTCGTTTGGATATAAAATATTTGCAGGGTTTTCATTCGGAGTTTTTGCAACTAGAAATTGGGATATATTAGTTAATTTCATATCTAAAAAAATAAACAAAAAATAAAACACTTTAGGATGAAACAAGAACAAATAATGGGTATTATTAGACACGTACTAACCTTTGTTGGTGGTATAGTTGTTGCTAAAGGTTTTGCGGACGAGACATTCATTATGGAACTAACCGGTGGGATTATAACACTTGTTGGTGGTATATGGTCGATAGTCTCTAAAATTAAAACTGAGAAATAAATTAAAATAAGTTAAAAATAAAAAAACCCCTTAATTGGGGTTTTTTTTATGGTTAACGTCATTAATTTCGTTTCAAGACTTCTTTTTTATAGTAGTTGTCAAACCCTTTCATCATTTCCGTGATTGTCGGATTAGTTTCAGTACCGATTACGTTATCTACCAACCCAAATTTCTTAGCTTCATCAGAGTTAAACCATTTGTCATTACGTGACAATTCGTAAACCTCATCAAAACTTTTACCTGAGTTCTCAGCTAATATTTTAAATAACATATAGTTATATTTTTCAGCCTCCTTTTGGTTAATTCTCGTTTCTTGAATATTACCCTGACTTCCGTGACTAACCATGTGAGTCATAACTTTAGAGAATATTAGTGAAGAACGTTTACCTTTTGTACCTGAAGATAATAGTATGGAACCCATAGATGCACACATACCAACATTAGTAGTACCTACGTCAGACTTAACATAGTTCATAGTATCTCTAATTCCAAGACCTGAAAGTACACTACCTCCCGGAGTGTCCAAATAAAGATTAATATCTTGAGTATCGGTGGTATCTAAGAACATTAGTTGTGCTTGGATTATAGAAGCCATTTTACTATTTACATCACTTGAGACCCATATTATCCTATCCATCATTAATCTTGAGAAAATGTCGAGTTGTGTTGCTCTCATTTCTCTCTCCTCCAATATATAAGGTGTCATTGACCCGGTAACTAACTTACCGTATTGGTCCATTTCTAATGATGAGACTCTATGGTCACTCATTGCGTATTTTTGAAATTCTTTTCCGTAATTCATATCTTATTTTTATATGTTTATTGATTTAAATACAAATGTAAGATAAATAAAACTAAGTAACAAGTATAAAATAGGTTGATTTACTTGAAAGTTTTCAATATACTTACTTATGTTAAATAAAAATATAAAATGAGTAAAATGAGTAAATGGTTTATCAGAGAGAAGAAAGGTAAAATAAGTAAGAAAGATTTATTTCTTATCCCAACTATAAAGGTATGGTACAATAAAAGGACGTTTTTAGAAACGGGGGTTCATACTCCGGCGTTAGGGGTAAAATTTCACTTATTCGTATTTGAATTCTCAATAGCGTTCCAAAAAGGGTACTAATATGTCAGATAAAAAACCTGATTTAGTTGTATGGTCCAAAGAAAAAGGATATTATTCTAAGAGTTTAGAATACCCAACTAGTTTAGGTTCTGCCGTGTTTGAGGTCCCTAACGTCCCATTGTTTAGAGAAAAATCATCTAAAAAAATGATGGATACCTTTAACCAAGAAAAAAATGAGATTGTTGACCAAGTTAAAAGACTATATGAACAGTATAACGACTCCATTATGGTTTGGGAATCAAAATTTAATTTTGAACCTATAGTTGGAAAATCATATTTTTTATATAACTTTGGCAACAAAGATACATTATCTTTAATTTCTCCGGAAGAATGGGATAAGATTGAAGGTTTTGTTGGGGAGTTTAAGTTAAATAGCGAAAACAAATGGTTAAGAATAAACGAAAGGAAAATAAGTGGTTAACACATATAAATAAAAAATTATGAAAGATAAAATAGTTGAAAGACTTCTTGAGTTGGAACAAATATCCATCCGAAATGCGGATGTCATTATTAATAATGGTGAAAGAAAAGTTTTAATAATTGAAGAATTAAAGGATGACGGGTTTATTACGATACACGAGACGATTGTTCTTTTAAAGGAGAAAAATGAGTTCGTATTACCGTTTGGAACGCCTAATGATACTCAGTATCCTCCGGTGATTCGAAAATATACTGATTGGACATATGACCCACATAGACCGGGACAACCAAGATGGGAAGTGACGTGTAGTAACAATTTAAATGATGTGGGAGGAGATGAATAAATTAGATAAAAATTACTTAAGTCTCTTAAGGGATATCTTAAATGACGGAGTTGAAAAATCCGACAGGACGGGAACCGGGACAATCTCATTATTTGGGAAACAGATAAGACATAAAATGTCGGATGGGTTTCCACTGCTAACTACTAAGAAGATGGCGGTTAAAACTATGATGACCGAATTAAAGTGGTTCTTAAAAGGAGATACTAATATTAAGTATTTGGTAGATAACGGGTGTAATATATGGAATGGAGATGCTTATAAATCATATCAAAACGCTATTGTAGAAGTTGGATTATTTGATACTATGATGGACCAAGAAGAATTCATTGGTAAAATCAAAACCGATGATGAGTTTGCAGAGAAGTGGGGTGAATTAGGTCCAATCTACGGAAAGCAATGGAGAGATTGGGATGGTAGACAAGAACGAGACGGTTCTTATGATATGAGTCTCGACCAAATCGCTAACCTAATATTTCAGTTAAAAAGAAATCCGGATTCTCGCAGGCTTATGGTTAACGCTTGGAATGTAGGAGAGTTGGATTCAATGGTTCTTCCACCTTGCCATTATGGATTTCAAGTTTATACGAAAGAATTAGGGTTGGATGAAAGGATAGATATTTATAATGGTAGTAGAGTACCAATGAACAGGTCATCGGATTATTTTCATGAACATATGGACGATTATGGTATACCAAGAAGGTCTATATCCTTAATGTGGAACCAAAGAAGTGTGGACACATTTTTAGGGTTACCTTTTAATATCGCAAGTTATGGGACTTTACTATGTTTAATCGCTAAGGAAGTTGGGATGGTACCTGATGAGTTAATTGGTAATTTAGGTGATGTTCATTTATATTCGAACCATATAGAACAATCAAGAGAACAAACGTTGAGAGAACCATATAGGTTACCAACCGTATATTTTAGTAATCTGAATTTATTAGACGGGGAATTTGATTATGAAATACGTGATTACAATTATCACCCAACAATTAAAGCACAAATAAGTAATTAAATTATGGACAAAAGAATCGATGAAATACTCATCAAAGAACACGTTAGACAGTCAAATACTATTGAACTAATTGCAAGTGAGAACTTCGCATCTGAGGCTATTATGGAATTAGCTGGTTCGGTATTCACTAATAAATATGCTGAAGGATATCCCGGAAAGAGATACTACAATGGATGTGAACACATGGATGAGGTAGAGAATCTTGCGATAGAGGAACTCAAAAAGTTATACGGTTGTAACTTTGCGAATGTACAACCTCATTGTGGGGCAAATGCTAATACTGCGGTATTCCAAGCATTCCTAAAACCTGGAGATATAATACTCGGAATGGATTTGGCTAGTGGTGGACATTTATCTCATGGTAGTAAACCTAACATATCGGGTAAAGTTTATGACGCACATTCATATGGGGTAGATGGGGATGGTTATCTAAACTACGACGATATAAGAACCAAAGCATTAGAAGTTAAACCTAAAATGATTATTGCTGGTGCGAGTGCGTATTCAAGAATAATAGATTGGAATAAGTTTAGAGAGATATCAGATGAGGTGGGAGCAATTCTATTAGTAGACATGGCTCACTACTCAGGTCTTATTGCGGGTGGTGTATATCCTAACCCAATTGAGTTTGCCGATGTAGTAACTTCAACAACACATAAAACTCTTAGAGGTCCGAGAGGTGGAATAATTATTTGGAATAACTCAAACTTTACAAAGAGAATAAATGGGGCGATATTTCCTGGTACACAAGGTGGACCGTTAATGCACATAGTTGCCGCTAAAGCACAATGTTTTATAGAGGCGAACACATCAGAGTTTAAAGAATATTGTGTTAAAGTAAAAGAAAATGCGAATCATATGTGTGACGTATTCAAAGAAAATAATATCCCGATTCTAACAGATGGAACTGATTCACATTTAATTTTAATTGACCTATCAACTAAAAAACATAGTGGAAGAGTGGTTGCGGATAAGTTAGAAGAGAATGGTATTACCGTCAATAAGAATGGTATACCTAACGACCCGAGAAGTTTTATAGAAACAAGTGGTATCCGAATCGGAACTGCCGCTGAAACAACAAGAGGACATGGTAGAAATTGGTTCAGAGAATTGGCAAGAAAAATAAGTAAAATCATAAATGAATAAATTATGTTACAGACAATATTACTCATATTATTATTCGTTATAGAGATATTCGCTTTTGGGTGGTTAATATGGGATGCAAAATTAGGTCGGGAAAAAAGAGAACAAATAATCCAACTCGAAAGACAAATACTAAAACTAGAGAAAGTAATAATAACAATGGAAAAAACTATAATCAAAAAATTAAATAAATAAATATGAAGAAATTTTTAAACACATGGTATCCAATTATAATAGCATTCACAGCAATGATATATTCAATTGGGTTAGGATTATTCGGACACACCGAAGAAGCTCAATACTCAGCTCATTGGGCAGGAACTATTTTACTATTCGCTATAGCAATTAGACAAAGAAGAGTATTATGAATATAGCGATGTTTATAGTAGGTGGATTTATATTTTCAGTATATATGTTTTTTACATTTTGGAATATATTCTACGGAGCTAGAAAAAATAGAGAAGAAAATTACCCAGATTACTATGGTAGACATGGTCAAATGAGGGGTGAAAATATAAAATCAGATAAAGAAGAAGTTAAATGAGTAAAATGGACCCAAACGAATATGTGGATTTAGACAATACTGAGTACGATGCTTGGTCAGTACCTTCCGAAACGGAATATAATGATGATGAATACGAATATTAAAAAATTTAAATAGATGAGCCTTAAAAAAATACAAAAGGAGTTTAGAGAAACAGATAGTAAAGAATTAGTATCATCTGTTGTAGATAATTTTATATTTGGGTTATTAGGGGCGGTCCTAATGGTCTTTATAGCAGAACGAGTAGATATACTAGTTGTATTAGGATATATGGTATATTATTTCTTTTTAGGTAGAGTGGTTAATAGACCTAAATACATCACAAGTTTAGGAAAGTTTATAGTATTTCCGGTACCAACCGCAATTGGAGCATTTACAGGTTATAAATTAGCTTATGTTTTATCATCTTTTTTTTAAAGTGGTATTTATATTTTAAACAAGTAAAAAAAATAATAATGGTTTAACTTTCCATTTCAAAAATAAAGTTATACATTTACATTATATAAAAAAATAAAATTATGTCAAAAACAAAACAAGGTGATACCGTAAAGGTAAATTACACAGGTAAATTAGAAGATGGTACAATCTTCGACACATCATTAACTGAGGGTAGAGGTCCTATCGAAGCAAAATTAGGGGAAGGTCAACTAATTAAAGGTTTTGAAAGTGCTTTATACGATATGAGTGAAGGGGAAAAGAAATCCGTTGAGATTTCACCTGAAGACGCTTACGGTGAAGTTAAAGATTTCATGGTTAGTGAAGTCCCATTAAATCAACTACCGGAAGGTGTTAAGGTTGGTGAAATGTTACAAGGTCAAGGACCTCAAGGACCAATCAACGTGAAAATCGCGGAACTTAAAGAAGATGTTGCGATAGTAGACGCCAACCACCCATTAGCAGGTAAAAAACTTATATTTGATTTAGAGTTAGTTGGAATTAACTAAACGAATTTAAGTTAGGTAAAAAAGGAAATTCATTTGAATTTCCTTTTCTTTTTCTATATGTGAAATATGGGTATTTTCCAAATAAAAGTTGATTTTAGTTTGGTAAAACACCTATTAATTATTATATTTGTAGAAATTAAACACCATTTATTATGACCAACGAAGAATATACTGAAGAATTATTATATAATGTACACCAATCAGGGGTATTTGTGGATTTTATGATTAGAGTAGAAAAAGAAACCATGATTGAACCTAAAAAACCTATTTACCAAATTAGAGAAATGGTTTACTACGATATGTTAAAACAAGGTTTAATTAAAGTTTCACATCAATAGATGATGAAATCACATATGGTTCAGTAAAAACTATACATTTTAAAGATTCTTCAATTATTAAATGTAAACCATATGGGTAATTATCGATAGTATCGTCTACTTGATTGACCAATAAAGTACAATCAATTATAAATTTAGATGCATTAGTCGAATATTTAAAGTGGTTGACTTTAATCTCAGAACCTTCACCATATAAATGTATTACATCACTTTTAAAAGTGTTGTTAATTATATCTCCCAAAACTAAGTCATATATCATACCCTAATTATAAACAAATAAAATAATTTGAAAAGTTTGAATATGTGATTTTATATTCTTATATTTGTAAATATAAAGATATACATTATGAATAATACTAATTTAAATACTGAAACAACAGACTTCGCTTGGGTTATAAATGTGTTACAATCGTCAGAGATAAAATCACATTTAATGGTTAGTGATAAATTATTTAATTTATTTATTGCAAAGTGGGGGGTTACCGATGGTAACAAATTAAAAAAGTATTCTGATATGTATGACAAATTTAGATTTGTTACTAAGCGTAAAATAAAAATAATATGAAAAAATTACTATGGTTAGATGATATGAGAGACCCGTTCACTGAAACTTGGTTATTATCATACGCCTCTGATTTCGATGAGAATAGAGAAAACGTAGTTTGGGTAAAGAACTACGAAGATTTCATCACATGGATTACGGAAAATGGGTTACCTTATAAAGTGGCTTTCGACCATGATTTAGGTCAGGATGTTGCAGACGAGAAAGTCGACAAGGGAATGAGTAAACGAAAGTCTAGAATGGAAAAGAAAGGAATTAAAGATGGTAAAGACGCCGCAAATTGGATGGTTGACTATTGTTTAGATAATGACCAAGACGTTCCATTGTTCACGATACAAAGCGCAAACCCAACAGGTGCCGATAACATCAGAGGATTATTATTAGGAGCAACTAAATATATTAATAAAAGATAATACAAGACTTATGGAACCGGAAAAAGATATATTTGAGAAATGGGCTGAGGAAAAAACCCCATTAATTACAAGATTAAAATGGAGATGGGAAGAGGTTAGTCGTCTACCTAGAATATTTGGACAATCTATAAAGAGTGTGTGGTATTGGTTACCTATTATTTGGAAAGACAGGCATTATGATTCTCATTATATCTTTGAGATAATGATGTACAAAATCAAGGCCCAGTCTAAATACATCGGAGAAAGGGACATTCATACTAGAGCCAAGAGAGATTCTGAAGTTATGATGACTTGTGTTCGATTAATGAAAAAGGTTCAAGATGAGTTTTATCGTTCAGAGTATAGTGACTACCATAAGACAAAACACTGGTTTGAACCTACTGAAAGGGAAGGTTATAGTTCTTGGGAGTCTAAAATCTTAGAGGAGAATTTTGATGATTACTTTAAGAAATATCCTCTAATTTACAAGAGAGTCCTAAATGGGGAAGGTATTTTTAAATTGGATGGTACCGATGATAAACAGAGGATTGCGATGAACATCGGACATATAAATCACGAAAGAGTACGTAAGTTATTGTTTAAATTAATGGAACAAAATATAGAAAGATGGTGGGATTAATAATAGCGGGAGTGATATTTGTGTTATTGTGGGTTGGAATAATCTATGAACTTAATAACGCACCGCAAATAGATGAATTTGGAAATATAATAAAAAAAAAAGATGATGAATAGAAGTAGTGAAAGTAGTATTATTGGTGGAGTTTGTGGAGGAATAGGAGAATGGTCGGGAATACCACCAATCTTATGGAGAATTGCTTTTCTCTTTTTTATACCTGCTGCTTTTTGGATATATATAGCATTGTGGGTTTTACTTAAAAAACAATAAGATATGAAGTATAAATTAGAAATGTATGGTTGGGAAGTTGAAGCAACTGGTCACTCACTAACAGATGAACAAGTTAAATCTATACAAGATTTAATGGAAACCAATGGTGCCGACGAACTATGGGAAATTCGTCATGACATTGAAATTGAAGGTATTGTTGATGACCTTTATAGTCCTGACCTTTATCACGTATCTCGTGGATTGGACAATAGTGGTCTTTGGTTCTCACTTAGAAATGAGAAGGATGAGAAAGTTTTACAGTTTGAACCGTCAGATATGGGGGATATCTATGAGATATTAGGTGATTCCGCCGATGACATACCATATGAAGGTTATTTGGCAATACCGGGCGATGGTGATAAGTCTGAAGTGGACAACATACTTGCGATATTTGATGAGAATAAAGGTGGTATTGCTGAGTACGAAGAGTTTCAATCTGATGAAGTACCAACCGCTAAAGATTTCTGTGTCCAACACGGGGATATTGGAACACCCGACGGTGATTGGGATTTTATCTCTAAAGTGTTTTTTAAAGGTAAGGAATTAGAAGTATACGACCATCTAGATAATAGTGGTAAAGCTTCAACTGTTGAGATTTACCGTAAAAATAACCCAACAATTAGTTAAATGAAAAAATATATAAATATATATGATATTTACGCACAAATATACTTATTACCGTTTATTAAGGTAACTCACGATAAATCACTTAATGGTGAGTTGGAACTTATATTTGGTTGGTTTAATAAGGAATTGGCGATAACAATATCAAAACAAAAATAGATGTGGAAATAGGTAAAATGAAATTTAGTGAGGCGTACCCATATTTGAAGGAGATAGCCGATATGTACGGGTTAAAATTAAATAGGGTTGACGAGTTTAGATTGGCTAGAATGTTATTAGTTAATTTATACGGTTCAGAGTTTAATTAAAAATAAACTTAACCTTTTACCATTATATTCTTGTGGGTTTAATAATTATTCGTTATATTTGTAGATAATAAATAAAAAAAGAAACATGAAAATCACATTTATATCCGACACACATACATTACATAATGAACTTGATGGTCAATTACCAGGTGGTAATTTACTAATCCACGCTGGAGATATAATGAATAGTGGTTACAAAAAACAAGAGATTCATGATTTTTGTAAATGGTTTGAATCGCAGGATTACAAATATAAAATCTTTATTGCGGGTAATCATGACAAAATGTTTGAAGGTCACCCGTTAGAGTCAAATACGATTGTAAACAACTACGATGTTACTTATCTACAAGATGATGAATCTATCGTTGAAGGTGTTAAAATTTATGGGTCTCCATGGCAACCATGGTTTCATAATTGGGCTTTCAACTTACCGAAAGGTGGGGATACGTTAATGTCAAAATGGGAAGCAATTCCAAAAGATACGGGTATTCTAGTTACACACGGACCTCCACAGGGACATTTAGATGTTAGTGGACCTCCGTATAATGAACCGAATTTAGGATGTTCTCTATTAAGAGTTAAGGTTGATGAAATTAAACCTAAAATTCACGTTTTTGGACATATACATGGGTCTTATGGTTATAAATTTCATAATGGTATACATTTTATTAACGCTTCAATTCTAAACGAGAAATACCAATATAAAAACAAACCACTTACCGTTGAGTGGGACCCTGACACTAATGAGTTGGACTTCGTTTAAATAAAAAACCCTACCTTAATCGGTGGGGTTTTTTTCTTCAGTTAAAGTTGTTTTTTTTTCTTTTTGTATTTGATTAACTAAATAACCTGATATTGCGAATTCTAAAGTTGCCCACATAATAAAATCAGACATACTTAAAGTTTCGTATTTTTTATATAAAAAAAATACCATCCCTATTTGACCAGTTAGGAATGCGACTCCGGACTCCACCCTTTTCTTGGAAAAATAAGATTTTTCATCACTATATAGTTTAACGATTTCTTTTATAAACCATTTAATATTAGTCCACCCGAAAAATTTTTTATTGTTTGACATATCGTTTGTTTATTATAAATATATGTAAAAATGAAAAAAGGGATTGTAGCGATACATCCCTTTTAATTTCGTTACCTTAACAGTAACGGTCCTAAATCCCCTAAAAAGGGGGTCGTTATTTTATTTGACATTCACAATTAGTGCAAGAACACCCTTCTGTGAGACAATTTTCGTTACAAGTACAATTTTTAGTGTCCATAATATTATTTTTCTTTAATTAAGACCTGACATCTCTTAAGATATTCTTTCGCTCTTGGATTTGGGTCAGTATGTTTTAATACTTTTTCAATATCTTTAACCAAATCTTCACCGTGCTCATTTTCACGATATAGTTCAATTACTTTATCCATAGCTTTAAAACAATTTTTATTAGTTTCGTCAAAGTAGTTTCTACCTCTAAATTTATCTAAATGGTTCATTAAATCGTAAGATAAGTGTTCACCACCGTCTTTAATATTTGGGTGTAACCTTAATGTTTTTAATATGTCTAAAGTGTCGGCCATTCCATTAATACCTCCATTTCGTTTATATAAATCAGAAGTATAATTTTCATAATCTTTTTGGGGTCCAACAATATTATCTAACGATATTACATTAGTTGATACACACCTTTCTTTCTTATTTGGTGACTTATCTTCCTTTAAAAGGTGATTAATAAGGTTATTAAACTTTTCTTCTTGTATTTTTATTTTCATAATGATAAATATTTACTTACTATAAATACTACGGAAATATGAAATATTAATTCTTAATATACTTCATTTGAAAAAAAAAATCCGGAACATTACATTCCGGATTAAAAATTTAGTCAACTTCCTCAAATTCGACATCCGAAGAATCTATATCAGCCCCATCATCTTCAGACACATTTTCATACATCTTTTGACTAGCCGATTGTAATTTGGTGTTTAGGTCATCCATATGTGTTTTAACATTCTCCATCTCTTTTTTAGAGTGAGAATCTTTTAATTTTTCAATCAGACCATTTAACTCCTCTTTATCTTCTTCAGAAATCTTATCTCCCATATCCGTAATAGTTTTATTACTTTGGAAAATTAGGTTATCCGCCGAATTCAACATCTCAACCTCTTCCTTCATTTTATTGTCAGATTCGGAATTTTCTTCGGCTTCAACTTTCATTCTTTCAATCTCCTCTTTAGAAAGTCCTGATGACGATTCGATACGAATTGATTGGGTTTTATTAGTGCCCTTATCCACTGCCGATACGTTTATAATCCCGTTCGCGTCAATATCGAATATTACTTCGATTTGTGGAATACCCCTTTGAGAAGGTGGTAAACCGTCTAAGTGAAAACGTCCAATCGTTTTATTATCTTTCGACATAGTTCTTTCACCTTGTAGTACATGAATCTCCACACTTGGTTGATTATCAATAGCGGTTGAGAAAACCTGAGACTTTTTACTTGGTATTGTCGTATTAGATTCGATTAACTTTGTAAATACCCCACCCATAGTTTCAATACCTAATGATAGAGGTGTTACATCTAATAAGAGTACGTCATTAATATCCCCACTTAGTACACCACCTTGTATGGCCGCACCTAAAGCAACGACTTCGTCCGGATTAACTCCCTTTGAAGGTTCCTTACCGAAGAAATCTTTAACCGCTTTTTGAATTGCTGGAATTCTTGTCGTACCACCAACTAAAATCACTTCATCAATTTCACCAACTGTAAGGTTAGCGTTACTCATAGCCTTTTTACAAGGTTCTATCGTTCGTTTAATTAATAAATCTGTTAATTGTTCGAATTTAGCTCTCGTTAACTTTGTAACTAAATGCTTAGGTCCTGTTGAATCCGCACTTAAATAAGGTAGGTTAATTTCAGTTTCAGAGGTTGATGAAAGTTCAATCTTAGCCTTTTCCGCTGAATCACGTAACCTTTGAATGGCGATTGGGTCGTTAGATAGGTCAAACCCATTTTGGGATTTGTACTCTGACTTTAAGAAGTCAACAATGACATTATCAAAATCATCACCACCTAAGTGAGTATCACCGTCAGTTGATAAAACCTCAAAGACACCATCACCTAAATCTAGTATTGATACATCGTGAGTTCCACCACCACAGTCAAATACCGCAATAACTTTATCACTACCTTTTTTGTCCATACCGTACGCTAACGCTGCGGCAGTTGGTTCGTTAATTATACGTCTAACGTTTAATCCCGCAATTTCACCAGCTTCTTTAGTTGCTTGTCTTTGAGAATCATTGAAGTACGCAGGAACTGTGATAACGGCTTCGGTAACACTTTCACCCAAGTATTCTTCAGCGGTTTTTTTCATTTTTTGAAGTACCATCGCCGAAATCTCCTGAGGGGAGTATTTTCTATCCGATATATTAACTCTAGGTGAGTTATTATCCCCTTTAGAGATTTTATAAGACATTTTACCAATTTCACTTTTTGATTCGTCGTAAGTCGAACCCATAAATCTTTTAATTGAATAAATAGTCTTTTCCGGATTCATAACGGACTGTCGTTTTGCCGGGTCACCAATTTTTCTTTCACCTTCGTTTTCAAGAAAGGCTACTATTGACGGGGTGGTTCTTTTCCCCTCAGAGTTAGGTATTACGATAGGTTCTGAACCTTCCATAACTGATACACAAGAGTTAGTTGTGCCTAAATCAATTCCAATAATTTTTCCCATAATGTTTCTAATTTTGTTAAAGTATATGTATTTTATTTTATTACATCAAGTATATTAACAAAACTATACCAAATAAAAAAACCTGACATATAGTCAGGTTCATTAAAAAAATACTGTCAAAAAGACAAATTATGTGTTTGTGAAGCTTAATATAGTCAGACCCAATTTATTTGCTACTATACTTAATAAACTTTCATCATTAGTTCCCCATGTTGATAATTCACTTTGTGTTAATACAACATTTTCAGTTGCCCCTTTTGTTATGTTAAACATTGTCCCCTCGGGATTAATTAATGGTACTCCGAATTGTGCCGAGAAAATATTAGTGTCGACTCCGGGTGTGTAGTTATAACAAACTACCGCCATATGGGTTAGGCTTATGGTTTCCGAACTAAATGGTGTGATAGTTTTTATTTGTTGTGCCGTAGGTGTGATTTCTGCTATAATCATAGTTTTTTATTATAAATATATGCGATTTATAAAAAAAAATAAAGATATATTCTTACGTATATTAAGTTAACCCTTAGTTTTACTTAATATCAAATATTTATAATAAAAATAAATTAATTATGGAAACAATAAAAAAAGGTAGTAAAGGATTAATAGTATCTTATTGGCAGGAATTTTTAAAAAATTTACAATTATATAACTATAAAGTTGATGAGGATTTTGGTAATCTAACACATAAGTCGACAGTAGAGTTCCAAAGGGTTAACGGTTTAGTCTCAGATGGTATTGTAGGTAAAAATACGTGGGATGTCGCGTATAAGTTAGGGATAATAACCACAGACGAAATGGAAGAACCTGTTGTACCGGAAGACTTTAACATAGTAATTAATAAGTCACATATGTCAAAAAATGAATATTATACGACAAATGAAGAAAAAGACTGGATTTTTATACATCATACTGCGGGATGGAATAACCCTTACAATACGATTAAACATTGGGAGGGAGATAATAGAGGTAGAGTCGCCACAGAATTTGTGTTAGGTGGTCAGAAAATAACAAATAATAATGATGAATTTGATGGGGTTACGGTACAAGCGTTTCCGGAAGGTGGATATGGTTGGCATTTAGGTATTGGTAACAATATAATGCATAGGGGTTCTGTTGGTATCGAAGTTAATAATTTTGGGTATCTAACTGAAGGTGGTTATTACAAAAGAATTAACGGTAGTAAAACATGGATAAAGAAGACATCCGACAAGTTTTATACTTATGTTGGTACTGAGGCTCATCCAAGTCAAGTGGTTGAGTTAGATGAGAAATTTAGAGGTTTTAAATACTGGCACAAGTACAGTGATAAACAAATTTCTGAGTTAGAAAAACTATTGAGGTATATTGGAGATAGAGATGGTATTGATATACGAAAAGGTTTACCTGAATTAGTAAGGGAGAAAGGTGCGAAGGCATTTGATGAGTGTAGCGTGTCAATGTGTACTAACACTAAAGGTCTGTGGTCACACACTAATTGTAGAAGTACTAAGTTTGATATGTTTCCACAACAGGAATTATTGGATATGTTACTTAGTCTATAAAATTAAAACATACTATTTATCAATATACCTTAAACTAATGAGATTAACAGAAAATAATAAAGTGTCCGATAATTTGGATTACCATTTAAAAAACCAAATATTTTTAACTGAAAACGTTTTCAGACCAAATTCCAAAAAGTTCTTCGACTTAATTTTTGAGGTTAGAGAACTATATAATAAAAACCTAATAAGGTTAAATGAAAAAGAATTAGAAATAATTGAAAGTGATTTTGGTAAAATAGTTAAATTAACCACGGGTGAAGAAATTTACTTAGAAGTACCAATGATTAATGAAGAAGCTTTTAGTTGGGATGGTACATACGCAAATGAAATTGACGAACAAGGGGAGGACACGTATTGGTCAGACGATGAGGATAAAATAACTCTTCAAGATATTTTAGAACTTACAAAAGATGTTAAAATTATAAACTTACCCACTAAAAAAATAGCTAATATTGTCCTAAATTGGGATAATAATCCTGAAGAAATAGAAAGAATTAGCCAAGTAGAAGTTTCATCTCAATACCCTATTTTAATTATGGTAGATGAATATGGTAAAATTAAATGGATATTAGATGGAAATCATAGAGCCCAAAAAGCATTAAGGTCTAATTTAGAAACAATACCAGCCAAACTTATTAGACCATCAAATCTTAACCTCAAATCTAAAAAAATATTTGGTTTAACCGAAGCAGAATATAAAGGTAAAGATGTTAGTTTAAATAAACCTAAAACAGGGGGACCTAAAAAGTGGTATGTTTATGTTAAGAACCCATCAACAGGTAAAATTAAAAAAGTTTCTTACGGTTCACCCGATATGAGTGCTAATTGGAACGATACCGGAGCTAGAAAGTCATTTGCGGCTCGACATAGGTGTGATAAGAAAAAAGATAAAACCAAGGCCGGATATTGGGCTTGTAGAGCACATAAAGATTTTGGGAAGAATGTCCCGGGTAGATTTTGGTAATGGAAGATATAGGAATTTTAAAGAAGATTATTAATCGACAACTAGATAAAATGGATATTGAATCTGTTGATAATATGGAAATCGTAGATATTGAAATCAGAAAGGGTTATAGACCAAATAGAATTATGGTGGGTGTATCACCAACGTTAAAATACGCCGAACGTAGAGTGGTTTGGCCTCAAGTATATAGTATGGTTAGTGATACTGTAGATTCAATTGGTTTAAGTAGTGACGATTGGGACGTATTACCGGTTGCGATTGAGAGTATAACCGATGAAGACCCATTTGAGGAAACCGTAGTCGGTGAAAGTAGAATTAGAACATTCGATAAAGACGTGTTAACCGAAGAACTTGTTTGGCATAGAGATAGGGAAGACCGTTTAGTTGAAATTATAGAGGGAAATGGTTGGGAACTTCAAATGGACAATCAATTACCGGTCAAAATGAATAATGGGAATAGGTTTATCATACCTGAAGGTATCTATCATAGAGTTAAACGTGGTAATGATAAATTAGTGATTAAAATAACCAAGTTATAAAATGGAGACTACTAAGTTAAATGATATGATGAATAGGTTCTTGGAAAATAAGGAATTTAAATTTGTGGGACCTATAATATATGGAACTAATATTCCAGATTCAGATATAGACTTTAAGGTTAAGGTTATTGGTACAAAAGAAATGATAAGTGTTGGGGATTATTACGATTATACGGTTGTTGAAATAACCTTAGTTAGATTTAATGATAAACTTAGCCAAGTATTCTTCGATAATTTACCTAATTTTAATTCTTCACGCTTCTACGAACTTAGTCATGGTATTGAGTCATACGTTAGGTCAATATTAAAACCATTTGATATTGATGTAAGAGTTAAGGTAGACGATATTGTTTTAGAACTACAATAATTAATTTTTAACTATTGATTAGGATTAAATCTTTTAATAATCTTAGAAATTAAATCTCTAAGAACTATAGATGAAATCGTAATTAAACCAAATGATAGTAATCTCTCAACTATTGCTTGAGTTTCTGTAGATTCTATGTCGTATAACATAGGTAAAATAGGGACGATGAATGAATAAGCTAACATATTGGATACCTTACTAAAGGTTATGTTCATAGATTCAATAAACTTTAAAAAGGTATATTTTAACTCTTCAGTTTTCTTAAGTCCGGTAATAAATACATCTGACAAACCTCTGTCTCTAATTTGTTTCCTCAATTCTTTAATAGTAGTCTGATTTTCCAAATATAAGGTCGCCATAATACTGGTTAAAACTAATGAAAGGTCCATATCGGAAATCTCGACACTACCTGATTTTAAATATTCGTTGATTGGTACCATAAAACCACCAATACTTGCCCCCCAAGTTAACATAAATTCTAAGTTAATACCTGTGGTTTGAATAGTTTCACCTATAATTTTTTTTGTGAATTCGTAATTTGACTTAACCACATCACCCATTTTAGATTTAATAGATTCTTTGATAAGGATTCTTTTTTGTTCCTCAGTTATTATAATATTAATATTCATAGTTTATTATTTATATTTGAAGTATTTATAAATAAATATCATACTATGCCAAAAGATAATAAAATAAGTTCACCTATAAACCCTGATTTAAATAAAGGAGATAGAGTTAAACTAATTTCAATGAGTGACGAAACATCCCTATCATTAGGTGATGGGGGAACTGTAACTTCTAAAACTAAAGTTTTCGGAATTGAACAATACGGTATTAAGTGGGATAATGGTTCATTGTTGGGACTTTTATCAGATGCCGACCATTGGATGCTCGAAGATGATTATAACAAAAAATTTAATAAAAAAATAAATGAATCGCTCGGACACAGAGAGGCAACGAATAGGTTAACTTCATTTAAAGAGTTTAATATGAAATACCTATTTTCTTACCTATTGAAAGTGAGGGAAAGTGGTATAGTTAATATGATGGCAGCCACCGATTATTTATGGTTAGGTTCGGATAGAATACAACACGAATTTAAATATAAAAATATTTCTGATGAAGATTCATTTGATGAAGTGATTGAAATGGCCGATATGTCACAGTCTGAAATGATACAAGGGGTGATGAGAGTTTTAGAAAAAGAGGGAAAAGAAATGGACGATAATACCATTAACAGATACTTAAAGAAGTATTCGAAAGATATATTACTAAACTATATGTACATTATGGGATAACCTACATATTTATAAACAAAACAAAGAACTATGAACGCATATTTTTTCAACGTAACTAAAGAGGAGAAAGAAAACATCCTAGACAAACATAAAGAGATTTACGACGGATACGTAACTCAATACGCTAAACCTGAAGAACAACCTTTATATGTTCAAGATTTTGCTAACGATAAAAAAGGTATTACTGTCAACGCTAATGGTGATGTGACAGAATATAAAAATGTCGGTATTAATGAAATGAAACATGACGGGAAATCTACAGGGTTATTTGCTGATGAAGAACCTATTGACGAACAATTAGATATGATTGGTGACGGTCCGGACGATTTAGAACACGGGACAGTTGAAGATGAAGATGTTGACCCTGATATGTTAGATATGGACGACTATTTTGACGATTCTTGGGAAGGTAATCCATATGAATATATTGAGAATGGTGGATTTTTTGATGATATGGACGACATTGTAGAAGATGAAGATAAGGAAGAAATAATTGTAAGCGTTAACGAATCATTAGAAATGTTTAACCGATTTAACAAATATAATTAATAAAAAAATATTAAATTGGGAGTACAAATAAGTGAACTTGTTTCATATTATATTAACGACATCTCAAATACTTTAGACGTTTCGTTTAGGATTTTTGATGACGAAGAAGAACATATTAGAATAGACGAAATATCATTATCGGAGGTAGAAACTTTTGGTTACAAGTTAAAAGATAAAATAGATGTTGATTTATTTGATGATTATGATGATGACGAAGAAGAAGAGAATGGGGTATTTCAAAGGTATGAAGAAGAAATGAGTTACTCCGAAATAAAAACATTTTTGAACCAATATTATTTAATATACCCGGATTATTTACCGAATTCGGAATTATTTTAATATTTGATTAATTTTTTAAGTAAAAACACTATTTATAGATAATATGAGAACTGATGTCGATTATTTAATTTCACTAATGAAGGAATTTACCTTTAACGGAAGAGATATTGATAATTCTGAACTTGGGGAACAGGAAGAGACCACATCAACGGGTCCGGGACCTGGTTATCCTGCGGTTACAAAATGGGAGACGGGTTTAAATAGAGGTCCGGCTAACCAAATTGGTAATACTAAATGGAAAGACAGTGTTACACTCGTTAGAGGTAAAGGTAACACATTACTATAAAAGAATATATTTATATAAAAAAAGAAATATTATGTCAAAATACAATTTAAATGAAGGGAACGAATCTTTAAAAAAGATTCTATTACTGATGAAATACGATAACCAAAAGACTTTGACCGAAAATGTCGATTCAATGGAAAAAAATAATTCGAAACGAATTAATGAAGACGTAACAGATGTCGCGGCAGGAGCCACAGTTGTAGGAGCTGGACTTGGTGCGGCAGCAGCAACGACTACAGGAACAGCCTTAGCGACGACGGTGGTACCCGTAATGAGTGCGTTAGGTGTCGGAGCAGCAACGGCAGGTGCGATTGTAGGTGGTGCCGGAGCTTTGGTGTTAGCACCATTAGTTTATTGGTTAGTTACGAAGGACGGTGAGTATCCTAAAATTGAAGCATTGTTTCAGATGTGTTCAACAAACGCGGAGGCCTTCAAAAAACTACCAGCTAAACTTGGTCAATCGGATATAAGACAAATGTCAGACGATATTTACGATGCGGTTAACTACACTTGGGGTACGGATGAGGAACTTTTATTTGGGGCGTTTAACAAACTAAATGATGGTAACGCAACTGACTTCTGTGCTTTAGTTAAATATTATAATAAACAGGGTGAAAATTTATTATCCGATTTAGATGGAGATATTGACACATCTGGTGAGTGGAAAAAAATATATAGACCAATTAGAAACTGTGTTGAAGATTCTTTACTTGAGATAGGTAAGATGGCTGAAGATGAAAAAATTGAAGGGGTTGAACCTGTCGTTCCTATCGATGGTGATGATAAAAAGACTAAGAAAAAATATAAAAAATGTACAGGGACTTATAAAATGTATTGTTTCAATAAAGAAGTAATTGGTAAAGTTCAAAAGGCCTTAGGTATTAAGGATGATGGAGCTTACGGACCAATAACTCAAACGGCTTTAGAAAAGGCGGGTTATAAGAACGGATTTACAGACGCCGATGTATCTAAGATAGTTAAAGGTGGAGATTCAGAAGATGGCTCACCTAACGTTGTAATTAATACGGATTCGGAGGAAATAGAAATCGATGATGAAACTATAATCCCTGAACCATCAACGAATAATGATATAAACACTCAAGACACGACTGTAAGTAACAATAGTCAATTTTAAATAAAATATTATGAACGAACAAAAAGAACAAAAAAGTAATGGTCGTAAAAGATTAGAATATGCGGTTAAAAATAAATGTTTACCCACATGGTTAGTTGATACTAAATACAGTACGTATGAAGGTAAAGACGTTATAATAGGTTACG
>TARA_B110000879_G_scaffold131162_1_pt1 | contig 20372 bp, 18 predicted proteins | sample TARA_B110000879 | Tara Oceans TARA_B110000879 (sample SAMEA4398094) | marine metagenome | biome: Polar Biome; feature: [SRF] surface water layer (ENVO:00010504); material: water (ENVO:00002006), including particulate matter (ENVO:01000060) such as... | depth 5 m
AAAAAGAGACCACGACCGGCATCACAACAACCAAAAGTTGAAATCATGACAAAAAATATTTTAGAAGTTCCTTTTTGGAAGATTGCATTGCGATTTTCGATCCTTTTTTTAGGAGTCATTAGCCTGATTATCGCACTTATCCATTACATGAAATACGAAAATTTTTCTGCGGTATCTGAAAGTTTGGAGGCGGGCACTTGGAGCGCTTTTGTCAGCCAAAAAATTGCCATCGCTGCAGTCTATGGAGTCTCAATGACCTATTTTTCTCGGAGAAAAGAAAAGAAAAAAAACAAGAAGTACTAACAGCTCCCTTTTCAAAAGACCAATCCAACAGATTGGGAATAGCAAAACCTATGAATCGTTTACACCTCAAACACTATACCGGAGAAATTGACCAAAAAATTCAAATCACCGGATCCAAAAGTGAATCCAACCGCTTGCTGATTCTTCAACAACTCTACCCCAATTTATCAATAGACAACTTGTCCAATTCAGACGATACGCGCTTGGTTCAAAAAGCATTGGCCAACACCGGAGCTGAAATCAACATCGGACACGCCGGGACTGCCATGCGCTTTTTGACGGGTTATCTCGCCACAAAAGAAGGTTCCGACGTAATTCTCACAGGCTCTGGACGCATGAAAGAAAGACCGATTCAAATCTTGGTAGACGCCCTAAAAACTTTAGGCGCAGATATTTCTTATATAGAAAAAGAGGGCTTTGCTCCGCTCAAAATTAAGGGCGCCAAATTGCGAGGAGGTTTTGTTCGCATCAATGGAAATGTCAGCAGCCAATTCATCTCTTCTTTGTTGCTGATTGCACCTAGTCTAGAAAAAGGCTTGGAATTGGAATTTGAAGGAGCCATCACCTCCGTACCTTATATCAAAATGACTTTGAGCTTGTTGGAAAATTTGGGGATCCAAACCTCTTTTGAAGGGCAAACCATCGTTGTTGCTCCTCAAAAAGAAATTGAAGACCAACACATCACCGTAGAATCCGATTGGAGTTCTGCCTCTTATTACTACAGCATGGTAGCCTTGAGCGAAAAAGGAAAAATCACCTTGAGCGCATACAAAAAAGAAAGCTTGCAAGGCGACTGCGTCTTGGCAAATTTGTATCAAAGTTTTGGGGTCACCACCCGATTTTCAGAAAACAGCATCACCTTAGAAAAAACAGCCAATTTTCAAAAGCCTTCCAAAGTCGAATTTGACTTGATCAAAGCACCAGACATCGCACAGACCATTGCCGTGACGAGTTTTGGAATGGGAATTGCTTGTGAATTGACAGGACTGCACACCTTAAAAATCAAAGAGACAGATCGCTTGTTAGCTTTGCAACAAGAATTGAGCAAATTGGGTGCCGTAATCCGAGTGACCGAAAATTCCTTGCACCTAGAGGCAGCTTCAAAAATACACAAAGACGTCTCTATCGCCACCTACCAAGATCACCGAATGGCCATGGCTTTTGCCCCCTTGTTGTTGAAGACGAGCTTGTTTGTCGAAGAACAGGAAGTGGTCTCCAAATCCTACCCTGCTTTTTGGGAAGATTTTTCCAATTTTCAATAGGATGCCCGCTTTTAAAATGCACTGTAAAAAGGGACCTAACAGTCCCTTTTTTCTTGGCGCTAAAAATAAAGCCCCAAACACTTGACAACCCCTATTTCGATATCGTATATTTGCCCTCATTTATAAATATTCCTACATGAAATTATCCGCATTTAACTTTGAATTGCCAGAAGGATTGTTGGCAGAATACCCCTCAGAACACCGCGACGAATCTCGATTGATGGTTTTGAACCGCGAAAAACAAACCATCGAACACAGACAGTTCAAAGATTTGATTGATTATTTTGACGATGGAGATTTAATGTTGGTGAATGACACCAAAGTATTTCCTGCCCGTTTGTTCGGAAACAAAGAAAAAACAGGCGCTCGCATTGAAGTGTTTTTGTTGAGAGAACTCAGTGCCGAGAACAGGCTTTGGGATGTCTTGGTAGATCCCGCACGAAAAATCCGTATCGGAAACAAATTGTTTTTTGGAGAAGACGAAAGTTTGGTGGCAGAAGTCATCGATAACACCACCTCAAGAGGCCGTACCTTGCGATTTCTGTTCGACGGTTCTTACGAAGCATTTCGCGAAAAGCTAACTGCTTTGGGAGAGACCCCGATTCCAAAATACATCCGTAGAGACGTAGAGGAAATGGATGCCGAACGCTACCAAACGATTTATGCCAAACACGAAGGTGCTGTAGCGGCGCCTACTGCGGGCTTGCATTTTTCCAAACACCTAATGAAACGATTGGAAATCAAAGGCGTCGATTTTGAAGCTTTGACCTTGCACGTAGGTTTGGGAACCTTTAGTTCGGTAGAAGTAGAAGACCTTTCAAAACACAAAATGGATTCGGAACAAGTACACATTTCAACGGATACAGCTGCAAAAGTCAATACGATTTTGGATAAGAAAAGAAGGGTATGTGCCGTCGGAACAACTGCCATGAGAGCCATCGAATCTTCGGTTTCTTCCAATGCCCGCTTGAATGCTTTCGACGGATGGACACATAAATTTATCTTCCCTCCATATGAATTTAGCATTGCCAATGCCATGATTACCAATTTTCACACGCCAAAGTCAACGTTGATGATGATGACTGCAGCCTTTGCAGGTTACGATTTCTTGATGAAAGCTTACGAAGAGGCCGTAAAAGAAAACTACAACTTTTACTCTTACGGAGATGCCATGCTGATTTTGTAATCGCTGGAAAAACACTCTTAATACATTTTGATTCCCGTACCTCAACAAGGTACGGGAATCTTTTTCACAGGAAAGCCCGTATCTTTGTTTAAAATCAAGGATTTACAAAACCGAAAGTGCCAGCGAACAAAAAACCTCACAAATTTGACAAACCATGACGCTTAAAAAGAAAGACATCCGCAGCATGACAAAAGAAGACTTGCGTGTCTTTTTTAAAGACATGGGAGAACAGCCCTTTCGAGGCAACCAAGTCTATGAATGGTTGTGGAGCAAAACAGCCCATTCTTTTGAGGGCATGACCAACCTTTCCTTGACCACGCGCAACTTATTGGAAGAAAATTTTACCATCAACCACATCAAAGTAGACAAGGTCCAACGAAGCAGTGATGGAACTGTCAAAAATGCAGTCGTCTTACACGATGGACTCGTGGTTGAATCTGTATTGATCCCCACCGAAACCCGAACAACCGCCTGTGTGTCGAGTCAAGTCGGTTGCAGTTTGGATTGTAAATTCTGTGCAACAGCTCGCTTGAAACGAATGCGCAACCTCAACCCTGATGAAATCTACGACCAAGTAGCCGCGATCAACCAAGAAAGCTTGTCTCTCTACAACCGAAAGCTCTCAAACATTGTATTTATGGGCATGGGAGAGCCCTTGATGAACTACAAGAATGTATTGGAGTCTATTGAAAAAATAACCTCTCCTGAAGGCTTGGGCATGTCTCCCAAACGCATCACCGTCTCCACCTCGGGAGTCCCTAAAATGATCAAGAAATTGGCAGATGACGGTGTAAAATTCAATTTGGCCGTTTCCTTGCATTCGGCTATTGATGCCCTGCGAACTGAAATCATGCCTTTTAACAAGACCTTCCCTTTGGCAGATTTGAAAGAAGCCCTGCACTATTGGTATGAAAAAACAGCCAGAGCAGTCACCTATGAGTACGTCGTCTGGAAAGACATCAACGACAATAAGGAGTCCATCAAGGCCTTGGTGCAATTTTGCAAACACATCCCCTCCAAAGTAAACTTGATTGAATACAACCCCATCGATGACGGTGCCTTTCAACAAGCGAGTAAAAAAGCAATTTCCGATTATGTCAGCGTGTTGGAAATGAATGACATTGTGGTCAATGTGCGCAGGAGCAGAGGAAAAGACATCGATGCTGCTTGTGGACAGCTGGCCAATAAGGACGGAGCAGAAGCTTAACAGACGGCACACCTCCTGCCTTCAATGTTTTGGCTCCACATTAAGAAATCTTCGGATTGCAAGAACGAATCAAAAACAATTCGTTAATTTTACACTTCACTTATGAAAGCGGTTGAACTGATAAAATACCCCATCACTCGGGAGATGGAACTCTTTGAAGAAAAGTTCAAAGTGTCCATGCTTAGCAAAGTTCCGCTGCTCAACAGAATTACCTATTACATCATACGAAGAAAAGGCAAGCAAATGCGGCCCATGTTTGTTTTTTTGGTTGCCAAAATGGTCTCCAAAGGAAATTTTGACGAACGTACCTATCGCGGCGCTTCGATCATCGAACTGATTCACACCGCTACCCTCGTTCACGACGATGTCGTTGATGACAGTAACCGAAGACGCGGCTTTTTCTCAATCAACGCTTTGTGGAAAAACAAAATTGCCGTTTTGGTAGGTGACTTTTTGCTTTCCAAAGGTCTATTGCTCTCCATCGATAACGAAGATTTTGACATTCTAAAATTGATTTCTGTCGCCGTTCGTGAAATGAGTGAAGGGGAATTGTTGCAAATTGAAAAAGCGCGCAGACTGGACATCACCGAAGAAGTCTATTTTGAAATCATCCGACAAAAAACAGCTACTTTGATCGCAGCATGTTGTGCGATTGGTGCTGCCTCTGTAGGAGCAGATTCGGAAGAGATCAGTCGGATGCATCAGTTTGGGGAGTTGATTGGAATTGCATTTCAGATCAAGGACGATTTGTTCGATTATACCGACGGAAATATCGGAAAACCCACGGGCATTGACATCAAAGAAAAAAAGATGACTTTGCCGCTGATCTTCGCTTTGAACCACTGTACTCCAAAAGAGAAAAAATGGCTAATTCACAGCATCAAAAAACACAACAAAAACAAAAAAAGAGTAAAGGAAGTAATTGATTTTGTCAAAGAGAACGGAGGCATCGCATACGCTACTCAAAAAATGAAAACCTACCAATCTGACGCTTTGGCTATTTTGGAGACCTATCCCGATTCGGAATACAAAACCTCGTTAAAAACCATGATCAACTTCGTGGTGGAACGAAAGCTCTAAACCCTTAGTTATTGTTGTTGAGCTCCAACAGTTCTTCCAGAAAATTTCGACTGTTTGAAAGGCGTGGAATTTTGTGTTGTCCCCCTAATTTTTCTTTTGACTTCAACCAATCATAAAACAAATCCTTGCGCGAGGTGAGCACTTTGGGAGCGGTCAAGGTCATGTTTTTATAGCGCTTGGCTTCGTAATCTGAATTGATTGTTTGCAGGGCTTTGTCCAAGTAATCCGAAAAAGTCAGCAAACATTCAGGAGCCGTGTTGAATTCAATCAACCATTCGTGTCGACCTTTGGCGTTGCCTTTCATAAAGAAAGGAGCTACAGTGTATTCTTTGACCCAAACATTGCTTTTTTCACAAGCGATTTTCAAGGCCTGTTCTGCATTTTCTACAATCAATTCTTCTCCAAACACATTGATAAAATGTTTGGTGCGCCCTGTTATTTTGATCCGGTAAGGAGCAAGAGAGGTAAATTTGACCGTATCTCCAATCAAATACCTCCAAAGCCCTGAATTGGTAGTAATGACCAAGGCGTAATTGGTGTTGCATGTCACTTGTTCCAAGGGAATTGCTTTGGAATCCTCTCCTTGAAATTCGGACATCGGAATGAACTCATAAAAAATTCCGTAATCCAACATCAATAACAACTCGTCAGAATCGTTTTGATCTTGAATGGCAAAAAACCCTTCGGAGGCATTGTAAGTCTCGTAGTATTTGAACTCCGAACTCGGAATTAGTTTTTGAAACTGTTCGCGGTATGGACTGAAATTGACACCTCCATGGAAGTACACTTCTAGGTTGGGCCACACTTCTAAAATATTTTTTTTTCCTGTTTTCTCAAGGACTTTGTACAACAAGACCAACATCCAAGAAGGGACTCCTGCCAAACTGGTGATGTCAATGTGAATCGTTTCTTCAACGATGGCTTTCATTTTTTCTTCCCACTCACTCATCAAAGCTGTTTTTTGTTTGGGGGCGCTGCGGTTGTCCGCCCAAAAAGGAAGGTTTTCGATGATAATGGCGGACAAATCTCCAAAATAGGTGTCGTTGTCTTCATAGATGGCACTGCTTCCGCCTAGGCGCAAGTTCTTACCGCTAAACAATTTTGTGTCCGGATTGTTGTTTACAAACAAACAGAGCATGTCCTTGCCTGCACTAAAGTGGCAGTATTCAATGGCTTCTTGACTGACGGGGATGAATTTGCTTTTGGAATTGGTAGTACCGCTAGACTTGGCAAACCACTTGATGGAGGAAGGCCAAAAGACATTTTGCGTCCCCTTTCGTGTTTTGTCCAAAAGAGGTACCATCGATTCGTAAGCGCGAATGGGAATTTGTTCTGAAAATTCTTGATAGGTGTGAATTTTCTCAAAAGAGAAAGTACGCCCCACCTCGGTATCTTTGGCAGTTTTTAAAAGGCTGAAAAGCAATTCGTATTGAACTTCATGGGGGTACTTCACAAACAAGTCCAACTGGTGCTTCCGTTTTTTTAGAAACCAAGAAATGATTGAATTGACAAATAAAAACCCCATAAAAATCGCTTCGAAACTTGTTGTTTTTTTGAATTTCATCTGGCTGCAAACACCACTCACCCTTCCTTCAGTAAGCGGCCCTAAAGCCTTGGAAAATCAACCATTGGATAAAAATATTTCCACCTATTAAATTTGGCTATTGCCAAAAGCAATCCTATCTTTATGCAGATAAATTTACAGATTAAATTTGAATTTCTACCGCTTCTCTTTTGCTTTTACAAACAAAAAAAGCCAAGAGGCAGCCCCAAACCAAAAAAAATGCACTACCAAGGAGTCTTAAAAAAAATGCAAACTGAATTTTCAGACACCGTTCAATACTACCTGCAAACAGAGTCTGACTTTCTAAACTTCAACCAGCTCTTGGATCGCTCCATCGAAATCCAATTTGAAAAATACGAGTGTTTGAACTGCCACAAGCAGAAGAAAATTTTTCGGCAAGGGCATTGCTACGATTGCTTCTACGACCAACCCCAAACGGGTGATTGGATTCTAAAGCCTGAGTTGAGCAAGGCTCACTTAGGAATTGAAGACCGCGACTTGGACTACGAAAAATCAGTACAATTACAGCCCCATATCGTGTATTTGGCTTTGTCCAGCGAAATCAAAGTGGGCGTCACTCGAAAAACCCAAGTTCCCACGCGTTGGATTGACCAAGGTGCCAGCAAAGCTTTGGCCATTTTAGAAGTTCCCAATCGATATTTGGCAGGAATCGCGGAAATCGCCTTAAAAGATCATGTCACAGACAAAACAAGTTGGCAAAAAATGCTAAAAAACGAAGTTTCTTCTGCCGATTTGCTGGAAAAGAAACAGGAACTCAAACAGTACCTTCCCGACGAAGTGCTTCCTTATTTTCTGGAAAGCAATGCCGATGTTTGGGAATTGAACTACCCCGTGCTACACTACCCCCTTAAAATAAAAAGTCTCAACTTGGTCACGGCACAACAGTACGAAGGTGTCTTAAAAGGGATCAAGGGGCAGTACCTCCTGTTTGAGGACGGAACGGTATTCAACATTCGAAACAACGAAGGCCTTGTGGTTCGATGGACTCTGTGATGTCGCTTTTTCTAAAAAGCCCTTTTGCAAATAAAAAAAACAATCCTCTTGGAGGCGAAAAAAATTAAAAAATAAATCCGTGTCAACTCAAACTTTTAGAACGGTTTTAAAAACAAACCCACAAAAAAACCAGATCTCCTACGACGCGCACATTGCCTTGTTGGGTTCTTGTTTTTCGGAAAACATCGGTGACAAATTTTCCTATTTTAAATTTGACAGCTTGACAAATCCCTATGGAATTCTATTTCATCCGTTGGCAATCGAAAAAGCGCTGACAGAAATTACCGAGCAAAAACAGTACCTACAAAAAGACCTTTTTTTTCACAACGAGCGGTGGCACAGCTTTCAACATCACTCTGACTTTTCAGCTCCTACAGTAGCAGCAGTCTTGGACAAAATCAATGGAGAAATCGAGAAAAGCAACGAATTTTTAAAAGACGCGAGCCATGTGGTCATCACTTTGGGAACGGCATGGTGCTACGAGCACCTCAACAGCCAAACCACTGTTGGGAACTGCCACAAAATCCCTCAAAAAGCATTTTCAAAAAAGCTATTGACCGTCTCTGACATTGTCCGTTCTTTGCAAAATATTCAAAAAAAAATACAGTTTAACAACCCTTCAGCGATCTTGATTTTCACCCTCAGTCCGGTGCGGCATCTCAAAGATGGCATGGTTGAAAATAGCTTGAGCAAAGCCCACCTTTTGGCGGGTATTCACCAAGTGACAGACCAAAATACGTCGTTTTATTTTCCTGCCTACGAAATTGTAATGGACGATTTGCGGGACTACCGATTTTTTGACAAAGACCTATTGCATCCCAACGAAACGGCTGTCGACTATATCTGGAAACAGTTCCAAGAAATCTGGATCCACCCGAACACAGCAGGTGTTCAAAAACAAGTAGCTGCAATCCGAAAGGCCCTCCGTCACAAAGCATTGGATGAGGGTTCAGAAGCCCATAAAAAATTTCTAAAAGAATTGGATGTCAAAAAGGAACTGTTGAAAAGGAAATACCACATTGATTTTTAAAAACGCTTCGCTCCTTGTTGTAGTTTGTAAAAACACGGACACAAAAACCTTTTTTTTTACAGGTACTGGTCTACATTTTGCCATGGACCTCCATTGATGATGTCTATGCCCTGTTGTTTTAAAAAATCGGTTGCTTGTCCACTTCTAGCGCCACTTCTACAAACCGCAATTACTGGTTTTCCATAGGCTTTGACGGTCGAGATGTTACTAGGTATGCGATCCAAAACAATGTGTTCTGAGTTTGCGACATGTCCTTCGTCAAATTCGGCCTGGGTTCTTACATCTAGAACCACAGCCCCATTTTTTAGATAATCTTGTATTTTTTCGTTGTCAAAATTTGCCATAAGTGTCGGTTTATTAAAAATCAAATTTAGAAAAAATACACACACAAAAGAGAAGTTGCGGTGGATAATTAACAAATCTTTCAATTTAAAAAGCAGGCCAACTTCTTCGAATTTTCTATCTTTGTGCCATTCAAAAAATTGACACAATGAACAAGAAAGTAATCCTAATGATCTTAGACGGTTGGGGCGTCACTCAAGACCCAAAAGTTTCTGCTGTTTTCAATGCACAAACTTCTTATATCGACAACCTGTATTCGAAATACCCAAATGCTACGCTGCGGACTGACGGAGAACACGTGGGTTTGCCAGAAGGGCAAATGGGAAATTCTGAAGTTGGGCATATGAACTTAGGAGCTGGAAGAATTGTCTACCAAAACTTAGCACGAATCAACAAAGCAGTGCGAGAGAAAACTTTGGAAAAAGAACAGGCTTTGATCGATACTTTTGACTACGCCAAAAAAAACAACAAAGCCGTTCACCTTTTGGGATTGGTTTCCAATGGAGGTATTCATTCCCACATTGACCATTTAAAAGGTCTTTTGGAAGTGGCCAACGAACAGCAGGTTGACAATGTTTATTTGCACGCATTTACTGACGGACGGGATTGCGATCCTAAATCAGGTGCTTACTTTCTCAAGGACATTGAAAACCACATGCAACAAACCACCGGAAAACTGGCTTCTGTAACAGGGCGCTACTATGCCATGGACAGGGACAACCGTTGGGAACGCATCAAAGAAGCCTACGATGCGCTTGTGCATGCACAAGGAACTAAAACCACCGATGCCGTGGCTTCGCTAAAAGAGAATTACGAGGCGGGGGTCACCGACGAATTTATCAAGCCCCTAATTTTAACCGATGCAGAAGGCGCTCCCGAAGCGACCATCAAAGAGGGAGACGTGGTCTTGTTTTTCAACTACCGCACCGATCGAGGAAGAGAATTGACGGCTGCTTTGTCTCAAAAAGACTTTCCAGAACAAGACATGAAAAAATTAAACCTGTACTTTACGACCCTTACTTTGTACGATCAAAGTTTTGAAGGAATCCACGTAATTTACACAAACGACAACATCAAAAACACCTTGGGAGAAGTCTTGTCAAAAGCAGGGAAAAAACAAATACGAATTGCAGAAACAGAAAAATACCCACACGTGACCTTCTTTTTCTCAGGTGGACAAGAAGCGCCTTTTGAAGGAGAATCTCGCATCTTGCGCAATTCACCAAAAGTAGCTACCTACGACTTGCAACCGGAAATGAGTGCTCACGAGCTGAAAGACGCCTTGTGTGCTGATTTGGAAAAGGGAGAAGCTGATTTTGTCTGCTTGAACTTTGCCAATGGAGACATGGTCGGACACACGGGGATTTTAGAAGCTGCAATCAAAGCTTGTGAAGCGGTAGACACCTGCGCTGAAGCGGTCATTGAAGCCGGTTTGGCCCATGGATATTCGACCTTGTTGATTGCCGACCACGGAAATTGCGAGACCATGATGAATCCAGACGGAAGCCCGCATACATCACATACCACGAACCCGGTTCCCATGATTTTAATCGATGCAGACATCAAGAACATTCAAGACGGTGTGTTGGGAGATGTGGCCCCTACCATTCTCGAGCTGATGGGTGTTGCCCAACCGAAAGACATGAGCCAACACTCGCTGTTATAAGTCAGAATTCATCTCCCCAATGGAACTGTAAACTACTTTTTCAGAAGGCCTAAAACCTTCTGAAATCGGGTGATTATTTTCAAGAATTCTGCTGTTTTTTATCTTGCAGTTCGGAGCCGTTGCGGCCTTTTTCTCAAATTAGAAGAAAAAAAGTACCTTTGAAAGAACCAAACCAACCTTGTCATGATTTCCATCAAAACACCTGAAGAAATTGAATTGATGCGCGAAAGCGCCTTGATCGTATCCAAAACCTTGGGCATGCTCGCCAAAGAAATAAAGCCCGGTGTCACCACCTTGTACTTGGACAAAATTTCGGAAACCTTTATCAGAGATCACGGTGCGGTTCCCGGATTTTTAGGTCTGTACGACTTTCCGAATACCTTGTGTATGAGTCCCAACGCACAAGTCGTTCACGGAATCCCAAACGACCAACCCATGGAAGATGGAGACATCATCTCAATTGATTGCGGTGCTTTGAAAAACGGGTTTTACGGAGACCATGCATACACATTTGAAGTGGGAGACGTCGCGACAGAAACAAAAAAACTCTTGGAAGTAACCAAGCAAAGTTTGTACGAAGGCATCCGAGAATTCAAAGCTGGAAACCGTGTGGGAGATGTAGGCTATGCCATTCAGAAATACGCGGAAGACCACGGATACGGTGTGGTGAGAGAATTGGTAGGACACGGCTTGGGACGCGTCATGCACGAAGACCCTGAAATGCCTAATTACGGGAAAAGAGGACGCGGTAAAAAGTTTGTAGAAGGAATGGTCGTGGCCATCGAACCCATGATCAATATGGGCACCAAAAACATCAATCAATTGCCTGATGGCTGGACCATCTTGACCAAAGATGGCAAGCCATCTGCTCATTTCGAACACAACGTGGCCTTGGTCAATGGAAAACCAGAATTGCTCTCTACCTTTGCCTATATCGATGCCGCATTGGGAGTCGTCAATACGGTGGAAAACGAATTTCGAAAAAACACCGTTTTGGATTTGTAAAAGTGACACCTCGCAAAAAAAAGTTGACTCCTCTCTAAAAAACACACATGGTTCTCTTTAAATTTGTTCTCAACAGCATTCCAAGGCCTTGGTTGATCAAAGCCAGCTATTGGGTGGCTCCCATCGTCGCATTTACCCTAAAAGGGAAGCGCTATACGGATCCGATTGACGGACGTAGCTTTCGAAAATTCCTGCCGTATGGTTATGAAAACCAGCGTGAAAATGTACTGGCTCCAGGCACCTTATCACTTGAGCGTCACCGATTGATGTGGCTGTATTTAAAAAACAACACTTCCCTATTTCAACAAACCGTAAAAGTGCTGCACGTCGCACCTGAACAGTGTTTTTACAAACGGTTCAAAAGCCTTAAAAATTGGGAATACCTATGCACAGATTTGCATTCTCCCTTGGCAGATATCAAAGCCGATTTGTGTGCACTTCCTTTTAAAGAGAACAGCTACGATGTGGTTTTTTGCAACCATGTTTTGGAACATGTCGAAAACGATGCAAAAGCCCTGCAAGAATTGCACCGCGTCTTAAAACCCGGTGGTTTGGGAATTTTTCAAGTTCCTCAAGACTTGCAAAGAGCAACCACCTATGAGGATGCAAGCATCCGAACTGCAGCTGAGCGCAAAAAACATTTTGGTCAGTACGACCACGTACGTGTCTACGGGCAAGACTATTTTGACAGGCTTAGAAAGGCGGGCTTTAAAGTGACTCCGCTAAAATGCACAGAACTCGTAAGCGAGGAAAAAATTGAAACTTACCGTTTGTCAAGTACAGAAATTCTACCCATTTGTCGAAAATCCTGATTTCAAAATGTCAGGAATTCGGAACTTCCGGGAAGCAGTATTCTTGTGTATTTCCATTTGCATCTACATAGATCAAAAAAGCTGACAACTCTGGATGTTTTTTTAAAAACACTTTGGTCTTTTCAAAACCCATGGCCATAAAGGCGGTGGCATAACCGTCTGCATCGGCACAGTCGATGGGCGCATAGACAGTGGCACTCAGCAAATCTCTTTTGGCGGGATAGCCTGTTTGGGCATCGAGCGTGTGTACGTATTTTTCTCCGGTAACGGCATCAATCCGGTACTTGCGGTAGTTTCCAGAAGTGGCCATGGAAGCATTCTTCAAAACAATGACTTTTTGAAGGGAGCGGGAACCGTCAACATTGGGTTTTTCGATGCCTACCCTCCATGACAACCCTTCGCTGTTAGTGCCTCGAGCACGCAATTCGCCGCCTATTTCTACCAAGTAATTCGAAATCTGTTGGGATTCCAAATAGCGGGCGACGACATCAACCCCAAAGCCTTTTGCAATGGCGTTGAAATCAAAATAGGTTTTTGAGTATTTTTTTAAAACCCTCCTCTGTTGGAGTTGTACTTGATCAAAACCAACCAAAGGCAACAATTCTTGAATTTTTAAAGAATCCAAATCTTGTAGTGGCTTTTCAGGACCGAAACCCCAAGCGTTTACCAAGACCCCAATGGTCGGATCAAAGGCGCCCTCCGTTTCTCGATAAATACGAGCGGCCTTGAAGAAAACTTCGGAAAATAGGGTGTCTACTTCAACAGGGGCATCTCCTGCATTGACTCTAGAAATCAAAGACGTAGGGAGGTATGTAGACAGAGAGGTATTGACGAGGTGGAACAGGCTGTCGATCGGTTGTTCAAAATTTCGTGGTGAGGTATCTGTATAACTGATGTGAAAGGTGGTTCCAAAAACAACTCCTTCCAAATGTTTGGGAGCAGGCAGTGGTTTTTTACACGAGGCAAAAAAAAGGAGTCCGAAAAAAAGGAACCACAAATTCATTTGAATCTTTTCTGGAAATTTAAAAGTAATGAAGAACGAGGTGTTTTTCGACAAAATGTAGGTGTTAATTTATATATTTGTAAAACTAATTATATTAAGAACGTTATGAAAAAACTAATTGCATTATTTTCTGTAGGAATGCTCTTGCTTTCCTCTTGTGTTTCTAAGAAACAATTTACAGAGTTACAAAACAAACATTTGGGCACGAAAGAAGTTTTGGAAAACACCAAAAAATCACTGTCTGACACCAAAGGGGATCTCGACAAGGAACAAAGCAAAGTGGCTTCTTTGAAGGACAAGATTGACTATTTGATGAAAGGAAATGAAAAGGCCTTGGAATTTGTGGACAACCTGACCATTCTCTCCAAATCAGCCTCAGAAAATGTCAAAGAAACGTTGAATCAGTTGAGCAAAAAAGACGCTTACATACAACACATTCAGGAGGTCAATTCTCAAAGAGATTCGATCAACTTGGCGGTGGCCTTCAATTTGAAGAAAGTTCTGAACAATGGATTGAACGACGATGACATTCAAGTGAATATTGAAAAAACCGTTGTTTACATTTCCATCGCAGATAAATTGTTGTTTAAAAGTGGTTCTTACCAAGTTTCAAGCAGAGCGAACAGCATTTTGAAGAAAGTAGCAGAAGTGATCAATGCACAACCTGAAATGGATGTAATCGTAGAAGGACATACCGATTCCAAAACTATCAAGACAGATGTGTTGGACGACAACTGGGATTTGTCTGTCAAACGCGCAACTTCGATTGTCCGCATCTTGCAAAACGACTTTGAAGTGACTCCAGCCAGACTAATAGCTTCAGGAAGAAGCAGCTACCAACCGTTGGCGGAAAATGACAACCCTGAAAATATGGCGAAAAACAGAAGAACAAAAATCATCATCATGCCAAAATTGGATCAATTTTTTGAGCTCTTGGATGCCAAATAAGAACCGATTGAAAACATCAAAAAAGCCCTACAACAGCTGTTGCAGGGCTTTTTTGATGGGCAAAAACTACCCGTGAATACTTTGCTTATTCCCGTAATTTTTGATGATGGTTTCTTCGTAATCCAACCACTCTCGCCATCGATTGTCTGCTTTTTCGCGCCCTCCGTAGTTTCGAGCATGGCCGATAAAAAGGGTGTAATGTCCGGCCTCACTCTCCATCAACTCTCTGTAAAACTGAGCGAGTTCTGGGTCTTGTAAGTTTTCTGAGAGCACACGAAAGCGTTCGCAGCTGCGCGCTTCAATCAAGGCAGAAAAGAGCAAGCGATCGACCAAAGCTTCTTGGCGACTGCCTCCTTTATTTAAAAATTGAAACAGGTCGTTTACATACGGATCTTTGCGCTCCCTACCAAGAACACCCCCGCGCTTTTTAATCAACTCGTGTACCCGATCAAAATGTTCCAATTCTTCTTTGGCCAAGCAAAGCATGTCCGTGACCAAATCGGAAAGGTTGGGATTGAAGGTGATGAGCGTGATGGCATTTGTAGCTGCTTTTTGTTCGCACCAAGCGTGGTCCGTCAAAATCTCATCGATGTTTTTCTCTACTATGTTTACCCACCTGGGGTCTGTCGGCAATTCCAATCGTAACATAAAGGGGTTTTTGGCTAAAATACTACTATTCGTTGAGAGGACCATCCATGGAAAATAGCTGTCGGTCACTGATTTATTTTCAAAAAAAAAGCGCTCTTTGAGAGCGCTTTTTTTGTTGTGTTCTTCGCTTAGATGTTCTTGACCAACCAGTCACCTACTTCACGGGTTCCGTAGGCTTTTCCACCATCTGCCAAGTCTTCTGTTACGATTCCTTCTGCCAGAGATTTGTTGACCACTTCTCTGATGGCAGCTCCTTCTTCTTGCAATCCAAAAGCAGTTTCAAACATCATGGCCGCAGACAAAACGGTTGCCAATGGATTGGCGATGTTCAAGCCTGTTGCTTGTGGGTAGGATCCGTGAATCGGCTCAAACAAAGAGATTTCTGCTCCCATAGAGGCGGAAGGCATCAAGCCCATAGATCCTGAAATGACCGAAGCTTCGTCTGTCAAAATATCACCGAATAGGTTTTCTGTAATCAAGACATCGTAAGCGTTTGGCCATTGCACCAATCGCATTGCTACGGCATCTACAAATTCGTAAGAAACGGTTACTTCTGGATAGTCTTTTTCCATTGCTTGTACGGTTTCTCTCCACAAACGGGAAGTTTCCAACACGTTTGCTTTGTCCACACAACACAATCTCTTTTCACGAGTCATGGCCAGTTCAAATCCTTTTTTGGCAAGTCGTTTTACTTCTTCTCGGGTGTATACACAGTTGTCAAAAGCAGTTTCTCCACCGTCTCTTCTTCCTTTTTCACCAAAGTAAATACCCCCTGTCAATTCGCGTAAAAACACCAAGTCAGTACCTTCAATACGTTCTCTTTTCAAAGGAGATTTTTCGATCAAAGAGGGAAAAGTAAAGGTAGGACGCACATTGGCAAAGAGGCCTAATTTTTTACGCATTTTCAACAATCCTTGTTCAGGACGTACCTTGGCAGAAGGGTCGTTGTCATAACGAGGGTGTCCAATGGCTCCAAACAAGACAGCATCTGAAGCTACACAAATTTCATGTGTTTCGTCTGGGTAAGGTTCTCCGACAGCATCTATGGCAGCAGCACCTGTCAGTGCAGGTTGCCAAGTGATTTGGTGTCCAAATTTCTTTGCAATGGCATCTGAAACTTTTACGGCTTGGTCAATGACTTCAGGTCCAATTCCGTCTCCGGCTAAAAGGGCAATCTTTACGTTCATGTTGTTGTTTTTAAAGCATCCGGTGTTTTGAAATTGAACCGTTTGCGTGTTGCTTGTATTTATTGATAAACTTTGCGGCACGATGCTGCAAAGGCATGTTACATTTCTAAAATATTCAACATCTTCTGAGTGGCTTTGATTGCAGATACCGTCTGGTCTGAATCCAAGCCTCTGGTGAGGAACTCTTTTTTGGAGTTTTTCCAAGTGATGATGGTTTCACAGAGAGCGTCCGAATGCGATCCGGGTGGGATGCGCACTGCGTAATCAATCAATTTTGGAAGGGTTTTGTCGGTGTGTGTTGCGTATACTTTTTTCAAGGCGTTTACAAAGGCATCAAACTGACCGTCTCCTTGGGCAGTGGCTTCAAAGAGCTCTCCATGGATGCGAATGGTCAGTGTCGTTGTCGGCTGCAGTCCTTTGACATGGTTCAAGACATAGCTTTCTACTACGACAGATTCTTTGTAAGAACTGCTATCCAAGACATCGGAAATGATGTAGGGAAGGTCTTCTTGAGTAACCAATTCCTTTTTGTCTCCCAATTCAATTATGCGTTGGGTTACTTTTTTCAACTCTTCGTCGTTCAACTGCAATCCGAGGTCTTGGAGGTTTTTTTGAATGTTTGCTTTTCCGGAAGTTTTCCCTAAAGCATACTTTCTCTTTCTCCCAAAACGTTCTGGTAGCAGGTCGTTGAAATACAAATTCTTTTTGTTGTCTCCGTCTGCGTGGATTCCCGCAGTTTGCGTAAACACATTGGCGCCTACAACGGGTTTGTTGACAGGGATGCGGAAGCCAGAAAAGTTTTCGACCAATTTGCTGACCTTGTTCAAGGAGGATTCATTGACCCCTACTTCCAGACCTGGAAGGAAATCGTTGATCACGGCGATGGCGCTGGCCAAAGGGGCATTTCCTGCGCGTTCTCCCATTCCATTGATGGTCAAATGCAAGCCATTTACTCCGGCTTTGAGCGCTTCCATGACATTGGCAACACTCAAATCGTAATCGTTGTGTGCGTGGAAATCAAAGTGCATGCTTGGGTATTTTGACCGCACCATAGAAACATAGTCAAAAGATTCTTGAGGGGTCAAAATTCCGAGCGTATCGGGCAGCAAGACCCGTCGAATGTTTTGAGATTTTAAAAAGTCTAAAAACTGAAAAACATAGTCCTGAGAATTTCGCATGCCGTTGCTCCAATCTTCCAAATACACATTGGTTGTTACTCCTTGTTCTTTGGCGAGTTCAAGGACATCTTCAATTTCGGAAAAATGTTGTCCGGGTGTTTTTTTTAGCTGGTGTGTGAGGTGATTCAAAGAGCCTTTGGTCAATAAATTTTGCACTTTACCTCCTGCTTTGGAAAGCCATTTGAGTGAGCTTCCTCCGTCGACAAAGGTCAATACTTCAATCCGATGGAGGTAGTTGTTTTCAAGTCCCCATTGGGTGATTTTCTGAACGGCCTCCAGCTCTCCTTTTGAGACTCTTGCCGAAGCAATTTCAATGCGGTCTACTTGCAGTTCCTCCAAAAGAAGCTTGGCAATGGTCAGTTTTTCGGAAACAGAAAAAGACACCCCGGAGGTTTGCTCCCCATCCCGAAGTGTGGTGTCCATGATTTCTATTTTTCTTCTTTCCATTTGTATCTGTACTAAGGGAGTTTCCTTAAAATGCTTATTTGAATACACTATAAAAAGCGCTTCACTGCTGTGAAAACGCTTTTAAATATAGTTGTCTGCTAACAAAGTTAGCGAATCCTTTCTTAGAAAGGGCGTGTTTTTACAAAGTCTTGAATTTCAGATTTGATGTTTTGCAAGTAGTCAATGTCATCAAAACCGTTCAAGAGGTTTTCTTTTTTATAGCCACTGATGTCAAAATTTTCTTGGGCTCCTGTAGCGACGATCCTTACGGTTTGCTCGGACAAATTGACTTCAATTTCAGTATGTGGATCGGCCTCAATCGCAGCAAATATCTTATCAGCAAAGGCAGCGCTTACCTGTACGGGCAATACGCCAATGTTCAAACAGTTGTTTTTGAAGATATCAGCAAAAAAGGAAGAGATGACACAACGAAATCCAAAATCGTAGACGGACCAAGCTGCGTGTTCTCTCGAAGATCCCGAACCAAAATTACGACCTCCTACTAGTATTTTCCCTGTGTATTTTGAATCGTTGAGCACAAAGTCTGCTTTGGGGCTTCCATCAGCATTGTACCTCCAGTCGCGAAACAAGTTGTCTCCAAAACCCTTGCGTTCTGTGGCTTTTAGGAAGCGTGCTGGAATGATTTGGTCTGTATCCACATTTTCAATTGGCAATGGGTATGCAGAGCTTTTTAAGATGTTAAATTTATCGTATGCCATGTTGTTTTATTTTGTTGTTTTTTGGAAAATGGAAACGTTTTCTCGTTTCTAGGTTGTTTTTACATCAAATCTCTTGGGTCGGTAACGACTCCTGTGACCGCTGCAGCAGCTGCTACCAAAGGACTCGCTAACAAAGTACGAGATCCCGGTCCTTGCCTTCCTTCAAAGTTTCTGTTGGAAGTCGAAACCGCGTATTTTCCAGCAGGTACCTTGTCGTCGTTCATGGCCAAACAGGCAGAACATCCGGGTTCACGCAAGACAAATCCCGCTTCGTGGAATATGTCTAAAAGTCCTTCTTCTTGGATGGCTGCTTCTACTATATGTGATCCTGGAACCAGCCATGCCGTGACATGACCTGCTTTTTTCCTTCCTTTTACAATGGAAGCAAAGGCTCTAAAATCTTCGATCCTTCCGTTGGTGCAAGATCCGATAAAGACAAAGTCGATTTTTTTCCCGATCATGGCTTCCTTCTCGTTGTAACCCATGTAACCGAGTGATTTTTGGTAAGTCGCCGCTCCGCCTTCTACCTCAGCAGCAGTTGGGATGTCTTTGGAAATCCCAATTCCCATTCCAGGATTGGTTCCGTAAGTAATCATCGGCTCGATGTCAGCAGCGTTGAAATTGTACACTTTGTCAAATTCAGCTCCCTCGTCTGTTTTCAAGGTTTTCCAATAGTCCATTGCTGTATCCCAGGCTGCTCCTTTGGGAGTTTGTGGACGGCCTTGTAAGTAGTCAAATGTTTTTTGGTCGGGTGCAATCATTCCACCACGAGCGCCCATCTCGATGCTCAGGTTGCAAACGGTCATCCGTCCTTCCATGGTCATGTCTTCAAAAACATCTCCCGCGTATTCAACAAAGTAGCCCGTAGCGCCTGAAGTGGTAAGCTGTGCAATGATGTACAAAGCGACGTCTTTGGGTGTAACTCCCCGTCCCAATTTCCCGTTGACATTGATGACCATCTTTTTGGGTTTGGGCTGCATGATGCACTGCGTGGCCAATACCATCTCTACTTCTGAAGTTCCAATTCCAAAGGCAATGGCTCCGAAAGCTCCGTGTGTAGAGGTGTGTGAATCTCCACAAACGATGGTGGCTCCTGGTAAGGTAATCCCGTTTTCAGGACCTACAACATGTACGATTCCATTGTTCTTATGTCCCAATCCCCAATGGCTGATACCGTGTTCTTTGGAGTTTTCTTCCAAGGCTTTAAGCTGGTTTGCAGACAAAGGGTCTTCAACAGGCAGATGCTGGTTGATGGTAGGTGTATTGTGGTCTGCTGTCGCGAAAGTACGCTGGGGGTGCAGTACGCCAATGCCTCTTGTTTTCAAGCCAAGAAAGGCTACTGGACTGGTCACTTCATGGATGAAATGACGGTCGATAAAAAACACATCTGGTCCGTCTTGAATTTTACGAACTACGTGCGAATCCCATACTTTGTCGAATAGTGTATTTGCCATTTTGTAATCTTTATGATTTGTTTTACAATTTGAATTCAAAAGTACGCAACTGTCCCAAAACTACCGAACTTTTGCAGTGCTTTTTTACTGTACTCACTGTTTGATAAAAATAATTTATAATCCTTATTATCAAATACTTAACTGTTTTTATTTTACGACGGCTATGAGATAAAACGTCTTTTTTTGAAACAAAAAAAGACGGTCGAAAACCACTGCCGAAATGGTGTTTTAAAAACAAGTTGCAAACTTACAAATTCCAAGCTTTTCTGCCTAAAAATCAAGCGGATACTTTTGTGCTTGTCACGAGCCCTTGATTT
>TARA_B110000879_G_scaffold62695_1_pt1 | contig 20205 bp, 16 predicted proteins | sample TARA_B110000879 | Tara Oceans TARA_B110000879 (sample SAMEA4398094) | marine metagenome | biome: Polar Biome; feature: [SRF] surface water layer (ENVO:00010504); material: water (ENVO:00002006), including particulate matter (ENVO:01000060) such as... | depth 5 m
TTTGAACCTGATAATTCAGAGATTTAGAGGCTTCATAAGCGAGAAACCACCCAACACGCTCAATGTTTTTCCTGAATCGCATGGAGTCTTTTTGAACATTAACATCCCTAAGTTCAGCTAAAAAACTGTTTAGAATAGAATTGTTATAATTCAGAATTTGGACCTCCATATTTATTCAATTAATCCACGACCAGTTTTGTTAATTCTCCCTTCATCTTTCCACTTAGCAACAATTTTATCCAGCACCCCATTAATGAAACCCTTGCTTCGAGGAGTACTAAAATTCTTACTTAAATCGATGTATTCGTTCATTGAAACTTTTATAGGAATCCCCGAGAAATGCTCAAATTCGCACAAGGCCATTTTCAATAAAATAATATCAATTTGTGCCAATCGATCAATATCCCAATTGCTCAATTGCTTTCCGATAAGACCGGAATAATCTTTATCGGAGCTGAGCGTTTTACGGAAAAGCTCACGCATAAACTTTACATCTTCTTCTCTGTCTTTAAACAAATCTGCAAGAATATGATCGCTGTGCATATAGCGTTCTTTAAGTCTTTGTAGTGTTTTGACAACTGCAATATTTACAATCTCCAAATCGATTACCCAATACATATTCTGCTCTTCCAACAACTGATCGAATACCTCATTATCTACAAAAAACTCTTCATAGATTTTAATTAAAAAGGCTTTATCGTTTTTAAACGTATCCTCTTCTTTCGACATGTAATTCTCATAGAGTTTACTTGCTTCAATTTGACGGTATAGTTTACGAACGTTGTCCGAATTTAGATCCCAAGATAGTTTTCGAGTTTCGATTCCACGACGATACTCTGTATTGTTTACTATTTTTTCTAACGCTTTGTTCTGCACAAAATGAAGGTTTGGATTCAAATCCGATTGTGTAGGTAAGATTTTCTCTCTCTTAGTCTCTATAAGATTCTGAGCAGAAGTAAACACCTCCTCAACCAACAACAGCATATTGAAATACAAATCGTAAACCTGATTTACACTTTTCTGTAACTCTCTTTCAGCCAAGGGCAAATCGTCAGAACCCGATTGAGTCCAAGCGTATAAGGATTGTAGAATTTTGACTCTTAAATATCTCCGATTGAGCATGGACTTTTAGGTATATATGCTTGTTAAAGTACTTTATTAATGTTTCCGATAGCTTCGATTCTCTGCTCAGCCATTTCATTTGCGGCTTTGTAAGTAGGAATATTATTTTCCTCAGCACGAATGAGAATATTCATTGTGGTATTGTAAATTTCTTCGGTCTTGCTCATGGCTCTATCTCTGTTGTAACCCTCTAGTTCAGAGTAACAGTTGATAAGTCCGCCAGCATTAATCAAAAAATCTGGAGCGTAAATCATTCCTTTATCCAACACCGTTTGCCCGTGTTTGGATTCGTTGGCCAATTGGTTATTTGCAGCTCCAGCAATAATTGCACACTTCAACTTAGGAAGTGTATCATCATTAACTGTTGCACCCAATGCGCAAGGAGCATAAATGTCCATTGCCTCGTCGTAGATTCCGTTTGGATCAACACTATCAACTCCAGAAAATTTCTTTTGAACTTCCCTCAGTTTGTCTTCAAAAATATCTGAAACACCAACCTTAGCGCCTTCTTTTAAAAGATACTCAATCAGATATTGTCCAACATGCCCAGCTCCTTGTACAATGATTCTCTTTCCATTCAAATCATCAGAACCGTACAACTTTTTCGCAGATGCTTTCATACCCATGTATACTCCATAAGCAGTAACTGGAGAAGGATCACCGCCACCACCTAAGGATATTGGTAAACCAGCAACATGATCCGTTTCATCGTGAATGTATTCCATATCGATTGGAGACATTCCTACATCTTCTGCAGTTATATATTTTCCATCAAGGCTGTCTACAAATTTTCCGAAACGACGCATAAGTGCTTCGTTTTTTTGAGTTCTAGAATCGCCAATAATCACCGCTTTTCCACCACCTAGGTTTAAACCGCTAATAGCAGCTTTATAAGTCATGCCTCTAGACAATCGCAAAACATCGTTTAATGCCAATGCTTCGTTTTCGTATTGCCACATTCTAGTTCCACCCAATGCTGGACCTAAAACCGTGTTGTGTATTGCTATTATGGCTTTTAATCCAGTTGCTTTATCCGTACAGAAAACAACTTGCTCGTGTTCCTTGAGCAACATTTGCTCTAGTACATTTAATTCAATTGCAGAATTTTCCATTTCTAATAACTTTTAACTTAACAGGGTTTCTTTCTCTACCTACATTTGCCGCTCGAATTAGGCGCGGCAAATGTAGTCAAATTCCTTACCCACAACAGCGTTAAAAAGCATTCATGAAGGCACTTTACTCACTTAACAAATACTTCTGGAAGTACCGCTGGCGTTTGTTTCTTGGAATTTTATTTGTGGCTGTATCTAACCTCTTCGCTATTCTGCCGGCTCAGATTATACAAGAGGCAATTGATACCGTTTTAGAAGCGACCAAACTGTATAAAGCAGAAGCCAATGAAACTGAAAGTAGTCTGATTTACAACAAGCTAACTAGTGAATTATTAATGTTTGCCGGTTTGGTTTTAGGCTTTGCTTTATTAAAAGGATTCTTTCTTTTTACCACCCGCATGACCATTATCGTAATGTCGAGATTGATAGAATACGATATGAAGAATGCCATTTTTGAGCAATATCAAAACTTAGAATTGGCATTTTACCGAAAAAACAATACAGGCGATTTGATGAATCGCATCAGTGATGACGTCAGTAAAGTCCGAATGTATTTTGGTCCGGCAATAATGTACACGATCAACCTTATTGTATTATTCGCGTTTGTGATTACAGCTATGTTAAACGTGAACGTCGAATTAACGATTTACGTGCTCACCCCTCTTCCATTGCTTTCTGTTGGAATTTATTACGTGAGTAATATCATCAATAGAAAAAGTGAGGTCATACAGCGACAACTTTCTTCAATAAACACCTTTGTACAAGAAGCTTTTTCAGGAATTCGCGTTATAAAAGCCTACAACCAGCAACAGGATAAGGAAGCTTTTTTTAAAGATGAACTGGAAGACTATAAAAACAAAAATCTAGACTTAGTGCGTGTCAATGCTGTGTTTATGCCACTTATGACTTTGCTCATTGGCATAAGTACTATCATGACAATTTTCATTGGTGGCCTGCTGGCCATTGAAGGAAAAATAAGCATGGGCAATATTGCCGAATTTGTGATTTATGTAAATATGCTGACTTGGCCAGTAGCAAGCTTGGGCTGGGTAACGTCTCTAGTGCAACGAGCAGCCGCATCGCAGCAGCGTATCAATGAATTTATGGATACGAATGCTTCTATCGTAAATCCAACTCACGAGAAAATGGAAATTCATGGAAACATTGAATTTAAAAATGTGTCCTTTACCTACCCCGATTCTGGAATTAAGGCATTGCAAAATATCAATCTGAAAATTAAAGCTGGAGAATCAGTTGCTATTTTGGGCAGAACAGGTTCCGGAAAATCTTCATTAGCAGGTTTAGTTAGTCGATTGTATGATGCTGATTCAGGTTCTATTCTGATTGACGGACGAGATATAAAAACCTTGAACCTAGACGTCCTCAGGAAATCGGTCGGCTATGTGCCCCAGGACGTATTCTTGTTTTCTGAAACTATTGCTGAAAACATTGCTTTTGGAACGCAGCTGGACGTTAGTCAAGAAGAAATTGAACAAGCAGCCAAAAACGCAGAGATTTACAAAAACATTCAAAGTTTTCCGAAAGGTTTTGAAACCAAATTGGGCGAACGTGGAATTACGATTTCGGGTGGACAAAAACAGCGAATTTCTATTGCCAGGGCCATTGTTGGAAAACCTAAGATTTTGATTTTTGACGATTGCCTGTCTGCCGTCGACACCGAAACTGAAAAAGGAATCATAAACAACCTTACTTCGGTAATGAAAGACAAAACCACGCTCATTATTTCTCACCGTGTAAGTTCTGTTGCACACTGTGATCAGATCTTTGTATTGGACGATGGTACTGTTCTAGAACATGGAACTCATGCATCTTTAATGACCGACGAAAACTCCTCATATGCTATGCTCTATCGCAAGCAATTGACAGAGGATAATGAGGTAGTTGGTGATTGAGAAGTCGTGCAAATTGTCTGAAGTTTTACGTCTAGGATCAGGTTAATGTTATTGCTAATAGGATCTGCTTTTGTGATTAATTGTAAAAAAGAATAACCAGAATCTGATAATTAAAGGAAGAAACATTCTTTTGAAACTTGTTCTAATTATCCATTTTATTTAGTGCTTATAGTCGACTAATAAGTACTTATAAAATTACTTATTTCCTTTTTAATTTATGCTTTTGTTGCATGAATCAACTTACTACAACATCTTCTAACGGTGCAATAGATCCAATACCAGCCCCAACAAAGGCAAGTTGCGCTGCTGCTACATTCGAAGGAATTAGTAAAAAATTAATCGAAAAACAGTTTCGACCTTCTACCGTAGGTGCCTACACGCAAATGTTCCGTAAGTTTCTGAAAGCACAGTATCCGCGGCCAATGCACCACATAACGTTGGATATAATTCGAGATTACCAAATTGATTTGATTGTAGAACAAAATCACAAGTTTCAACTTTCCAGGTTTCAGCTTAATAATTAGATACTTAGATAGAGTGCAAATTGACTGAGAACTTGACTCGAGTATTTAACTGTGAGAACAATAATTGTTGTTGATTTATTTATAAAAGACTTTACTTCTAATTGTTTTTGGTCTGTGACAAAAGATGAGCCCCACAGATTGAGCAAATAACTAGTGACATTTAAAGAAATAGCCCCTCCTAATCTTTTACAAAACGACTTTGAAAAACGGTAGAACCGTTCTCATTAATCACTGCAACATAGCTTCCTGAAGGCAATTGAGAGATGTCCAATTCATTTGAATTAAGATCAGTACTAATCATCAATTTTCCAGTGGAATTGTAAACTACTGCTTCAAATTTAGCAACTGTAAAAGACAAGCCATCAAAAGAAATTTTGTTTTGAGCAGGATTTGGATAAACCGATATCACTTGTAAATTCAACTCTTCTAATGAATTAGCCTTTGCACTGCCTTTGTAATTGAACTTTAAATTAGTACTGCCTGGAGCATTTGTTTTGATAACCAGATTATCGTCAAAATCTATAACTGCCCCTGCGGCCCCTCCAAAACGAAATGATAAGTAGCTACCTTCTGCTAATTTTATCGGAAACATTTGAGCAAAGCCCACTAGCTTCAGCTGACTATTTTCAAAATCGATGGAAGAAACCGTTATTTCTTGATTTCCACCATTGTATAATACCGCTTGAATCGTTTGAGTGTCCAAACTCCCAAAAGTCATGTCACGCAAATTTCGACTCAATTGTATATCGAATTTCGCAGCAGCAGTTGAAGTTCCTGAAATCTTAGCAATCCTTTCTAACAATTGAGGATAATCTACAAAAGGACTTCTGTTTTTCTGCAATCCAAAAATAGCTGTATTTCGATCTTTCTCTTGCTGAGTAACAGAAAATTGATTACTCCAAGTTCTTAAAATAGCTTCTTGTTTACTTAGAAATGGAGTTCCTCCATCATTAAAATCTCCATGACGTAAAACGAAATACATCATCGAACGAGCTACAATACCTTTTTGAGCATCTCTAGGCTCAAAGTTACCTCCACCCGACTTTGATCCCCCATCTTGCCATGAAGGGCTCGAAACGATCCCAAAAGGATCGTTTCCTCTTCTTGAATTTGAAGTCGTTGTAGTTGGGAACAAATGGTGGATATCTGATTTCTCTGGATCACTGCTACTAAAAAATCCTTGAGGATAAGTATGTTCGCAATTAAAACTGGCATTATTGGCACCTGCTCTAGTTGTAAAAGCAGCCATTTTACCAGTATAAACGCATTCAACTCGCCCACCACTATTATCAATAGTTGCATACATGTTATCCCGAGCTGTATTATATCCTAAGCTTACTGTACCGTTATTCAATAAAGTAGTTAGCGCAGTTTTCAGTGCTTCTTCGCTCAAGTTTCTGGTAGTTGAGTAATAATTATTTGAGAAAGTTCCTTGCCCTTCCAACACAACAATTTGCTCGACTGAATACTCACTTTCCACCAAAACTAGTCCCTTGTGAACTAAATTTTGATTGGGTTTAAAACTGACATTAACCTGACCAGAAGTACCGAGTTTGACCCCAGCTTTGATAGGGGCGGTCACACCAGCTGTTGTCCAATCATTTCCCATAATAGTGAAATAGGTATAAACAGAATCTCCAGACCCCATGGGGAAATCAGTTGAATTGTAATTCACCGTTTTAAAGGTCGAAGACTTTTCATTGATAGACCCGAAGTTAATGTTCGTTTGACCAAAAACATAAATAGGTGCAATAAATAGGAAAAGGAGATTAAATTTCAATTTGTAAGCCATCATATGCAAGTTTAACATTGTTAGGTAATGATTTTGAGACCTCCTCGTGGAAGCCTAATAAATGAGAGATGTGCGTAAAATAGGCTTGTTCTGGTTTCAATTCTTCCACTAGGGAAAGAGCTTCTGCTAAATTGAAATGTGAGTAATGCTCTTCAGTTCTTAAGCAATTTAAAACCAGCACTTTACTGCCTAATATTTTTTGTTTTTCTTGAGGTGAGATTGTTTTTGCGTCTGTAATGTAAGTTAAATCATTTATTCGAAACCCAAAAACAGGCAATTTCATGTGCATGACTTCAATCGGCATTACACTTATACCTTCTACTTGAAAGGGTTTGTTTTCAATTTCATGAATTACAGCTCCAGGCGCTCCAGGATATTTATTGGCTTCAAAAACATAGGCATAATCGCGTCGCATTGCTTCGCCTACTCTATCCGAACAATACAAAGGCATATCCTTTTTCTGCATAAAATTAAAGGGTCTTATGTCGTCAAATCCTGCAGTATGATCTCGGTGTTCGTGCGTATACAAAACAGCATCAACTTGTTGGATTTGATTATTGAGCATTTGCTGCCTAAAATCAGGCCCCGTATCTATTACCAAGTGTTTTCCTTCTATTTCGATGTATGCTGAAGTCCGCAGTCTCTTATCGCGTAAATCATTACTCAAACATACGGGATGTTTACTTCCAATTACAGGAATTCCTTGTGAGGTGCCTGTACCAAGAAAAGTTAATCTCATTCTTTGGTATATTTTAACTCATAGACAAATGCCATCTCATTATCGTTCAATGGATTTAGCCAATGCACGAATTGATCGAGGTAGCTAGGCTCAAAAACGGCTAATTGAACTAATTCACAATTGCAATTCGTTTCGAAAAAACGTATTCTCTCGTCTAAAATTTCTGCTTCAAAAAACACAATATGGTTTCTTCTTATCTCCTTTGGTTGTCTGGTATAACTGGTAATTATGGTATCGAGATAAGCATGCTTTTTAAAATTAACGGGTGTCACCCATTTGCCAGAATAATACTGAGGAAGCAGAGGAGCTGAATACTCAAAAGACTTCTCTACATAAGCACCCTGAAAATTTGGAACATCATTAAAATACTCCATAGATTCTACTCTACTCTTTTTTGAATATGCAGGAGTGATAGCTACTAGTAGAATTATATTCAATCCCCAAAAAAACCGCATTCCGTAATGGTTAACCTTTACTAGTTTATGAGCATATTGCTGCAATAGCTGATCCCAACCTATCCAACCAAGAATTATAAAATAAGGAATAAACGGAATGATAAATCGCTCTTGTTTGTTAGGGAAATAACAATGAAATCCAAAAAAGACCAAAGATGGTATGGCAACAAGTAAGTATTTCTTTTTGAAAACTTTAGACCAACCGGCAAATAAAAACAGACTGAACGGAGGGAGCAATAGTCCACCGATTGTTCCAAAATACATGTACCAAGGTCTAACAAAATAGGTGGTTTTATTGGCGAAATTGTAAGCTATATATTCTCCGAATTCTGCAAAAGGCCTGCCCCACAAGAATAAATCCCCAATTTGACAAACAAATAAAGACAACATAAAAAACAAACCTAATCCAGCTGCTTTAAAAATATTTTTACTCAACAACACCAATCCCATTCCACCCAAAAATAACACAGTTTGAAAACGAATTGAAACAGATACGCCCATAAGCAGGCCTGCGAAAATTATATTCTTCCAAGTCAGACTTTCATTTTTCACTAGATACCAAGTAGCTCCTAACAGCGGAGTTAAACAAACTACCTCTACCAAATTTCTTACACTCATTATCGGCGTAAACCACAAAAACGCAATAAACAGCCCGACCATTTTTGCAGTGGACTCGCCATTCAGTTTCAGCGTAATTTTATAAGCAAATCGGATGGCAAGCAAATACCAAAGAGCATGCAAAAAGCGAACGAAATACAATTTTGTTTGAGCGCCTACAATTCCTATTGATTCTAAAAAACTAAAGAAATAATAGTGCAAACCAACATAAAACCAAGAGTGGCCTGTTGGCGAACCATCACTACTGTTTTTTGGTAACCAACTGTTATAGTCGTATCCATCGACCCAACTTTGCGCTGCTTCGATAACCAAAAAATGATCATCATGCATTCCGTAGCCTTTGCTAAACAGGATAGAAATAATACGCACCAAAAAAGCAAGTACTAGAATAAATGCCATTGGCCGGTGATTCCAGTAATACTTTATTTGTTCCAATATATTAGTTATTATAGAATTCTAAAACGCAGTCTACTGCATAGTCTATCTCTTCTTTGGTAGTATACCTAGAAAACGAAAAGCGCACTGCTGGACAATCTGGATTAGCAGCGATACCTGCTAAAACGTGAGAGGAAGTTCCGGCACCACTGCTGCATGCACTGCCACCAGAAACGGCAATACCATTAATATCTAGATTAAAAAGTAACATTCCGGCCTTATCTGTTGGTGGTAAAGCCACGTTTAAAATGGTGTACAACGAATTTCCTTTCGGATCACCATTAAAGGACACTCCTGGCAATTCGTTCTGAAAACGTTCTAGCATAGCGTATTTCAGTCCTTTTATATGAGCTGCATGTTCTTCAACATCTACATAGGACAAGTCCATGGCTTTTGCTAAACCAACGATGCCATAGACATTTTCAGTTCCTGCTCGCAAGCCTCTTTCTTGCCCTCCACCAATGAGCATAGAGGTTATTTTTAGGTTTTTATTGATGTATAAAAAACCTATTCCTTTGGGGCCATGAAATTTATGTGCCGAGCAAGTAGCAAAATCAATTTTAGTCTTAGAGAAGTCAAATGGATAATGTGCCATTGTTTGAACAGTGTCCGAATGAAAAACAGCATTGTGCTTTAAGCAAAGTTCTGAAACCTCATCTAGATCAATCAAATTTCCGATTTCATTATTGGCGTGCATGATTGAAACAAAAGATCGTTCGTTATTCGCCAATAGCTCGTCCAGGTGAGAAACATCTACATACCCTTTTTCATCAATTCGAACTTTACTCAACCTAACATCATATTCTGCACAAATTGACTCTAAAGTATCTAGAACAGCGTGATGTTCAATATCCGTTGTTATAGCATGTTTGATGTTTAATTCTTTTAGAGAACAGCGAATGGCCATATTGTCCGCTTCTGTTCCACCTGAAGTAAAAACAATCTCTGCAGGAGTAACATTTAAATGCTTGGCAATCGATCTTCTAGAATATTCTATTTGGGCTCTTACAGAACGGCCAAAAGAATGACTCGATGATGGATTTCCATAAAAATCGGTCATAATCGGAATCATTGTTTCTAAAACCTCAGGTGCAATTGGAGTTGTCGCTGCATTATCTAAAAAGACTTGTCTTCTTTCCATTAACTTTTGATTATCTCTTTGATATCGCTAATTATTTTATTCGCTAAATTACTTGCAGTATTTGCACTACCACTTTCTGTATAAATTCTGATTATTGGTTCAGTATTCGATTTTCTCAAATGCACCCACTCCTCATCAAAGTCAATTTTAACTCCATCGATGGTGTTTATTGGGTATTTGCTGTATTTCTTTTCAATTGAACTCAATATCTTGTCTACATCAATTTCTGGAGTAAGCTCAATCTTATTCTTTGAAATATGATAACTCGGATAACTTGCTTTCAGAATAGACATGGTCTTATTCTCTTTTGCCAAATGTGTTAAAAACAATGCTATTCCAACCAAAGCATCTCTTCCATAATGCGCTGCAGGATAAATGATACCGCCGTTTCCTTCTCCACCAATTACAGCATTGGTTTCTTTCATTTTTGTAACTACATGCACCTCTCCTACTGCTGAAGCAGTATAAGTTTGATCGTATTTTTCGGTTACATCTCTCAGCGCACGAGTTGAGCTCATGTTCGAAACCGTATTTCCCGGAATTTTACTCAATACGTAGTCTGCAATAGCAACCAATGTGTATTCTTCACCAAACATTTCACCATCTTCAGATACAAATGCCAATCGATCGACATCAGGATCGACTACAACGCCCAGGTGCGCATCATGTTTACGCACCACACCTGAAATCTCAGTTAAGTGTTCCGGCAATGGTTCTGGATTGTGAGCAAAATGTCCAGTAGGAATACAATGTAATTCAATTACCTCAACTCCTAAAGCCTTTAATAGTGCAGGAACATAAATCCCTCCCGTTGAATTTACACCGTCTACAACAATCTTAAATTGTTTTTTCTTTATAATATCTACATCAACCAAATCCAGCGACAAAACCATATCGATATGACGTTGTAAATAGGTTTCATTTTGAAGGTATTTTCCCAGCTTCTTTACTTCAGCAAATTCAAAATCTTCTTTGTCCGCTATTTCAAGCACTTCAGCGCCATCAGCTCCTGTGATGAATTCTCCTTTTTCATTCAGCAATTTCAGAGCATTCCATTGAATTGGATTGTGACTTGCTGTAAGGATAATTCCAGCCTGAGCATTTTCATGAGTAACCGCTATCTCCACTGTTGGAGTTGTTGTCAGTCCCAAGTCGATTACATCAATTCCTAAACCTTGTAAGGTTGAAGAAACTAAATTTGAAACTAATTGACCAGATATACGAGCATCACGACCGATTACAATTGTAGATTTTGCTTGATCATTTCTTCTTAGAACCCATGTTCCGAAAGCGGAGGCAAACTTTACTATATCTACCGGCGTTAGTCCATCTCCTGGTTTACCACCTATGGTTCCTCTGATTCCTGAAATTGATTTTATTAAAGTCATTCTTACTTACTAATGTTTAAGGTTTAGATTGGCAACAAATATAAATTTTTAGCTGTCTTTAATTGGCAAAGAATTTCCATAATTGTTGCCTGTTAATTTCTTTTTAACAACTTTGCGAGGTCCAAAAAACGATGCATATCATATTGGTTACATTTGTTTTAATAGTTGGTTTAAAACACCCATGAGAGAAGATTTCGACCCTTCGTATGATGATAATAATAACAATCAGGATAGGCTGGTAAAATTGGAAGATATGTTTTCCGATACTGCATACTATTATTTTGATGTTAACGAATGGGAAGTGATAATAGACCACTACCTCAACACATTACGCCTAGAAAAAGCGGTTAAAGCATTAGATTTTGCTCAATATCAGCATCCGAATTCTGCAGAACTTAACTTAAAGAAAGCGGAGGTTTTTATGGAACAAAATGAGTTAGACGAAGCGCTTTCCGTTCTCAAGAATTTAGATGAAATCTACCCATTTAATCCTGATATTTTTATTGGTATTGGTGACGTTTACAGTCGTAAAATGGAACATTACAGCGCCATTATACATTACAAAAAAGCTTTAGGGCTTTGCGAAGACGGTAAAGAAGATATTTATATTCAATTAGCAGCAGAATGTCAATCTTTAGAAAAGCCTGCTCAGTCAATTTATTGGCTAAAAGTCATGATGAATGAATTTCCTGATAGTATTGAAGGCTTATATGAAATGGCGTTTTGTTATGAAGTAAACGGTAATCAAAAATTAGGAGCTGAATTTTTCAAATCCTTTTTACACACAAACCCATACAATCACCATGCTTGGTTTAATCTAGGTAACCTATACACCACGTTAGAGAAATATGAAGAAGCCCTCAATGCTTTTGATTACTCTGTAATCTCCTTTGAGGAGTTTTCTTCGGGTTGGTATAATAAAGGAAATATACTTGGTAGACTCAGCCGTTACCAAGAAGCCATTGAAGCTTTTGAGCGCACTTTAGAACTAGAAGGACCTGCTGCGCAAACTCATTTTTATATCGGGGATTGCTTCGAAAACTTAGAAAAATTCGGGAAAGCTAAAATTGCCTATCAAAAAGCAATAGAGCTAGATGAAGATCATTTGGACGCATGGATTGGTGCTGCAAATTGCTACCTGGAATTAGGAGACGGCGAAGAAGCACTAAACTATTGTGAAAAAGCATTAAAGTTGAATTCTGACAATAGTCTAGTCCAGTATTTATATGGAGATGTTTGTAAATCTCTTGGCTATTTTGATCCTGCTAAAAGAGCATACGATAAGGTTATAGAGTTGGATCATAAAAACAGTGAGATTTATTTAGATTATTCAGATTTATACTTCTGCAATGACGAAAAATATTTGGCAATTGAAATGCTGGAAACTGGACTCGCAAAATTCAAGAATCAACCCGATTTAATTTACCGAATGGGTACCTATCATTTTTTGATGGGCAGAAAAAATAACGCATTTGAGTTTTGGACAAATGCAACAATTATTGATGATAACTTAAAACAATCTATTTTCGAATACTGCCCCCAATTAATGGCAGATGTTGAAATAAAAGACTTCTTTTCATAGTATGAATTACACGCTTCCACATTTACCAGATAGAACAGAAAAACCGAGAAAAACGGGGTTAACCATGATGATGGACAAAGGTCTAAGTGTCCGTCAGGTTGAAGATTTTATTGAACAAGCCAGTGATCTTACAGATTACGTGAAGCTAGGTTTTGGTACCTCTTTTTGTACAAAAAGGATTGACGAAAAAATTAAGTTGTATCACGAAGCTGATATCAAAGTTTATTTAGGCGGAACCTTATTCGAGGCTTTTCTCATGCGTGATATGTACGATGATTATAAAAAGCTGTTGAGTAAACTTAATTTGAATTGTGCTGAAATTTCTGATGGTTCTATTTTTTTAGATCACGAAAAAAAATGTGAACTTATTACCGATTTAGCAAAAGAAGTAGAAGTGCTGAGTGAAGTTGGTAGCAAAGAAGAAGGTATTTTCATTAGTCCTGGAATGTGGATTAGCATGATGAAAAATGAACTGGAAGCCGGAAGCTTTAAAGTAATTGCTGAAGCACGTGAATCAGGAAACGTTGGAATTTATCGTCCAAATGGAACTGCACACACCATGTTGGTTAACCGAATAATTGCAAATATTGATGTAGATGATATTCTTTGGGAAGCACCAAAAAAACCACAGCAAGTTTGGTTTATCGAACAATTTGGACATAATGTAAACCTTGGAAACATTGGTTACGATGAAGTTATTCCATTGGAAACATTAAGAGTTGGACTTCGAGGAGATACATTTATGCAGTTCTTACCCGAACACCTTGTCGATAAGGTAATTAAATAACGCATGAAACAAATTAGTGCAAGCGAATTGAGAGATTTGATGCAAACTGAAACTGATTTGCAAATAATTGATATTCGAGACACCTTCGAATTCGACTTCTCTAATCTCGGTATTAGTGCTAAATCGATTCCTATGGCCGAGATATTAGATCACCTTTCTGAAATTATAACTACTGGAAAAGTAATTATGCATTGTAGGACTGGAAATAGATCCGAAGCCATGATTGATTATCTGGAGGTGCATCATAAATTTCAGAATTTACACAACTTGACTGGCGGTATCCTTGCCTGGTCGGAGGAAGTTGACACTTCTATTATTCCTTTTTAACCTATGAAAAGAAGTATTAAAGACTATCTGCTAATTACAGCAAAAGGAATGGGTATGGGCGCAGCCGATGTTGTTCCTGGTGTATCTGGAGGAACCATTGCTTTTATTACAGGTATTTATGAGGAATTGATTAATTCGCTCAAATCAATAGAACCGAATACTATTAAAATGCTTTTCAAAGAAGGCATTCCTGCCACGTGGAAAACAGTCAATGGGAATTTCTTATTTGCCCTATTTATAGGTATTGGTATATCCGTTGTTTCTCTCTCAAAAGTGATCAAATACTTATTAGCCGAACACCCCATTTTAGTTTGGAGTTTCTTCTTTGGACTTATCGTAGCATCGGCTTATGTGGTTTCAAAAAGTATTACCAAATGGAACCTGAAATCTATTGGTGGAGTTGTTCTTGGAAGTGCAATTGCGTATTACATTACTATCGCGGCTCCTACACAGACCCCTACCGAACTTTGGTTTATCTTTTTATGCGGTATGTTGGCAATTTGCGCCATGATTCTACCAGGAATATCTGGCGCATTCATTTTATTGCTCTTAGGTAAATATGAGTACATAGTGGGTGCTTTGAGTGAATTAAACCTAGTCGTTATCGCCACCTTCATGGCAGGTTGTATGTTAGGATTAGTTTCTTTTTCTCATGTATTGAGTTATATGTTCAAGAAGTTTCACAACATGACCATAGCTATACTAACTGGCTTTATGATTGGTTCTTTAAACAAAGTTTGGCCTTGGAAAGAAACCTTGACTACACGGATTGATTCTCACGGGGAAATTGTTCCGGTAACTCAAATGAGTGTACTTCCAACTCAGTACACGGAGTCAGAACCTTTGATTCTTGGAGGATTAGTGATGGTGGTGGTTGGTTTTTTGCTCATCATTGCAATGGATAGGTTTTCTCATAAAACAGAAGCATAGAGTGAAAACTTACGGACTTATCGGTAAGTCTTTAGGACATTCATTTTCGAAAACCTACTTCGAAAAAAAATTCAGTTTACTAGGGATTCAAGATTGTGAATACAAAAATTTTGAAATGTCTTCGGTCCTTGAAATTAGGGCATTAGTTCATAAATCATCAGACATAAAGGGCCTTAATGTTACCATTCCTTACAAAGAAAGCATCCTTCCATTGTTGGACAAGCTCTCAGAAAATGCCAAAACCATTGGTGCGGTTAATTGCATAGAAATTCAGAGAAAATCATCTCAGATTAAACTAATAGGCCATAACACCGATTGGTATGGTTTCCTATGGTCCTTGAAGCCATTCATAGATTTGTCTATAGATAACAAAGCGCTGATTTTAGGAACCGGAGGAGCAGCAAAGGCAGTTGCCTATGCTTTGGACCAAATAAATATTCCTTACCAATTTGTGAGTCGTTATAATGGCGATATCAACTATCAGGATTTAACCGAAAAAACAACCTTCGAACACAACCTAATTATCAACACTACTCCGCTAGGCACTTATCCAGAAACCGTGTTTTGTGCAAACATTCCGTACCAAGCAATTAAAGGCCTGCACATCGCTTTTGACTTGGTTTACAATCCAGTAAAATCTATGTTCTTGGGCAAATGCGAAGCACAAGGAGCTACTATTAAAAATGGTTACGAAATGTTGAGTTTGCAAGCAGAAAAGAGTTGGCAAATTTGGGGTTTATAATTTTGATAAATTATTCTTCTGCAAATTAATTTTTTAATTTTTGGTTCTAATTAAGAATTAAGGGCAATAGCAGAGGTTTATGCTAGTAATGGTGCCCAAGAAAAGTTTGTGAAAGATTTCATTCTTACTTGGGTAAAAGTTATGACCCTTGATCGTTTTGATTTAAAATAATATCAATTAGATATAAAACAATAGCGATTTGGGTGAATACTCAAACCGCTATTATATGTCTATCGCAAGGAGTATTTGGGTTGATATTTTCTTTATTGTATGATACACATATTTGACTGCAGCTTAGAATTTGGTATTACGTGTTCTTTTTCTATTGTATTTAGTTATCCTTTGTTACGCGAAAATCAACTCTACATGTAGAGACCAATTATTATGGAAAATCTGTAACAGACATAAATATTGTTCCAACTTATGTGCTCTCTGTTTGATCTTTTGATTATTCTTTGTTTGTCAGCTTCATTTCTAGCGAGAATATTATTTGGTTACTAAAATATATATCTGGTAATCACTTTTGGTATGACTCTAATTTTCTTGATTTCAATAATTACACATGGTATTATTGCCATAAATAATATCAGAGTGATTAACCAGAAAATTACTATTGCTTGAATACTGACAGAGCTTTTAATATTTCCGATAGGCATTTGGACTTCTCAAGAGACATTAAAAATAACCACGGCTAACAATTAAGTCTTAACGAGTGAAAGAAGAAGTTGTAGTAAATTTGACGACAATGAAATTTAATAACCATAACCCGAGTTCCTCAGGATTCGCTATGAAATGCCTACTTATCTTAACCAAAAAGTAGTTGCGTTTTAATCCGGTCAAGTTATCTCACTTAACCTCTACAAACTATTATAATTTTGAAAATAATCGTCTTCGCATTCTTATCAATTATCCTATTTCAGTCTTGCGAAATTCAATCTGAAAACGTTGATAATTGTATTAACCCTTCGGTACTCATGAACACCAACATTGGTGACTCTATTGTTCTTGATTTGTCAAAGTCAATACAAGAGAATTACAACTCCATTGAACGGCAAACCAAAACTGAAATTTGCAACACCGTTGGTCAATATGCTGCAGTTGTAAAAGTTGGAGATGATACTTTTCAACTTAATTTTTTTACGGACAGAATATGCCAAGAAGCTGAAGACAAATATCCCGTTGGATATTTAACTGCGCATTTTCGCACCTATGATATTCTGCTCAATGACTACAATATGATTTTATTTGATGGCAAGCTTTTAAGCCTTGACACTTTGGAAATGTCCATATATAAAAGCTTGCTTAAAGCTGACCTTAATAATGGAAATCAAGCAATTCATTTTAATTTCAAATACGATCCTAATACAAAGTTAACATCGAGATATTCAATTTTCAGATCCTCTATAAGTGCATATATGCGATTTATAGAGCATTTAACAGAAAAGCCTATTTGTGAGCTAAGTGAATTAGAAATAAACACACTTAGAAAAAATATCTATCCAATTTTTTGGTTTAAGGATTCGAAACCACCACCACCGAATATCAAAAACATTGATTCCATATTAAAAACGGATTATATTGAATTAGAACTGAAACCTGAGTTTTAAATAGCCAAACAGGGTGCATCCCCGCTTTTACTTATTGTAAACAAGGAAATCAAATTTTGGGCTACTGGCAGTTTACCTTTGATTTTCCAATTTGGTCTAATAAAACAAATACACCTCTTGCCAGTGCAGCAGAGTCACCCAAACAAACTCTCTCATATTAAAATGCTGCAGGATAGTCGCATAATAAGATCTCAGCTACCCCGTCAAACTCGAGCTTTATAGCTCCTCTCCTTGTAAAAAACGTATATTAATCTTTTTTACAAATAATGAAGGCAAATAACTCTGTTCCCGCTAGTGGTATTAGTGGCTTAATTGAAAATTGGCACAGCGACATTTTGGCCGCTCTAAGCGTCTCATTAGTGGCATTGCCGCTGGCATTAGGCATCGCTGTTGCTTCTGAAGTAACTCCTATGGCTGGGATTTTATCCGCTATTATCGGAGGAGTTGTCACTACATTCTTTAGGGGTGGCCATGTATCCATTAATGGACCTGCTGCTGGGTTAATCGCCGCTATTCTAGGTGGTCTTGTTGCATTGGATGGGAATATTCATTACGTTTTGGCTGCTATTGTAGTTGCTGGGGCAATTCAAATAATTTTTGGAGCTCTGAAATTAGGTCGTTTTGCAAAATTACTGCCCTCTTCTGTTTTGCATGGGATTTTAGCAGCTATTGGTGTAATTATATTTTCGAAACAAATCCATTATGCCTTTGGGACAATGTCCAACGCTGATTCGACCATTGGAACATTAATAGATGTTTTTCACCAACTGCCTAATACTAATCCCTTTGTTTTTGTGATTGCTTTTATTGGCATTTTGATTCTTATATTTCACAATAAAATAAACAACAGATTCATTCGCCTAATCCCTGCGCCTATGTGGGTATTGTTGTTGGCGTTACCATTAGTCTTTGCCTTCGACTTTTTCAATGATCATCAAATAGAACTCTTTGGAACTGTATACGGCGTTGGCCCAAAGTTGCTTATTGATATTCCTGATAATCCGTTAGACTGTATCCTCCACCCAGACTTTAGTAGAATTGATACTTCAGCTTTTTGGCTTACCGTTATGTCCATCACCACTATTGCAACCTTTGTTACCCTTGCCAGTGCAAGGGCTGTAGATAAACTAGATCCATATCGACGTACTACTGATCTGAATAAAGATCTTATTGGAGTTGGATTAAGTACAATGGTATCTGGTGCATTGGGTGGACTTCCGATTATTACTGTAATTGTTAGAAGTACAGTAAATGTAAATAGCAATGCCAAAACCAAATGGTCAAACCTTTACCATGGAATCTTTTTAATTCTTTTTGTATTAATATTAGCACCAGTGTTAAGCAGTATCCCTTTGGCAGCATTGGCGGCAATCTTACTACACACCGGTTTTAAATTGGCCTCTCCAAAGGTTTTTAAACAAGCCTACGACCAAGGTATTGAACAATTACTTTTCCTTTCTTCTACGCTCATTATATCACTATTTTCAGGTTTGCTTTATGGCATAATTGGTGGAATTGTAATAACCTTAGCATTACATATGTTATTAGCTAAAGTTGGATTTATATCTTTTTTCAAAATGATATATAAATCAGGTTCGAAAATAGTTCAACTGGATAATGGCACCTATAATGTCAAATTAAAAGGTATTGCCAATTTCTTATTTGCATTGAAGTTAGACAAGCTATTGAGAGAAATTCCTAATGGTTCAACTGTTCGAATTGATATGTCTCAAACTCGTTTGGTAGATCTATCAATTATGGAAAACATGATAGAATATAAACGTATACAAGAAAACTATGGTGGCAAAGTAAATCTGGTTGGTTTGGACAGTCATGTTGCGTCTACCAGTCATAATCGCGCATTAAAAATCATTACAGGCCGAGTAAATAAACGAATTACAAAACGGCAAATTCGATTGCAAAAAATGGCCATTACAAATGGTTGGTCTTTCGATAGGGAAGTTGATTGGAATACCTCGTATTTGAGAAATTTCCATTTCTTCGACTCACGACCAATCGAAAGAAAAAGTAATTCGCTTCAAGGAAAAGACATTGAGAATAATGCTCAATGGGAAATTGCCGATATTGTATTTGATGAAGGGGCAATGCTTGCCTTAGAGGTATATCAGACTACAGTTCAAATAGTTAAACTTCCCGGTAAAATCCCAAGTTTCATAATTGATAAAGAGGGTCTTTTTGATAAAATATTTGAGCGCGTAAGAGTGTTTTCCCGCATAAACAGAGATATTGATTTTATGAAACACCCAGATTTCTCGCACAAATTTAATTTGAGTGGAGAAAATGAAGAAGCTATTCGAGTATTCTTTACTGATGATCTCATCCGCTTTCTTGATGAAAATGAAATACATCATATTGAAAGTAATGGTGAGGCACTAATGATCTTTAAGTATGTGCATATTGCCCGCACTGAAGAGGTGCAGAATATGCTAACCTTTTCGTCTAATTTACTGGGTCATATGACACTAGAAAAATAGCAAATCTATAAGCCAAAAGTATAATTACTAGGTGTTTATACCTATGAGAATCTCGTTTTTACCGAAATGAGGTTGGTCTGCTTAAAAAATTGTTATCCAGTAATAAATCTATCCAATCGAACATCATGCTCTTCCATTGGAACTTCAGCTATCAATTGACATTGGAAACCTACCCCAACTTTAAACGCATTGGGTTGAGTCGCTAAAAACGTATCGTAATACCCACCGCCATAACCCAATCTTCCGCCTTGATTATCGTAGGCCAATCCAGGAGCAATAATTAAATCCAATTCTTTTGTAAACTCATTTTCCCCAGCTGGATAAACTGTTCCAAAAACGCCATTTTCGACCGACGCTAAGTCACTTAAAATCAAATGCTTTAATTGAGTTTTCTTTAATGTTTTTGGGCAGACCACAATTATCGATTGTGCCAAACAGTAATCAATAAAGGATCGAACATCAATCTCATTGCCGATTGGAATAAAACAATGTACCG
>TARA_B110000879_G_scaffold84037_2_pt1 | contig 20191 bp, 20 predicted proteins | sample TARA_B110000879 | Tara Oceans TARA_B110000879 (sample SAMEA4398094) | marine metagenome | biome: Polar Biome; feature: [SRF] surface water layer (ENVO:00010504); material: water (ENVO:00002006), including particulate matter (ENVO:01000060) such as... | depth 5 m
TCAGCATCGCTTATTTAAGGGCGGTTGGAGTCATATACTGCAACGTGAGTTAGTGGTTCGGTTGCCAGCGGTGGCTGTGCTTATGTACGATGCCAAGTCAGATGAAGTGGTGTTGATTGAACAGTTTCGGGTGGGTGCTATGGCCCATGATAATGGGCCTTGGCAACTAGAAATGGTGGCTGGCATGATTGATACTCAAGAAACCCCCGAGCAGGTGGCGGTGCGAGAATGTAAAGAAGAGTCTGGCGCCGTCGTGGCTCAAAGTCAGCTGGAGCTAGTGTGCAAATATCTGGTCACCCCAGGTGGCAGTAATGAAAGCTTAGCGATTTATTGTGCCCCTGTCGATGCCAGCCAGATCAGTGGATTACACGGCTTACCGACAGAAGGTGAAGACATACAAGTGCAAGTCATAGAGCGCCAAGCCTTATGGCAGATGTTAGAGCAAGGTAAGCTGACCAACGCCGCCACCATTATCGCGGCGCAATGGTTACAGTTGCATTACCCTAGGCTTCAAGCCCAGTGGGCCAGTTGATGAGTTTACGCATTGCCCAAATTACCGATTGCCACCTACAAGCAGAGGTCACAACACCCTACAAGGGAGTGGATGCTGATGCTCATTTAGATCAGTGTCTGGCGTGGCTGCAGGACCATGCCCAAGTCGATCTGTTGATGCTTACGGGAGACTTGAGTCATTTTGGCAGTGAGAAGGCTTACCAGCGGTTACAGCAAAAGCTGAGTCGCTTGGCTTTTCCATGTGTCTGGTTGGCGGGCAATCACGACCACTGTGACACCATGCAGCAGGTGTCTGGTCAGGCTGTACAAGAGTTACGGGTGTTGGATGATAACCATTGGCGGCTGGTGATACTTAATACTACCGAGCAAGCCGATGGCCGCGGTGGAGGCAGCCTCGCTGAAGTGCAGATGGAAGAGCTTAAGCGGGTGCTTGAGGACGATGTGCAGCGCCCCGTGTGTGTGTTTATGCACCACAATTCGGTAGCGGTTAATTCCTTATGGCAGGATGATATTATGTTGGGTAACGCGCAACAATTTAACACTTTAGTGGCCTCCCATAGTCAGGTGAAGGCGGTGGTGTGTGGCCATGTCCATCAGACATTTGACCAGCTCATAGGCGCGACACGTTTTCTTGCCACCCCTTCAAGTGCGGTGCAATTTGCCATTGAGCAGCAACAGTTTAAGGTGCAAACGGAGTTGGGCCCCGGCTTAAGGTTGCTTACCCTTGCAGCGGATGGCCAGATCCACACTCAAATACAACGCTTACCCAAGCACTAAGGCGCCCATTTAGATATACCAACGCAAAAGGTCTCGATAGTTGAGCAATTACTGCTACTATTGCAAATTAGCGATGAGATGTTAGATTGTTGCTAACCCTAATATGACACTGATAGGTAAAGTCACTCCATGGCACAAGATAACTACACAGCAGATTCCATTGAAGTATTAAGTGGTTTAGATCCGGTTAAAAAACGCCCAGGTATGTACACGGACACTAGCCGTCCAAACCACCTAGCTCAAGAGGTTATCGATAACTCAGTGGATGAGGCCCTAGCTGGGCATGCAGATCAAATTGATGTCATTCTTCATAGTGATCACTCACTTACCGTTACCGATAATGGTCGCGGTATGCCTGTTGATATTCATGCCGAAGAAGGCGTGAGTGGTGTGGAACTCATTCTTACCCGCTTGCATGCGGGGGGTAAGTTTTCTAACAAAAATTATCAGTTCTCTGGCGGTTTGCATGGGGTAGGCATCTCTGTTGTTAATGCCTTGACCTTGGCTTTAGAGGTCAAGATTCGACGTAACGGTCAAGTGCACCGTATTAGCTTTGCCGACGGTCACAAGATGAGTGAGTTAGAGGTGGTGGATAGCGTGGGCCAGCGCAATACAGGCACCAGTGTCACCTTTCTACCCGACCCTCAATATTTTGACTCTGCTAAATTCTCCGTGGCGCGGCTTAAGCATGTGTTACGGGCTAAGGCGGTATTGTGTAGCGGTCTAAAAGTCACCTTTTTAGATCTAACCAGTGCCAGCAAAGAAAAACATGAGTGGTTCTATGAAGCAGGTTTAGATGATTACCTGCAGGGGGCTAACGAGGGCTTTAGTTGCCTTCCAGAAACGCCGTTTGTGGGCAGCCGTAAAAGTGAAATTGAAGGTGTAGATTGGGCAGTGCAATGGCTGCCAGAGGGCGGTGACTTAACCCAAGAGGGTTATGTTAACCTGATACCCACCTCACAGGGTGGAACTCATGTTAATGGCCTGCGCAGTGGGTTGCTGGATGCCCTAAGGGAGTTTTGTGAAATTCGTGCCTTGCTACCTAGAGGGGTGAAACTGGGTCCAGAAGATATATGGGACCGTTGCTGCTTTGTCTTGTCTGTAAAAATGCAAGATCCTCAATTTTCTGGGCAAACTAAAGAGCGGCTTTCGTCCCGCCAAATTGTGGCTTATGTCTCTGGTGAAGTGAAAGATGCGTTTAGTTTATGGCTCAATAAACACACAGACGAAGGCGAATTATTAGCTGAGCTAGTGATTAATCACGCCCAAAAACGCCTCCGTGCGGGTAAAAAAGTCATTCGTAAAAAAATCACCCAAGGCCCCGCCCTGCCCGGAAAATTGGCGGACTGCAGTGGCACTGATGTGAGCCGAGGTGAGTTGTTTTTGGTGGAAGGTGACTCTGCCGGTGGCTCAGCCAAGCAAGCGCGGGAACGTGAATTTCAAGCCATCTTGCCTTTGCGAGGCAAGATACTCAATACCTGGGAAGTCGATTCTGGGCAAATATTGGCGTCTCAAGAAGTACACCATATTGCCGTAGCCATGGGGGTAGATCCAGGAGCGGATAATTTAGAAGGTTTACGCTACGGCAAGATTTGCATCTTGGCAGACGCCGACTCAGACGGCTTGCACATTGCCACCCTCTTGTGCGCTTTGTTCGTGCGCCACTTTAAGCCGCTCGTGGCTGCAGGCCATGTTTATGTGGCCATGCCACCTTTGTATCGCATCGACATTGGTAAGGAAGTCTTTTACGCCCTTGATGAAAATGAAAAACAAAGTGTGTTAGATCACATTGAGGCTGAGAAAAAGCGTGGCAAGGTTAATGTTCAGCGTTTTAAAGGCTTGGGGGAAATGAATCCCTCTCAGCTTCGAGAAACGACCATGAAGCCAGACAGTCGACGACTAGTGCAGCTCAGTTTAGAAGCGGGTGATGGCACTATGGAGCTGATGGACATGCTGTTAGCGAAAAAGCGCTCAGGTGATCGTAAATCTTGGTTGCAAGAAAAAGGCAATTTGGCGCACCTTGACTAGCCACAATAGGGCCTGTGATCTCGCTGCAACACAGGCCTTTTCTTTGCACTCCTTTGCAGTGTCTTCACTCACTCTTGCATTTTTATCCTTATAATTAAGCTATCCCAGCAGGCGGGCAACTTAATTAGGAGAAAAACCATCAAAACATACATCAAGCGCAGCTTAAATATCGTTCCAACTATAGCTGTAGCGCTGGTTGGTTTGATGGTGACAGGCCTGTCTATTGCAGCGAGCAAGGGCGAGTATGGTGGTTGGGGTCATATGGGTGGCAAGAGTTGTCATCATGGCATTGGTCATGAGACTGAGGATTACTGGGGTGGCAAAAAGACTGATATGAGGATGGGCCATTTGGCTAAGGTGCTTGATCTGACGGATGCTCAAAAAAACGCGATTAAAGCCATCATGAAGAGTCAGCATCAGGCTCGGTCAGTGAGTCATCAGGCTATGGCTAAGCACCTGGCAGAGTTGGCGCAGTTAGCCTCAGGCAGCGACACCTACACTGCTAAAGCCAAAATCATTGGTGCTTTGCACGGCGAGGCAATGAGTCAAGGTTTGATTGAGCATGCCCATGCAGAGGCGCAAGTTTTGGCTTTATTAACCTTAGAGCAGATGGAGCAATATAAACAAATGCATGCTGAAATGGCTGAAAAACGAGCACAGCATATGCAAAAACATAATAAAAAGGCTAATCACTCGACCTAGGCAGTAAAAATAGCCTCAACAAAACCGCAGCAGTTAGTCTTGCTGCGGTTTTTTAGCTTCAACTAGGATATAATTCCGCTCTTTTATGCTCCCTACTTGTGGTTTATGAGTCGGGGTAACTCGGAAGTCATCGCATGTCCATTAACTCACTGATCCGCAACTTTTCCATCATCGCTCATATCGATCATGGAAAATCCACTATTGCAGATCGCTTTATCCAAATGTGTGGTGGCCTTTCAGATCGAGAGATGGAACACCAAGTGCTTGATTCCATGGATATTGAGCGTGAGCGTGGCATCACCATTAAAGCTCAAAGTGTGACCTTAGACTACCAAAGTAAAGATGGTAAAACGTATCAGCTTAACTTCATTGACACGCCGGGCCATGTGGATTTTTCCTATGAAGTTTCACGTTCTCTGGAAGCCTGCGAAGGGGCTTTGCTGGTGGTGGATGCGGCGCAAGGTGTTGAGGCTCAATCTGTCGCTAACTGTTATACGGCCCTAGAATTAGGTTTAGAGGTGGTGCCCGTTTTGAATAAAATGGACTTGCCTCAAGCTGACCCAGACAAGGTTAAACAAGAAATAGAAGAAGTGATTGGCATCGATGCCACAGATGCTGTTGCAGCCTCGGCTAAAAGCGGCTTGGGCATGGCAGAGGTGCTGGAACAATTAATTGAATTAATTCCCCCGCCAGCCGGTGATGAAGATAAGCCATTACAAGCCTTAATTATTGACTCTTGGTTCGACAACTACCTAGGTATCGTGTCTTTAGTGCGTATTAAAAATGGCGTGCTGCGCAAGAAAGATAAAATTGTGGTGAAGTCTACAGGCATACAATATGGCGTAGATGACGTGGGTATTTTCACCCCTAAGCGAGTGCAAACAGATGTCTTAAGAGCCGGTGAAGTGGGTTACGTTGTGGCGGGCATTAAAGACATTCATGGTGCACCAGTGGGTGATACATTAACGCACCTGAAAACCGCCGATGTTGAAAGTTTGCCTGGTTTTAAAAAAGTGCAGCCGCAAGTTTACGCCGGTTTATTTCCCACTAGTTCCGATGACTACGAAGACTTCCGTGAAGCCTTAGCCAAGTTGAGCCTCAATGACGCCTCTTTATTTTATGAGCCAGAAAGTTCTGATGCTCTAGGCTTTGGCTTTCGTTGTGGTTTCTTGGGCATGTTACACATGGAAATCATTCAGGAACGTCTAGAGCGTGAGTACAATCTTGATCTGTTGACTACCGCGCCTACGGTAATTTATGAACTAGAGCTCAATAATGGTAAAGTTGTCTATGTAGATAACCCATCAAAGCTGCCGGATATGGGTGGCGTGGCAGAAATGCGTGAGCCTATTGTCGAAGCTAATATATTGGTACCACAGGAACACTTAGGCAACGTTATTACCTTGTGTGTGCAAAAGCGTGGTGTGCAGAAGAATATGCAGTTTACTGCCACTCAGGTGGCTTTAACCTATGACATGCCCATGAGTGAGGTGGTGTTAGATTTCTTTGACCGGCTTAAGTCTGTGAGCCGCGGTTATGCGTCTTTAGAGTATAACTTTGTGCGTTTCGAAGAAGCCAAGCTGGTGCGTTTAGATATTCTTATTAACGGTGAGCGAGTGGATGCTTTGGCCGTTATTATGCATCGTGATAATGCCCAGAGCCGTGGCCGTGCCTTATGTGAAAAAATGAAAGAGCTCATTCCTCGGCAGATGTTTGATGTGGCTATTCAGGCGGCTATTGGTGGCAATATAGTGTCTCGTACCACGGTTAAAGCCCTGCGCAAAAACGTCACAGCAAAATGTTATGGTGGCGATATTAGTCGTAAGAAGAAACTCTTGTCAAAACAAAAGGAAGGCAAAAAGCGCATGAAGCAAGTGGGCAGTGTAGAGATTCCACAAGATGCCTTTTTAGCAGTGCTTAAATTAGATAGCTAAGATGATGATCATTAGAAATAAGGGATAAATAAATAATGATGGATTTTGATTTTGAATTGCTGCTCACCGTGCTAGTGGCTGTGTTTGGTATTGGCTATGCCTTAGATGCGTGGTTATGGAAGCCCGCCCGCGCTAAAGCGCTAGCCTTAGCAACCGCTAGTGCGGGTGGTGAACTGCCTCAAGCTCAGCAAATTGAAGTCATGCGTGAGCCTATGTTCGCAGAATATAGCCGTTCGTTTTTCCCCGTATTAGCCTTCGTGCTGGTGCTGCGATCTTTTTTTATGGAGCCTTACCAAATCCCTTCAGGCTCCATGCTACCTACCCTTGAAGTTGGTGACTTTATTGTTGTTAATAAGTTTGAATATGGTATCCGCTTACCCGTATTAGGCACTAAAGTATTTGCCTATAATGAGCCAAAAGCGGGTGATGTGATGGTGTTCAAGTACCCAAAAAATACAGCCATTAAATACATTAAGCGGGTAGTTGCCGTGCCTGGGGATACTCTAGAATTACGTGATAAGGTTATTTATATTAATGGCCAACAGATGGCCCAAACCTACGTTGCCGATCAGTCGCCAAGCACAGAAATCTACCGAGAACAGTTAGGTGATGTTGAACACCTTATTTGGCGTAATAAAAATCCGGGTAAAAACGGCAGCATCACTATTCCGCCGGGTCAGTATTTCACCATGGGTGATAACAGAGACGGCAGTAACGACAGTCGGTATTGGGGCTTTGTGCCAGAAGAAAACATTACCGGTAAAGCAGTGGCTGTGTGGTTACACTGGGAAAGCTTCTTTAGTTTGCCCAACTTCAGTACTGCGGGTAGTATAGATTAATATGAAAGCGCCAGCCGCCACCGCCTACCAGCAAAAGATCAGCAATTTGTGTGTGGCGTTAGGTTACTCCTTTGCCGATGTTTCATTGTTGGAGTTAGCGCTCACTCATCGCTCGTGCGGTCACCGCAATAATGAGCGTTTAGAATTTTTGGGAGACTCGATTGTTAACTTTGTCATTGCTAACGCCCTGTTTGATCAATTCCCCAGAGCTCAGGAAGGCCAGCTAAGTCGCTTGCGTGCAGGTTTGGTTAAAGGTGTGACCCTAGCTCAAGTGGCTCAAGAAATGCACATTGGCCCTTGTTTGAAGTTAGGTGTTGGCGAGCTAAAAAGTGGTGGCCAGCGGCGCGAGTCAATTTTAGCCGACGCTACCGAAGCCATTATTGGGGCGATTTATAAAGATGCAGGTATGGATATTTGCCAAGCACGTATCTTGGATTGGTTTAACTCTAGGCTAGAAAATTTAAGCCTCTCTGATACCCACAAAGACCCCAAAACGCGTTTGCAGGAATACTTGCAGGCCAAAAGATTAGATCTGCCTGTGTACACCTTAATTGATGTTAAGGGCCAAGATCATGAACAAATGTTTATCATAGAATGCCATACCAGCTTACTGGATAAACCGACCCAAGCGGAAGCGTCAAGCCGCCGCATCGCCGAACAGAAATCGGCCACGTTGGCATTACAGCAACTTGGCCAAGAGTCTTTATAGCAGAACATATACCATGACAGATCTAGATACTTGGCTAGCAGCCCAAAATGACAGCAGCACAAAGTGCGGTTACGTGGCTATCGTAGGCCGACCAAATGTGGGTAAGTCAACTTTGCTTAACCGCATTTTGGGTCAAAAAATTAGCATCACTTCGCGCAAGCCACAAACCACCCGGCATCAGATTTTGGGCATTAAAACCGAAGGTGAGGTGCAGGTTGTGTATGTAGACACGCCCGGTTTGCATATAGATCAAGCCGACAAGGCCATTAACCGTTACATGAATAAAGCCGCTTCTAGTGCCCTAAAGCATGTGGATCTGGTGATTTTTATGGTGGACCGTACCCGCTGGAACGAGGCCGATGAGCACGTGTGCGAGAAAGTCAAAGCGGCCAATTGCCCGGTCATTTTAGCCATTAACAAAATTGACATACTCGATGATAAACAATCGTTATTACCCTATTTACAAGAAGTCCAGCTGCGCTTGCCAAACGCTGTTTTGGTGCCAATTGCCGCCCATACAGGGGCTTCAGTCGACCAGCTAGAGCAATGCGTGCTTGACCAGCTACCTAATGGGCGCCACTTTTTCCCTGAAGACCAAGTCACCGACCGCAGTGCGCGTTTTATTACCGCCGAGTTGATCCGTGAAAAAATTATGCGTCAGTTGGGCGATGAACTGCCTTATCAGATGACCGTAGAGATAGAAGAGTTTGCCCAAGATGGCCCGGTGCTGCACATAGGGGCGCTGATTCTAGTAGAGCGCAAAGGCCAAAAACGTATTCTTATTGGTGATAAAGGCGACCGCATCAAAATGATCGGACGTGATGCACGAGTAGACATGGAACGGATGTTCGAGTGTAAGGTCATGCTTAAGCTGTGGGTGAAGGTGAAAAGTGGTTGGTCTGATGATGAGCGCGCACTGCAAAGTTTAGGCTATGACGGTCTCGATTAAGTCAAGGTGAATGGGGGTGACTGAACAGCAGCCAGCCTACGTATTACATAGCCGCCCATGGCGGGAAACGAGTGTGATTGCAGATTTATTTACCCTCCACCAAGGCCGTGTGTCGGTGATTGTACATGGGGCCCAAAAATCACAGGGTAAGCAGTCAGCTAAGCGGGCGTTAGTGCAGCCGTTCACACCCCTTATGGTGAGTTTTACTGGGCGTGGCGAATTGCGCAGCTGCCAGCAATTGGATGCAGCAGGTGCGCCACTGCCCATCGCAGGTAACCGTCTTTACAGCGGTCTCTATATCAATGAACTGTTACTTAAACTTCTTGCTGTGGATGATCCCTACCCCAATTTATTCGCCTACTACCAATCCTTGCTCAATCAGTTAATGGGTAATGCCGCATTAGAGCAATGTTTGCGTCCCTTTGAGGTCCACCTAATGGACGAACTGGGGTATCATATGGTGCTAGATAAAGACTATATAAGCGGCCAGGACGTAGTGTCTGAGTCAAATTATCAATTACATGCGCTGCATGGGGTTTGTTTAAATCAAATGCAGCAGGGTGGGGTAGATCAGCCCGTTGCGATGAGTGGCAAGGTGCTGCTGCAACTAGCGGCGGGCGATTACCTCGATAGTGAGTGTCTCAAAGTGGCTAAATACATGGCACGCACTAACTTAAGCCAGCTCTTGGGTGGCAAGCCACTGCAAAGCCGTAATTTATTCCAAACGATCGTTGCACATCACTAATCATAGCCTGCCTAAGCGTAGGCTAGGGACAATGAGGAGAGCACAAGAAATGGTTGATCCCAATCGAATTTTATTAGGTGTCAATGTAGATCACGTTGCCACCTTGCGCCAAGCAAGGGGTACGCGCTATCCCGACCCAGTTAAAGCGGCACTAGATGCAGAACAAGCCGGTGCAGACGGCATTACCGTACATTTGCGTGAAGATGCGCGCCATATTCAAGAGCGTGACGTGCGCGTGATGGCGCAAGTGTTGCAAACCCGCATGAACTTCGAGATGGCAGTGACGGATGCCATGGTCGATTTAGCCGTGGAAATTGCGCCGGCTTATGTGTGCCTAGTACCAGAAAAACGTGCAGAGCTAACCACAGAAGGTGGTCTTGACGTCGCTTCCCAAGAAGCAAAAATTAAGTCTGCATGCCAACGTATGCAAGCTGTGGGTATTCAGGTGTCTTTGTTTATTGATGCCGACAAGCAACAGATAGATGCAGCCAAACGCACAGGTGCCGAACTGATAGAAATACATACCGGGGCTTATGCCGATGCCACAGGCTATGCCCAACAGCATGCCGAACTGGTTCGTATTGCCGATAGTGCTGCCTATGCAGTAAGCCTAGGTTTAATTGTTAATGGTGGCCATGGGCTTAACTTACAAAATGTAGAGGCTATTGCTGCAATTCCACAATTTAATGAGCTCAATATCGGCCACTCTTTGATCGCTGATGCCTTGTTTGTCGGTTTGCCACAGGCGGTCAAAAATATGAAAGCGCTGATGTTAGCGGCACGTGAATCCCATCGCCCTAGTCGCGTTTAATAAGGCATAAGGGAGCGCTCCATGGTGGTGGCAATTGGCACAGACATCGTCGCAACAGCTCGCATTGGGGCGGCGCTAAAGCGTTCAGGGCGAAAATTTGCCCAGCGCATTCTGACCGAGCTAGAAATGGCTGAGTTCGATGCCGCTCATAACCCTGCTGCGTTTCTAGCCAAACGTTTTGCTGCCAAAGAGGCGGCGGCTAAAGCCTTAGGGACGGGTATCGGCAGGGGTGTTTCCTGGCATCACATGCACATAACACATGATGAAATGGGTGCGCCTTTGCTCATTCTTAGTGGCGCAGCCGCCCAACGACAAGCACATTTGGGTAGCCAAGCTGCCCACATTAGTATTGCCGACGAATTAGATCAAGCCTTAGCTTTTGTCGTATTAAGCTAAGACGTTTAAGTAGAGGTTAGTATGCACATGTTCCCCACCATAGAAGATTATGTTGGCAGTACCCCCTTGGTGCGCTTGCAGCGCATGCCTGGCAAGACCAGTAACGTTATTCTGGCCAAGCTAGAGGGTAATAACCCAGCTGGCTCCGTTAAAGATCGTCCAGCCATGAGCATGATTACCGAAGCCGAAAAGCGCGGTGATATTCAGCCAGGTGATGTGCTCATTGAAGCCACCAGTGGTAATACGGGTATTGCCTTAGCCATGGTGTCCGCCATAAAAGGCTACCGACTCAAGTTGATTATGCCAGCGCATATGAGTTCGGAGCGTAAGGCGTCGATGGCCGCTTATGGTGCGGAACTGATTGAAGTGAGTTCGGAGCAAGGTATGGAAGGGGCTCGAGACCTCGCCATGGCCATGCAAGCCCGTGGTGAAGGCAAGGTGCTGGACCAGTTTGCTAACAGTGATAACCCATTGGCTCATTACCGTACTACGGGGCCTGAAATTTGGCAGCAAACTCAAGGTAAAATTACCCATATGGTGAGTACGATGGGCACCACGGGCACTATTATGGGGTTGTCGGCTTACTTCAAGGAGCAAAACCCTGCCGTGCAAATGTACGGTTTACAGCCTAAAACAGATGCGTTTATTCCGGGCATTCGCCGTTGGCCCAAAGCTTACTTGCCTAGTATTTTTGATGCCGCCAAAGTAGACGCCATTATCGACATAGGCCAAGACGAAGCAGAGGCCACTATGCGCGCCTTAGCAAAAGAGGAAGGTATCTTTGCTGGGGTGTCTTCTGGAGGTTCTGTTGCTGGCGCCTTACAGTTGTCGAAGCAGGTAGAAAATGCAGTTATTGTGTGTATCATTTGTGATCGTGGCGACCGCTACTTATCCACTGGAGTATTTGTTTAATCATGGCCCGTTTATCGCCCTTGCAGCGCAAACTCAAACTTAAAAACCCTTCGGCCTCGGCTAAACAAAAGCGTGCCCATGCCCAAGAAGACATTGAAGTTGTCACTCTGCCCGTGGGCAAGCATATTCACATTGAACTTGAAAACTTAAGTCACGACGGCCGAGGTGTGGGGCGTTGGCAAGGCAAGACTATTTTCGTTGCAGGTGGTTTGCAAGGAGAGTCGGTGAAAGCAGAAGTGCTGAGCGACCATAAAACCCATACCGAAGCGCGTTTGCTGGAGTTGAAACAAGCCAGTGATCAGCGGGTTGAACCCTTTTGCCCCGTTTATGACACTTGTGGTGGTTGTCAGTTGCAGCACCTAGAACCTGCAGCCCAAGTGAGTTTTAAGCAAGCTGCCATTGCCGAACAGTTGCGGCGTTTAGCTGGCATCGAGCCGAGCCAATGGGTGCCGTCCATTACCGGGCCAAGCACAGGCTACCGGCGCCGAGCACAATTAGCTACGCGCTATTTCGCCGACAGCAAAACCTTATTGTTGGGCTTCCGTCAAAGCGGCCATAAACACATTGTACCGCTTAACCAGTGCCCCGTATTGGAACCGGCTTTGTCTGCTTTAATTGTGCCGTTGCATGACATATTGGTGGCCATGGAGCACACGCAATGGGTCACCCATGTGGAATTATTACAGGCTGATTTGGGGGCCTGCATTAGCTTAAAAACCTCTGCCACTCTGACGCTTGAAGATCAGCAGAAGTTGGCTGCTTTTGCAGTACAACAAGCTGTGAGTCTGGTGTGCCAGCAAACTGATCATAATGATCTATGGTTAAATGGCAGTGCAGAAGGGTTAAGCTATGGTTTAAAAGTGGCAGGCATAGACCGGCCCCTTGAGTTAGAGTTTTCTGTGCAAGATTTTGTTCAGGTCAATGCTAAGGTGAATGAGGGCATGGTGGCTCAAGCCCTTGATTGGTTGGATCCACAGGTTGGAGACCAAGTGTTAGATTTGTTTAGTGGTGTGGGCAACTTTGCCCTGCCAATTGCCAGCATGGCAGACCAAGGTGTTGCAGTATTAGCTTTAGAGGGCGACCTTGCCATGGTCAAAAAGGGCCGTCAAAACGCCCAGAGCAATGCTTTGTCGCAGGTTGATTTTGCCCAAGCAGACTTGTTTGACGCCAGTGCTCGTAAACTGTGGCAAAAAAAGACCTTTAACAAAGCCTTATTAGACCCTCCTCGTGCAGGGGCTAAAGGTTTGGCTCGGTTACTCAAAGGTCAACCTTTGGAACGCGTGGTTTATGTTTCGTGTAACCCTGCATCTATGGCCCGAGATTTAAAAGAATTTCAGGCCTTAGGCCTGAATGTGGCGAAAATGGGCTGTATTGACATGTTTCCCCATACCCCACATTTAGAAGTGATGGCGTTGCTTGTTAAAAAGTAATACTCAGCAATAGCAAGCCATCTACACTAACGAGTGCGCCTAGTGCCCTCTTAAAACGGAATTTATTCATGGTACAGGTACGCGCAGTTCACCCGACCCATGCGGACGGCAATATTGATATCCAAGCCTGGATGATGGGCTTACAAGATCAACTTGAGTTAGCGGATACCAGCCGCCTACAAAAGGCCTGTGAATTGGCCCAAGAAGTTCGTGATCACGCCAGTAAAAGTGAAGATATATGGGCCACAGAAGAAGTGGACTGTTTTCGCACTGGCCTTGAAATGGCTGAGATTTTAACCACTTTACAGGTCAATGAAGAAACTTTGGTAGCGGCCGTGTTATACCGAGCGGTGCGGGAAAATAAGCTAGCCCTCAGCCATGTAAAGGACACCTTTGGCCCAGCAGTCGCCCAGTTGATTGATGGGGTGCTGCAAATGGCTGCCATCAGTAACTTACAAAGCCCCACCCGCGATAGTATTTTAGGCCAATCAGACGGCCAACTGACCAATGTACGTAAGATGCTGGTGTCCCTCGTTGATGATGTGCGGGTGGCCCTAATTAAATTGGCCGAGCGCACCTGCGCCATTCGTGCTGTAAAAAATGTGGATCGAAAAAAACGCTATCTGGTGTCCAGAGAAGTGTTTGATGTGTACGCACCTTTAGCCCACCGCCTCGGTATCGGTGCTGTTAAGTGGGAACTTGAAGACCTTTCATTTCGCTACCTTCAGCCTAATGCCTATAAAGAAATTGCCTCGTTTTTAGATGAGCGACGCATGGACAGGCAAGATTATATTGAACGGGTGTTAGGCAACTTAACAGAACAACTTATAGGGGCAGGCATTGAGCCCGATATTATGGGCCGGGCTAAGCACATTTACAGTATCTGGCGTAAAATGCAGCGCAAAAATATTGAATTTTCTCAAGTTTATGATGTGCGTGCAGTGCGTATATTGGTGCCTGAGCTAACGGATTGCTACACCGCTTTGGGCATCGTTCATGGCTTGTGGCGCAATATCCCTCAAGAATTCGATGACTACATTGCCACCCCTAAAGAGAATGGTTACCGTTCTTTGCATACCGCCGTGATTGGCCCTGAAGGTAAGGTGGTAGAAATTCAGATTCGTACCTTTGCCATGCACGACGAAGCCGAACTTGGGGTGTGCGCTCATTGGTTATATAAAGGCACGGATGTAAACAGCATCGGTAACTCATATGACGATAAGTTAGCTTGGTTAAGGCAGGTGTTGGAGTGGCATGACGAGGTCGGCGATGGCGCTGAATTTGTTAGCCAGGTTCAAAGTGACGTGGAGCAGGATCGTATTTACGTCTTCACCCCCGACGGCCATGTGGTGGATCTACCAAGTGGCGCGACGCCCATCGATTTTGCCTATCGAGTGCACACCGAAGTGGGTAACACTTGTCGTGGAGCCAAAATTCATGGCCGCATCGTGCCCCTTACCTACAGTTTACAAACGGGAGATCAAATTTCGATTATGACCTCCAAAGGGGGTGCGCCAAGTCGAGATTGGATGAACCCTAACTTAGGTTACGTTCACGCTGGGCGTACGCGGGCCAAAATTGGTCACTATTTTAAACAGCTCGATAAAGATAAAAATGCCTCTGCTGGACGTCATCTAGTAGAACGCGAAATGCGCCGTATGGCCATTACAGGGGTCAACTACAGTCAAATTGCCACCGCCATTAACTTTAAGCATGTGGATGACATGTATGCGGCTTTGGGTGCTGGCGACTTACGCTTAGCCCAGGTGATCAATGCTGCTCAGCAACAAATAGAGCCGCAGCTTAAGTCTAAGAAGCAGCTAGATCTTAGTTTGTTAAATGGCAAAACTAAAGCCACCACTGCGTCTGGTAATGATGTGCAAATAGCGGGCGTAGGTAATCTGCTCACCACCATCGCTAATTGCTGTAAGCCGGTGCCTGGCGACGCTATTATGGGTTTTATTACCCTCACTCGGGGGGTGTCTGTGCATCGACAAGATTGCCTTAATATTATGAATATGGCCGAACGGGATCGCCAACGTATTATCGAAGTGAATTGGTCTGGCAATAGTGAAAACACTTACCCGGTCGACATCTTTATCGAGGCGGTTGATCGCTCTGGCCTATTGAGTGAAGTGGTGATGGTGTTGCGCAATGAAAACGTTAACCTAGGTAACATCAGTAGCCAGATTGATAAAAACACCCATTCGGTCAATATGGCAATGACTATTGATATTCCACGTTTGGATTTACTGGGTCGTATTTTAGATAAAATAAGCCAACTTCCCAACGTGTTAGATGTGAGGCGTCAAAAAAATGGTTAAACAAGGGCTGAATACGGCTGATGCGATGCAGCAGTTGCTAGACATTATGACTCAGTTACGCAACCCAGATGGCGGTTGCCCATGGGATCTTAAGCAAGATTTTCACAGTATCCTGCCCCATACCCTAGAAGAGGCCTATGAGGTTGCTGATGCCATAGAGTCTAATGACCGACTGCAGTTGCGGGACGAGCTAGGAGACCTATTATTCCAAGTGGTATTTTACTGTCAGCTGGCCCGTGAAGAGGGTAGTTTTGCCTTTGCTGATGTTGCGCAGACCATGTCAGATAAGCTCATTCGCCGTCACCCACATGTGTTTAGCCCCCCACAACAGAGTCTAGACCAAGGCGCGACAGCCTTAGATGCGGAACAAGTATTAGAGCGTTGGGAGAGTATTAAGCAGTCTGAACGTGACGCCAAGCAGCAGCACTCAGTGCTAGATGATGTGCCTAATGCCTTACCCGCTATGCAACGCAGTGCAAAGTTGCAAAAACGCGCCGCCAACGTGGGCTTTGATTGGCCAGATGTGACCCCTGTGCTGGCTAATATGGCAGAAGAACTGGAAGAGGTTCAGCAAGCCTTTGCTAGTGGCGATAAAGACCACACCTTAGAGGAGTTGGGTGATTTAATGTTTGCCTGTGTCAATATGGCCAGGCACCTAAAGCAAGACCCAGAGCAGGTGATGCGAGCTGCTAACGCTAAGTTTGAGCGCCGTTTTCGCTTCTTAGAAGCACAGATTGTAGAGGCCGGTGAGCCATTAGAAGAGGTGGGTTTAGAGCGCATGGAAGCCGGCTGGAAGGCTGCTAAAGCAGCGGGCTTATAATCGCTATAAGCTAGTTTCACGCCACCAACGTGGCGCTAGGGCAAGGTTTTAGTTAAACTACGCGGCCCAGTTAATTAGGTATTTGCACAAGGGGTTTCTTAGCAAGCGAACGGCACCACTGTGGCTGTTTTTTCGTCTGTTTGCTAAGGCATCTTAAGCGAGTCGAATATCGATTGACTGAGCTATGCAGTAGTGGCCATAGAATTTAAAATTTTTGGAGTTAAGTCATGAAACTAATCCTTTTGGGTGCGCCTGGCGCAGGTAAAGGCACGCAAGCGCAATACCTTACTGAAAAGTACGGCATCCCTCAAATTTCCACGGGTGATATGCTGCGCGCAGCGGTTAAGGCGGGCACCGAGTTAGGTCAGATTGCTAAAAAAGTCATGGACGACGGAGGTTTAGTCTCCGATGAGTTGATTATTGACTTGGTTAAAGATCGGATTACTCATGACGATTGCACGCAGGGTTTTTTGTTTGATGGTTTTCCACGCACCATTCCTCAAGCCCAAGCGTTAAAAGATGCCAGTGTGGCCATAGACGCGGTGGTTGAAATTGACGTTGCCGATGAAGAAATTATTAAACGCATGAGTGGCCGCCGCGTCCATCCGGGTTCTGGCCGCACCTATCACCTAGCCTTTAATGCGCCGAAGCAGGCTGGCAAAGATGATGTAACTGGCGAAGATTTGGTGCAACGTGCTGATGATCAAGAAGCCACCGTGCGCCAGCGCCTAAATGTTTACCACCAGCAAACGGCTCCTTTAGTCGATTTTTACCACAACCTCATTGTGTCTGATGGGTCTGCGGCGCCGGCTTATCATTATATTGCCGGGGTGGGCAGTGTAAATGACATTAAAGAGGCTGTTTTCACAGCGCTCGACAAGTAATCACCGATGACGCAAATATTGGCGCTAGACACTTCTGGCACCTCCTGTAGCGTGGCCCTATGGAGCGATACGGGTGTTTTGCTAGGCCACGAAGAGCCGACAGAGCGGCAACATACCCAGCGCTTACTACCCATGGTTAAAGCGCTGTTGCTCGAGGCTAATGTGAGCATGTCCAGCCTCGACGCCATTGCCTATGGGCGTGGGCCGGGTTCGTTCACCGGTATTCGCATCGCTGCTGGAGTGGCCCAAGGTTTGGCCTTTGGTATCGATTGCAAAGTGCTGCCTATATCCACCCTCGCAGCCCTCGCTTTACGCATGCATCAGCAGTGCCATACAGCCAACCTAGCCTACGCCTGTAGCTTAGATGCGCGCATGGGAGAGGTGTATTGGGGTGAGTACATTATTGATGAAGGCCATGCAGAACTTGCTCTGCCTCAAGCGGCAGAAAGGGTGTGTTCACCCCTGCAAGTCGAGCTCATTAATGGGCGCTATGCGGCTTGTGGCAGTGGTATGGCAGTGGCTAATATGCCACCAGCCATCCTTGCATCTGCCCAGTCTGTATGTTCAGATCTACAGCCAAGGGCTTTAGAAATGGCACGCTTAGCAGGAGCAGACTTTGCCCTAGGGCGCCAATGTGCGCCTGAAGATGCGTTACCTGTGTACCTGCGTGACGAAGTGACTTGGCAGAAATTACCCCGTTACCAATAACCTGCTTTGCCTACTGAGGATTACCCATGGATTGGATCCAAGCCAGCATCATCGCTTTAATTCAGGGCCTTACCGAATTTCTACCCATCTCCAGCTCTGCCCATTTGTTGTTTCCAAGTTTATTGTTAGGTTGGCCCGATCAAGGCTTAACCTTTGATGTGGCCGTGCATTTAGGCAGTTTATTAGCCGTGGTTATTTACTTACGTAACGACCTAATAGGCATGGTGCAGGGCCTATGGCAATGGCGCCAAGAACAGCGTTTGAACCCGCAGGCCACCTTGGCCCTAATGCTGATTTTGGCCACCTTACCTGCAGTCTTTTTTGGTTTGGTGCTTAAAGATTGGATAACCGTGCATGCGCGGGCCCTGTGGGTGGTGGCGGCAACGACCCTTGGGTTTGGTTTATTATTGGGTTGGGCCGACTGGCGCAGTCGCAGGCAACACTCCATGGCAGCCATGAGTTGGCGTCACACTTTGGTCATCGGTTTAGCGCAAGCTTTGGCCTTGGTGCCAGGCACATCTCGCTCAGGCATCACCATGACTGCTGCACTGATGCTGGGCTACACCCGAGAAGCCGCTGCACGCTTCTCGTTTCTTATGTCTATTCCAATAATATTGGCCGCCTCTAGCTTAATGACATTTGAGTTAGCCACGGCTGCAGTGGCGGTTGCGTGGGCGCCCATGCTGCTGGCGTTTGTCGTGTCTTTTGGCAGTGCTTGGCTCTGCATTGTATTATTTATGCAAGTGATTAGCCGCATGGGCATGTGGCCCTTTGTGGTTTATCGTATTGTCTTAGGAGTGGGCCTATGTTGGCTGATATTGCCGACGCTAAGGTAGCGGTTGTGGCTGCAGGGCAGCAATTTTTAGAGACAGCTCTGGCCCTAGAATTGGGTGTGCCAGTGATTAAGAAAAACAATCAAGCCTATGATTTTTTGTTGCGCTTTACCCCTGAAGGTCTGGGTTTAGAACCAGTAGACGGCCGCAGTGGTGCGGTGCGGGTTGACTTTGCTGCAGGTAAAGCCCGTCACCGTAGGGTCTTTGGGGGTGGTAAAGGCCAGCAAGTAGCCAAGGCCGTGGGTGTGCAAGGCACCGTGCGCCCGAGTGTGCTTGACCTCACCGCGGGCTTAGGTGGTGATGCGTTTGTATTGGCCAGTTTAGGCTGTCAGGTATCTATGGTGGAGCGTCAAGCGGTGGTAAGGGCTTTGTTGCAAGATGGTTTAGCCAGGGCTGCATTAGACATTGATGTGGGTGACATTGCGGCCACCATGTGCCTAAAAACAGGCCATGCCTTGTCGGTGATGACTGGCTGGACCGAGGCTGCACCTCAAGTCATTTACTTAGACCCTATGTTCCCTCATTCTGGCAAATCGGCCCAAGTTAAAAAAGAAATGGCGCTGTTTCGACAGCTAGTCGGTCATGATGAAGACGCCGATACGCTGCTGGCTCCAGCTCTTGAATTAGCCAGTCATAGGGTGGTGGTCAAGCGGCCGCGTATCGCCCCAGATCTGGCTCAGCAGAAACCCACCTACCGACTTGAAGGCAAGGCGAATCGGTTCGACGTTTACGTTAATAAAAGCTTTACTAAATAGTGAGTCGTGGAGGTGAGTCGACCTGCCGTCCGATGCTTAATAATGCTTACCAACCCAAGCGGCTAATAATGCGGTGGTGGTTGGTTAGCCTCTGAGCCACCTTGGCCAGCATCTGCAGCTTGTTGCAAACTGGCCATCTGTTGTGCCAATAATGCCACGGCCCGGTCTAGCCGAGTAATATCCTTTTGCTGCTTGCTGACCACATCATTGAGAGTATCAATCGTTTGCTCTTGAAAGGCGACTTGTTGCTGTAATTCGACGATATCGGCGGCATTATTCATGAAATTCCCAAGAAGTTGCAAAAAAACAGGTATTTATTTATCAAGTGTTTGATTGGTCGCTGGTTTTTCTATAATCTTGCGTTATTGTACCGACTTTATACTAGCTAGGATATGTAACTGGATAAAGGTAGGCTGCAATACGACTAAGTAAAACAAAAAAATTAGAGATATAGATCCATTATGAGACGCACATTATTTATTTACAGCTTCATTATTAGTTTAATTGCCGCCTTGGCATTACCCTTTATTTTAGACGAAATCCTTAATGGCCCCCGCATTGTTGATACCCAGTTTGAGTTGACGGTGGCCGTGGCTTTTACCATGTTCTGGATTGCCACCCTTGCTACCGGTGTTAAGTTTATTTCTACGGGTGTAGAAGATGACACCCAATGGGACGAAATGGATGACGACCCCAATCGTGAATCAGGCACGGTAAAATGGTTTAACGTCACCAAAGGCTTTGGCTTTGTTACCCGTGACCAAGGCGATGACGTGTTTGTTCATTTCCGTTCGATTCGCGGCAAAGGCCACCGTTCGTTATTAGAAGGCCAAAGAGTGCGCTTTAGTGTCACTGAAAGTGACAAGGGCATTCAAGCTGAAGATGTGTCCATCGTTGGCTAACCCAGCATGATGCAAATTGAAGAAGGTAAGCGACTCGCGTGAGCCTTCTCTAAGGAATAATTGAAACAACAAGGAATCGTTAAAATTACTATGTCAAACTCTCCCGATCAAAGCCAACCCTACAATGACGAAATTGATCTTGCTGATCTGGTTCGTGCGCTTTGGCAAGGCAAATGGCTGGTAATCGGGGTTACCTTAGCCACTTTAGCCTTAGGCATCG
>TARA_B110000879_G_scaffold30167_1_pt1 | contig 20180 bp, 16 predicted proteins | sample TARA_B110000879 | Tara Oceans TARA_B110000879 (sample SAMEA4398094) | marine metagenome | biome: Polar Biome; feature: [SRF] surface water layer (ENVO:00010504); material: water (ENVO:00002006), including particulate matter (ENVO:01000060) such as... | depth 5 m
AAATAACATTCGATGGGCTCTGTTTTATTTCCGATAGTTAAAGACGCGTAGTTATAATTTGAGTAAGAAGTACATTTATTATATTTGTAGTAACTTCAAAAAGAAAAAAGAAAAAACCATGAAAGAAAAATTAATTTTACTGGCAACCATCCTTCTATTTGCTTCCTGTGGGACAAAGAAATTCAATCAGAAATGGTTAGATAAAAAAGCGCCAGAAACATTTAAAGCAAGGTTTGAAACCACCCAGGGAAACTTTGATATCGAAGCCAAAAGAGCCTGGTCTCCAAAAGGAGTCGATCGTTTGTATCAATTAATAAAGTATGGATATTATGACGATGTTGCTATTTATAGAGTGGTGCCAAAATTTGTAGCTCAATTCGGGATTCACAATGACTCTTTAATTAATAAAAGTTGGAGAAAAGGGATTGAAGACGAACCTGTTATTCTAAAAAATGATGCGATGACCATTTCGTTTGCAAGAGGAGCCGTTAAAACAAGATCCAATCAAATATTCATCAATTTAAAAGACAACAACCGTTTAGATACTGCAGATTACTCTGGAGTTGTCGGTTTTCCAGCAGTCGCAAAAATAACAGTTGGGAAAGAGAATGTATTGAAATTCTATGACGGCTATGGGGATAAATTAGGAACTCAACAAGGAAAAATAAATAAATTTGGAAATGCTTTTTTAAGAGAAAAATATCCAAAAGTAGATTATATTATTAAAGCCTATCTTATTAAATAAAAAAAACCGCTGTTAAGCGGCTTTTTTTTATTTGGTTTTTGTGTAAATATAGAAGTTGGGATCTGTCTCAAAATCTGAGTTTGTACCCTTCAAGGTTTTTGTTTGAATTTTCGAAGTCGGATACAGCCACATTGGTTTTTCATTGATAAAGATTCTTACAGGCATTTTAAAATTCCTTACAACGTTTACCCATTTATAGGATAGAACACCATTTTGAAGTTGATATTCCAAGACTGGAATTCTGATATCTCTTAAATATTGATCGAAAACAGCCGTTAAGTCAATACCGATTTCAGTACTTAAAAAGTTTTCGATTTGTACAGTTGTTACCGTCTGATGATAAAAAACAGCATTCATTTTTCTTAGAATTTCTCTCCATTTTTCATCATTGTCTACCAATTGTCTTAGAGTGTGTAACAAGTTTCCACCTTTGTTATACATGTCAGAAGAACCTTCGTTATTTAGATCGTATTGGCCAATAATTGGATTTTGGTTTGCAATAGATCTGCGTAACCCAATTACATATTCAGAAGCAGCCTTTTTACCATAATAATAGTCTAAAAATAAGCTTTCAGAATAGTTGGTAAAACTCTCATGAATCCACATGTCAGCAATGTCTTTATTCGTAATATTATTGGCAAACCACTCATGACCAGACTCATGAATAATAATGAAATCGAATTTTAATCCCCAGCCTGTTCCAGACAAATCGCGCCCTAAATATCCTTTTTTATATTGATTTCCGTAGGTCACAGAACTTTGGTGTTCCATGCCTAAATAAGGAACCTCTACCAATTTAAATCCGTCTTCATAAAAAGGATATGCACCAAACCAATGCTCAAAAGCTTTCATCATTTTTGGCGCATCTTTAAAATGTTTTTTGGCTTTTTCAAGATTGTCTTTCAAGACAAAGTAATCCATGTTTAACGCCCCTTTTTCGCCCTCAAACACTTCAGAGAAATGCGCATAATCGCCAATATTTACATTCACACCATAATTATTGATTGGGTTTTTCACCGTCCAATGATAAGTTTTTGTGGCTTCATGATCTACAATCTCCTTTAGTTTTCCGTTCGAAATGTCCATCAAATTACTAGGAACCGTAATGCTAATGTCCATGTTTTCAACCTCATCATACATGTGGTCTTTACAGGGCCACCAAACACTCGCCCCCAAACCTTGGCAGGAAGTGGCTACAAAATGATTTCCATTGCTGTCTTTTTTCCATGAAAAACCACCGTCCCAAGGAGCTCTAATGGCTTCTTTTGGATTTCCTTGATAGTGCACAATAATACTTTCAGAATTTCCTATTTCTTGTTTTTTTATAAGTTGTACAAAATGCGCATTTCCCACATGAACAACCTCCAAATCTTTGCCGTCTTGCGTTACCTTTGAAATGGTTAAAGGCGCCTGTAAATCGACTTGTAAGATTTGGTATTCTGACAAAACAGTATAGGTAATGGTGTTTTTTCCAGTGATGAATTTCTCGTCTGGAACCACTTCTAATTCCAAATGGTAGTAGGTTAAATCCCACCAAATTCGTTCGGGCGTTATGCTTCCACGTAAAGTATCCTGCTGGGTAAAAATCTTTTTTTCACTCAATAAACCTTGAGCTTGCAAGCAGCATACATTTAGGATTGCAAAAAATAAAAATAGGTAAGAACGGTATTTCATAATAGTTTTTTTAAGAACTTCGATAAGTTCAGTTTTATCCCCGAAAAGCTCAGTGAGACATTGTGAGTTTACATTTTTATTTCAGCTCAAAACCTTTCGCTGGTTTTGCATCTAGTAGGTGTGTTACAAAATAGTCCCAACGCTTACGCGTCATATATTTTGTCATGTCTCCATAACCATGTCTTTTGTTTGGAAACAAAATCATGTCAAAATCTTTGTTGGCTCTTATCAATGCTTCCACAACTAGCATAGTGTTGGAAGGGGGTACATTGTTATCCATCGCTCCATGAGTAATTAATAATTTTCCTTTTAAATCTTTTGCAATTAATTGATTTGCCTGATTGTCATAATTGGTTGTACCATCTGCTTTTCCTTCGAGGTTTCCTTCTGTTAAGAGTCCTTGCCATTTTTCACCCCAATCTGCTTCATAATTTCGGTTATCGTGATTTCCAGCACCCGAAACCGCTACGTCATAAAATTCAGGATACGCAAAAACAGCTCTTGTAGAAGCAAACCCACCACCAGAATGTCCCCAAATACCGACACGATCAATGTCCATTCCTTGGTACTGTTTTGCCAATTGTTTGATAGCCGTTATATTGTCTAATAAACCATTATCTCCCATATTGCCATAATATGCATCATGAAACGACTTGGAACGCATTGGCGTTCCCATTGCATCTACAGCAACTACCACAAAACCCAATTCGGCAACAGCCTGAAAATCTCGCCATACAGCCCTAAACCCATAATTACCAACACTTCCAGCCTGTGGGCCAGGGTATATGTAATTTAATACAGGATACTTTTTAGTTGCGTCATAATGACTCGGCAAACACATAATCCCATAGAGGTCTGTTTTTTCGTCTCGTGCTTTTACCGAAAACTCAACCGGTTTTTGCCAGTTTTTTGCTTCTAAGGCAGTAATGTCTGCAGTTTCTAAATCCATTAACTTTTCGCCAGTATTGTTTCGTAACACAGCAATCGGTGGTGTCGTTGTTGTGGAATATGTATCAACAAAAGTATTGAAACCTGCATCAAATTTTACAGTATGCGTTCCTTTCTCAGGGGTTAAATTGTTGAGGTTTGATCCATTAAAATTTACTTTATAAAGATAATTGTGATACGGGTTTCCTGCTTCTTTTCCGCCAGCGGTAAAATAGATTTGCTTATTTTTTTGATCAACATTTTTAATTTGTTTTACAATCCAATTTCCAGAAGTAATTTTATTTTTTAGTTTTTTGGTGGTCAAATCATACAAGTATAAATGTCCCCAATTCGTTTTTTCTGAATACCATATGAATTCGTTGGAATCGAACAAAACGCGCCAGTTTTCTGCATTGACTCCGGATTCATAATAGGTAGTTACTGCTTCTTTATGTATGGCTTTTACAACGCCTGTTTTTGTATCGGCTATTTGTAAATGCGCTATTTTGTGATCTCTAGAGCCAGAAACAAACGCAAACTGGGTTCCTTCTTTGTTCCATTGTGCATCTAACAATTCGTTTCCTCTGCCCGCAATATGATCGGTAGTAGAACCTCTTTGAAAATCTTTTTCCATTTTTAAACGCACTATTTTTGGTGTGTTCCCAAGATGAATAATCACGCGCTCGATTGTAAATATTTTATCATCTCCTGGCAATGGATGTTTCCATGCTTCCAACCTTGGATGTCCAACATTACTAGACGTTAAATACATCATGCCAACACCCCTTGCATCTTGCTGAAAGGTGGCAATTTTATCTGAATTTGGCGACCATTTTAAGACCGCACCATCGCTCTTAATCCAGCCGGCATTGTTGGTTGCGTAGCCATAATCTTGTTTCCCATCAAAGGTGATTTGTGTTCTTTTATCAGAATCCAAATCACGAATCCAAAGATTGAAATTCTCAATGTATGCCGCCAATTTTCCATTGGGTGCAACATGCTCGTTACGACCTAATTTTCTTGTTTTTGTAGTTTTTTTCGAAAGCAAATAATCGCTTAAAGTACAGGCATATTTTTGTCTGCTTGCCGTAAAATAGAGTGTTTTTAAATCGTCAGAAAAAGAAACATTGTAAATGGGTAAATCGGAAGCAGTTACTTCTTTATCGAATTCGTTAGACAATGCATCTGCTAATTTTTGATGCTCAAAAGCGGTTGTTTTCGTTTTTGAAACGGCATCCACCAAAAGAAACTGCGTCCCGTTTTCATTTGTGGTATTGTAGACTAGTTTATTTTCTCCTATAAAATTACTTCCCGAAACTTGGTTGTACACCAAACCGTATAAACTTCGGTCCATATGTGCTGCCGCCTTTTCATAATCTGCAATTGTAAATTGTTTTGGTGCTTGTTGATCGGCGCAACCGAAGATCAAGATTGAGAAAATTAATAAAGCGGTGCTTTTTAAAAATAGCGATTTCATAGCGAAAGTTTTTAAAGGTTCTTATTTTGATAATTCGGTAAAATTTTGGTAAAAATGAGGAATGGTTTCGATCCCTTTTAAGTAATTCCAAATACCAAAATGTTCGTCTGGTGAGTGAATTGCATCGGAATCTAGCCCAAAGCCCATTAAAATGGTTTTGCTTTTGAGTTCTTGTTCAAACAAAGCAACAATTGGAATAGAACCTCCACTACGTTGCGGAATCGGCGTTTTTCCGAAAGTGGTTTCATAAGCATTGCTTGCCGCTTTGTAAGCAATAGTATCAATAGGTGTTACATAGCCTTGCCCACCATGATGTGGGGTTACTTTTACTGAAACCGATTTTGGTGCGATGCTTTCAAAATGATTTTTAAACAATGCTGTAATGTCCTTCCAATCTTGGTTGGGCACCAAACGCATCGATATTTTTGCATATGCTTTGCTGGCAATTACCGTTTTTGCACCTTCTCCCATATAACCTCCCCAGATTCCGTTGACGTCTAACGTAGGGCGAATGGAATTTCGTTCGTTGGTCGAATATTCTTTTTCACCATACACATCGCCAATATCGATTGATTTTTTATAGTTTTCTACATCAAAGGGTGCTTTTGCCATTTCAGCTCTTTCTTCTAGTGATAAATCGGCTACATTATCGTAAAAACCGGGAACGGTAATGTGGTTGTTTTCATCGTGAAGGGATGCAATCATTTTAGTTAAAATATTGATGGGGTTTGCTACGGCACCTCCATACAATCCAGAATGTAAATCTCTATTCGGGCCGGTTACTTCAACTTCTACATAGCTTAAACCACGCAATCCTGTTGTAATGGACGGAATATCGTTTGCAATCATACCCGTGTCGGAAATTAAAATAACATCATTGGCTAATTTTTCTCTATTTCGAGGCACAAACCAAGACAGGCTTTCTGAGCCTACTTCTTCTTCTCCTTCAATCATAAACTTCACATTACACGGCAAGTTTCCGGTAGAAATCATGTATTCCATGGCTTTTACATGCATGTACATTTGCCCTTTGTCATCACAAGCACCTCTTGCAAAAATGGCACCTTCTGGATGAATCTCGGTTTTTTTAATCACTGGCTCAAAAGGAGGAGACGTCCACAATTCAATTGGATCTGCGGGTTGCACATCATAATGACCATACACCAACACGGTTGGCAAGTTGGGGTCGATGATTTTTTCGGCATAAATAATTGGATATCCAGGAGTTTCGCAAAGCTCTACGTTATCGCAACCTGCTTTTTCTAAACTTTTTTTAACAAAGTCTGCGGTGTTTAATACGTCTTGGTTGTAGGCAGAATCGGCGCTAACAGAAGGAATCTTTAACAATTCGATGAGTTCGTCGATAAAACGATTTTTGTGATTTTCTATATATGTAGTAACGTCTTTCATGTCTAAAATTTTTATGTATCAAAAATAGAAAAATAATAATGAACTTCTTTGCAGTTTGCAAGTATTGTTTATATTTGCACCCCGAGAATATCGGGAGCAATTGCAGGCGTGGTGGAATTGGTAGACACGCTAGACTTAGGATCTAGTGCCGCGAGGTGTGAGAGTTCGAGTCTCTCCGCCTGTACAACACAAAACCTCAACATCATGATTATCATGAAGTTGAGGTTTTTTTTTATTTTAAAATCTGTCGATTATTGTACGATAAAAATTCAATAGCCACAAAAATAGGGTTATTCTTAACCTATACTTCTTGCATTTGCTGCATCAATGGGTGTGCTAATCATTGAGGTTGCTGCGATTGCAATTTCGGTTACATTAAATGCTGCAGCTTTTCATCTTCAAAACTTAAAATTGTACTCAAACCCTTTTAATCAAAGCTATACCATAGAAAGTATTACTCCCGTACTACTTGAAGAAAATAGAGAATTGCGAATTGAAAATAAATTGCTGCTTAAAAGTAGTGACGCGTAAATTATAAATTATTTTTTCTCAACCTATCTCAACCTTTTTTAATCCTTCAATAAATATCAAAAACTTTGGCAATAATTAATTTGGGCAAGTTATGGGCTAATTGCTTTCTGTAAAATGAATACATTTGATTTCCAAATAGTTATAATTAAATGAAAAGATGCCCAAAATGTAAGTCACAATCAAAAAAAAGAATGAAAAGAAAAGGTTTTTCTCGCTTTATTATTGGTTCAAGAGCTTATAGTTGCGATCATTGCAATGTTCGGTATCTTTGGTTTTCGTTGCTAGATTTCACAATTTAAAGAAATTAAAATTATCCAAGTTTTATGATTTCTTTTTAGTTAAAAAATAATACATTAAATTAGTTTTTATATGCAACTTATTGTTTAAATTTGAATGATTCTTCTGCAGTTTTTCATTACAGACACAATCGGGGGATTTTGATTTGAAACGAAAGCTAAACTTCTGCAGGAGATCTTTTACAAAGAATCCTTCATTCAATGCCTAATTCTGTCTTCCAATTGTTGCAGTAATTTCCACTTCACCCGCCTCAGGGAGCATATGATACTCCAATAAAGAATTTTTTAAATGCAGGCAAATAATTAACATAGTTAGAAACTTGATGAGTCTTCATAAATTTCATACCTTGTTTTTTAAATAAATTTAATTTATATGAAAGCAATTGTTTGCAATCAGTTTGGGCAACCAAATACCCTACAATACCAAGATGTACAGCCTCCAAGTCCCAAAGAAAATGAAATTTTAATCGCAGTAAAAGCGTGCAGTGTTAACTTTCCAGACACCTTAATTATTCAAGGAAAATATCAATTTCGACCTCCGTTTCCTTTTTCACCTGGAAGTGATGTCGCAGGTATTGTATTGCAAGTTGGCAAGCAGGGATCTCCATTTAAAGTAGGAGATGCCGTTGTTGGTTTTGTTCCATTTGGTGGGTTTGCAGAACAGGTTCTCATAAAAACATCCGATTGTTTTCCAAAACCAAAAGGAATGACGATGGTAAACGCTGCTGCATTTTTGTTGGCCTATGGTACATCTTATCATGCGCTAAAAGATAGAGCAAATCTACAAAAAGGTGAAACTGTTTTAGTTTTAGGTGCTTCTGGTGGCGTGGGTTTAACAGCTGTAGAGTTGGCAAAATTAATGGGAGCTAAAGTAATTGCTGCTGCATCAACAAAAGAGAAATTAGATTTGTGTCAACAATTTGGTGCTGATGAATTGTTAAACTATACAGATGAAAATCTAAAAGACCGTGTCAAGGAATTGACTAATGGTAAAGGTGTAGATGTTATTTATGATCCTGTTGGAGGTCATTTTTCTGAAGCTGCTTTAAGAGCAATTGCTTGGAATGGAAGGCATTTGGTTGTTGGTTTTGCAAATGGAGAAATTCCTAAGATTCCAGTGAATCTGACTTTGCTAAAAGGCGCAAGTATTGTGGGTGTTTTTTGGGGTGCTTTTGCACAAAAAGAACCTCAAAAGAGTTTGGCTAATATACATCAACTCCTCACGTGGTTTTCTAAAGGGAAAATAAACCCTCATATCGACAAAACCTACTCCTTACAAGACGCTCCAAAAGCCTTGGAAGACATGATACATCGAAAAGTAAAAGGGAAGATTGTAATAGATTTGGAACTTTAAGACTTTGGTGTTATATAGATCTCCTTATAATCTAAAGTTTTTTCGGCGTTTAGAAACAAATGATTTGCTTCTTTAGGAAGCGCCGTTAATTTGCGTTTTGTTAAATCCATCCAAGCACCATACACTTTTATAACGGCAGCCAATTCTCCAGCTTCATTAAAAACTTCATGCATCAATTTCCAACGCTTATTCTTGGAAGATACCCCTGCCAATAATATGTTTACCGTGATGTTTTCTCCCAAATGAATTTCTTTTCTAAAAGAAGTTTCTTCAGTAAATAAAATAGGCCCCACATTGTGTTTTGTAAATTCTTGGATCGAAAAATTGTGCTCCGAAAAATAACGAATCCTTACTTCCGCAGCATACTCATTGTATGCGGTATGTCGCATGTGTCTATTGGGGTCAAAGTCAGACCATTTAGTTGCAAATTTTACTTTAAAACTCATTTTTTTTAATTTTTAACATCCAATGCATCGCGCAGCGTATTTCCTAACAGCATAAAAGCCATTACCAAACTCATAATTGCTAAACCAGGAATAAGTGCCAAAAAAGGCTTTCCTAAGATAATATAATTATAGTGATTCTTAATCATTGCACCCCATGAAGGAGTAGGGGGTTGTGCACCAATACCAAGAAAACTTAAGCCACTTTCTATTAAAATAGCTCCTGCAAAGTTTGCTGCAGAAATTACAATAATTGGTGCCATAATATTGGGTAAAATATGGCGAAAAATAATTCTGAAATCAGAAAAACCCAGTGCTTTTGCAGCTTCTACATATTGTTGTTGTTTCATGGTGATTACCTGTCCCCGAACAACTCGGGCAACTTCTACCCACATGGTGAGCCCGACCGCAATAAAAACTTGCCAAACCCCTTTTCCTAGCGCTAAGGTGATTGCAATGACCAACAATAATGTTGGTATAGACCAGGTAATATTGATGATCCACATGATAAATGCATCTAGTTTTCCACCAAAATAGCCTCCAATGGCTCCGATAAAGATACCAATAAAAAGAGAAATAAATACCGCTATAAAACCGATAGAAAATGAAATTCTTGTACCAATTAATAAGCGACTCAATAGATCTCTACCATATTTGTCAGTTCCGAAATAAAAAGTGCGTTGTTTGATATAAGTTTCGGGTTTATTGTGAATGGCGGAAAGCGGGTATTCCTTTAGGATTCCATCCGCATATTTTATAATTTCTAAATTTTTGCCTTTTATTTTGTAAGATAAAATCGGAACTTCTGTTCCAGTATCTTTGTTTCCGTGGATTAAAAAATCTAGCAAAGATGTTTCCTTTTTGTCATTTGAAGGAATCGTTAACATGTCCACTTTAAAGCCCGGTGGTTTTGAGTGAATCTCTAAATGCATCTGATTGGCAAAATTGCTATTGTCTGGAGCCAAAGGATAGCAGAATACAGCGACAAACCCACAAAAAAGAATGAAACATAAACTAATCATTCCCACCTTGTTTTGTTTGAATTTTTTAAACGCTAACTGAGAAAGTGATTTTGATTGTTGGAGCATATAAATACAAAAATAGAAAATCGAACACCTTTTGCAAGCATATTCGATTTTTATATTTTAGGAATGTAAAAAAAATTAGTTTTTTACGACGGTATTCTTAGACCTCATTTTTAATTCACTCAGCACATTTAATGCTTCTGCCACATATAAATCTTTTGATAAATTTTTGTGCCAGTAAGCTCTTTTATCGGTTAGTGTACTGTCTTTTTTTAGTAAAGGAAGTTCATATTTTGGAGAGGTAAAGCTTAGTTTAGAATCAAACTTAAAGATTTCTTTAAAGCGTGCTACTTCCTTTTCTTTGACTTCGCTATCTTTTACGAAATGTTTGTAATTTAAAGAATAGTTCGTATCCTCTTGGTTCTCTTTTAACCATTTTGCATATTCGTTAATCATTTGAAACCGCTCATTGTCAGCAATTCGCTCTTTACTATCGTATACCACATTTGCAAAGTTGTCATAAGAGTCAGTTGTTGTATATTTTGCTTGTGGTACTTTGTCCCAAACCAATGCACCGTCCATGTCACGCTCTCCAAATTTCATATAGCTGAACCTACTTGGCATAGCAATGTCTGAATAAACACCTTCTATTTGAGTAGAGCCCCCATTAATTCTGTAAAATTTTTGAATTGTCATTTTAATAGCACCCAAGTCGGCTTCATAATTTGGATAAAAATTATTGATAGGAATGACACTTTGTACGGTTCCCTTTCCATAGGTTTGGTTGCCTCCAATAATAATAGCCCTTTTGTAATCTTGCATGGCAGCGGCAAAAATTTCTGATGCGGATGCAGAAAGCTCATTCACCAAGATAACTACAGCTCCTTCCCATTGTGTTTTTTTGTTGGTATCACTTTTTACCATCGGTTTTTCACCTCTATATTTTACTTGTACCACTGGGCCTTCATCGATAAACAAACCGGAGATTTCAATGGCAGTTTTCAAAGATCCTCCTCCGTTATTTCTTAAATCAATTAACAAACCATCTACGCCTTCCTTTTTTAGTCGCTCAATTTCTTGTTCCATATCTTTGGCCGAATCTCTATAATTGGCATCATCAAAACTGATGTAAAACCTTGGTAAATCAATCAAGCCATATTTCTTTCCATTCTTTTCTACGATTGTTGACTTTACAAAGGTTTCTTCTAATTCTACCACATCTCTAATAATAGAAATTATTTTTGTAGAACCATCCATTTTTTTCTTGACAGTCAATCGAACCTCAGTACCTTTCTTTCCTTTGATAAATTTAATGGCGTCGTCCAAACGCATTCCTACAATATCTAGAGGTTCTTCAATGCCTTGTGCTACTTCTAAAATTGTATCTCCAGCTTCCAATTCTCCTTGTTTCCAGGCAGGTCCGCCAGAAATGAGTTCTGAAACTTCGGTATAAATTCCTTTTTTGAACAACCGTGCACCAATGCCTTCTAGTTTTCCAGACATGTCTTGGTCAAAACGCTCTTTGATTCTTGGCGCCATGTAGGTGGTATGCGGGTCAAAAGCACCTACTACACTATTTAAAAAAGTAGAAAACCAATCTTCATGTTCCAATTCTTCGATACGAAGGTATAAGTCGTTCATGGTTTTTAGCACCTCTGAACGTGCTTCAATTTCTAAAGTTGTAAAAGTTTTTGTTTTAAAAGTGGGGTCTTTTTTAAGTTTGTCTTTTTGTAAATCTTGTTGTTCTTGAATTCTACTTAACACGTTTAATTTCATTTGTTTGCGCCAGTAGTCAATCAATTCGTTATTATTCATTGCAAACGGAATCATCTCGAAATCCATATTGATGGTTTCGTCTTTTTTATAATTGAAAGGTGCTTTTAAAAGCGCCCCATAATACGATTTTGCATTTTTCACTTTCTCTAAAAAACGATCATATACCAAGTTGTAAAAAGTAAGATCGTTGTCTTTTAGTTGATTGTCAATTTCATATTTGTACTGAGAGAATTCTTTTAAATCTTCTTGTGTGAAATAGCGTTTGCTAGGATCTAAGCCGTCTATAAACCCTTTGTAAACCATTTCAGAAAAATCATCATTCAAGTCCTTTTCAACAAAATGCCCTCGGGTCAAAATATTTTTTAAAACATAGATTAGTACCTTATCTTTTTCAGGATCCGTCGTTTTTTTAGTTGCTGTTGCAAAAGAGGTAAAGCTATTCGAAAAAAGAAAAAGTATTAAAAGTGAAGTGTAAATCTTACGTCTTGTTGTCATAAATCTGGGGGTCGTGTTATTTTTGTATTTTATTGTACTCTAAATATAATCCTAAAATAATGATTCCTACTTGTTTTAGAATCATTAATAACAAATTTACGGATAAATAAATCCATAAATTCTTTATAAAATGTTAAATTGGTATTCACTTTTTTTGAATTACATTTGTTATATAAATCAGAATTATGCAAAAAAAGCCTTTAATTTTAATTACAAATGATGATGGAATTACCGCGCCAGGAATCCGTGCTTTAATTAAAATCATGAATAAAATTGGAGACGTCGTTGTAGTAGCACCAGACAGTCCGCAAAGTGGAATGGGGCATGCAATTACCATAGACAATGTATTGCATTGCAATCCGATTACGATTGATGACGGACCTCAATTAGAATATACTTGTTCAGGGACACCGGCTGATTGTGTTAAAATGGCAGTAAGTGAAATTTTAAATAGAAAACCAGATTTATGTGTTTCCGGAATCAACCACGGTTCAAATTCATCCATCAATGTCATTTACTCCGGAACTATGAGTGCTGCTGTAGAAGCGGGTATTGAAGGAATTCCTGCTATTGGTTTTTCATTGTTAGATTTTAAATGGCATGCAGATTTTCAGTCTTCAGAGAAATTTGTAACAAAAATTACAGAGAATGCTCTGTTGAATGGAATTCCAGAAGGAATTGTATTGAATGTGAACATTCCAAATTTAAAAGAAGATGCTATTAAAGGCATTAAAATTTGTAGACAAGCAAATGGATATTGGAAAGAAAATTTTGACAAACGAAAAAGTCCATTTGGAAAAGAATATTATTGGCTTTCAGGCGAGTTTATTAATAAAGATAAAGGACAAGACACCGATGTTTATGCATTAGAAAACGGGTATATTTCTGTAGTTCCAGTCCAGTTTGACCTTACCGCACATCATATGATCCAAAAACTAAATGAATGGGAGCTATAAAAAAAGACATTTTAATTGGCGTATTAGTTGCGTTATTTGCCACATTTGGAGGTATCTATCTATATTTAGAGTATTTTTCTCGATATGAATTTAATGAAACACTCCAGTTAATTAAAAAAGGGAATTTGTTTGGTAAAGTATTGTCTTTAGCAGCAGTGTCAAATCTTTTTGTTTTTTTTGTTTTTATTAAAAAGAAACAAGACAACAGGGCAAAAGGCGTTTTATTGGCAACTATTTTAATCGCTTTAACCACATTGGTGCTTAAAATTATTTAAATGAAATATTATATTATAGCAGGGGAAGCTTCAGGAGATTTGCATGGCGCAAATTTGATGAAACAACTTTATATAGAAGACCCAAAAGCTGAAATCCGTTTTTGGGGTGGAGATCTCATGGAGGCAGTTGGAGGGACTTTAGTCACCCATTTCAAAGAACGTGCTTTTATGGGATTCATTGAAGTTATAATGAATCTCACCAAAGTACTTGGATTTATAAAATTCTGTAAAAAAGACATTGCACAATTTCATCCAGATACCTTAATTTTTATTGATAATTCCGGCTTTAACTTGCGTGTTGCCAAATGGGCGAAAGCGCAAAATTTTAGAACAAATTACTATATTTCTCCACAAGTTTGGGCAAGTAGAGCAGGCAGGGTAAAAGACATTAAACGTGATGTAGACAAACTCTTTGTAATTCTTCCTTTTGAAAAAGAATTTTATAAAAAATACGACTATCCTGTCGAATTTGTTGGGCATCCATTGATTGATGCAATCGCTGATAGGACGCAAGTTGATGAAGTTGATTTTAGAAAAACACACGGTTTAAGTAACAAGCCAATTATTGCATTATTACCAGGGAGTAGAAAACAAGAAATCACAAAAATGCTTTCTGTGATGCTTTCTTTGAGAGACGATTTCAATGCGTATGAATTTGTAATCGCTGGTGCGCCAAGTCAGAACTTTGATTTTTACAAGCAAATTATAGGAAATCAGAATGTAGGCTTTGTCAATAATAAAACATACGATTTGTTAAGTGTTTCCTATGCAGCTCTAGTTGGCTCTGGTACAGCAACTTTAGAAACGGCTTTATTTAAAGTGCCACAAGTTGTTTGTTATAAAGGAAGTACTATTTCATATCAAATTGCAAAAAGAATCATTACCCTAAAATTTATTTCTTTGGTCAATTTAATCATGGACAAGGAAGTCGTTAAGGAGTTAATTCAAAATGATTTTACAAAAAAGAAGTTAAAAGCAGCATGTATCAAAATTTTAGATCCAATTTATAGAGAAAAATTATTTATTGCGTATTTTGAATTAGAAAAAATCTTAGGAGGTGTCGGTGCTTCTTCAAAAGTAGCTAAAAAAATTGTTGCAGATTTAAAAGTAATATCAAGTAGGGATTAAACGCTAAAAATATCTTGATACTAATTCGTAAATTTTTACTAGCTTTATCCTGCTATGAAAAAGTTACTTCGCTATTTACCCTTCTATTTTACCGTATGCCTTATTTTAGGCATTTGTCTTCAATATTATTTAAAGATATGGAAGATTGACAGCATAAACCCAATATGTATACTTCTTCTTTTGTTAGGATTTCTTTTTGCTTTTAGAAATAAAATCATCCATACCGTAAACACTGTCTTTCTTTTGGTTTTTTTAGGAATTTGCACCGTGTACTTTACGAATGATAAGAATTATGAAGCGCATTACCAGCATAAAATCACAAATAATTCGAGCGCCGTTTTAACGATTTCTAAAGTATTAAAGGAAAGTGTTTATTCCTATAAATATGTCGCTCAAGTTTCTCAAGTTGATGGTGTTTTTTCGCGTGGAAACGTATTGCTTAGTTTAGAGAAAGACAGCCTAAAAAAGACGTTTACTGTTGATGACTCCATTTATTTTGTTATCTGCAGATTTTAAGTCCCTTAAACCCTCTTTAAACCCACATCAATTCAATTACAAACAATATTTAGCAAGGCAGGGTATTCATCAACAAGTATTTCTTAAAAAAGGAAGCTATAAGTTTCTTGGAAAAGGACGTTCTTCTTTGCGAGGACTTTCTGCAAAAATTCGTTCTAAAATTAATGTAGCACTCCAAAAACACCCGTTTAGTAAAAATGCCTTAGGGGTTATGAACGCGCTCTTGCTTGGGCAAAGACACGACATTTCAAACGAGTTACGAAATGATTATGTAAATGCGGGTGCCATTCATATTTTAGCCGTCTCGGGATTGCATGTGGGAATTCTTTTACTATTCCTTAATTTTTTATTAAAACCAATAGAAAGGATTCAACATGGTCAATTGATCAAAATGATCTTAGTGGTTGGGTTGCTTTGGTTTTTCGCACTCATTGCAGGTGGTTCGGCCTCTGTGGTTAGAGCCGTCACCATGTTTAGTTTTGTGGCAGTTGGTCTTTCGTTTAAGAGACGTAAAACAACTACCTTTTCATTGATTTCTTCTGCATTTTTGCTACTTCTTGTCAAACCAATGTTATTGTTTGATGTTGGCTTTCAGTTAAGCTATTTGGCAGTTTTTGGAATTGTTTGGGTGCAACCCAAATTAGCAAATCTATTTAAATTTAAGTATTGGTTTTTCCGGAAAATATGGAGTTTATGTACCGTTTCCGTTGCTGCACAAATGGGGGTTTTTCCCTTGAGTTTATATTATTTTCATCAATTTCCAGGATTGTTTTTCTTGTCAAATATATTAATCATTCCTTTTTTAGGGGCTATTTTAATGGGTGTAATTTTCGTTATTATACTTTCACTTTCAAATATGTTACCCAATTATATAGCTGTTTTTTATAACGGAATTATTGAATTTTTAAATACATTAATTCATTGGATTTCTTCCAAAGAAGCTTTTTTCTTTCAAGGAATTTCAATGTCTTTTTTAGGAATGCTTGCCAGTTACCTTTTTATGATTGCATTGTTTCAGGTTTGCGTAAAATTCAATGCAAAAAACATGGGTTATTTTTTATTTTCTTTACTTCTTTTACAGGGAATTTTATTGTTTGAGCAAATAAAATTCGTCAGTAAAAATGAATTTATCATTTTTCATGTACCAAGAAAAAGTATTTATGGAGTACGGAAAGGTAAAGGGCTTTTTTTTAAAACAAATCAGGATATAAAATCATGGCAAGAAATAACTCAAATAGAAAATTACAGCGTAGGAGAGCAGCTTGATTTTGTAGAGCAGCAACCTGCAACAAATTATTTTAAAATTGGGAATCAATATTTTTTAATAGTGGATTCGCTTGGAGTTTACCAAGTAAAAGGATTGAAAAACCCGATAGTGATACTGCAAAATTCGCCAAAAATAAATATAGCACGATTGATTAAATTCCTATCACCAAAACAACTAATTGCCGATGGAAGCTCGTATACTTCCTTTGTTAGAAAATGGGAAACAGTCTGTGTTAAAAGGAAAGTCCCTTTTTATTTTACGGGAGATAAGGGAGCGTATATTTTAAAATAGCAAACAGTCTGTTTATTCAATAAATTCGTACACAAAGGAATTACTGTATTTTGTGAAATCTTCCTTGCTATTAATTTTTTTGTATTCATCTCCTTTAAAAAGTTTTAAATACACCTCTAATTGTCTTGGTGTTTGATACCCTTTTAATGGGGCAACTAAATCTGCATTTTCATTTAAAAAAACAATTGTTGGAAACGCTCTAACGCCAAGTACTTTTGCCAATTGGTGTGCCGAATTTCTTCTTTTTGCCTTTTTAGGATTGTAATTTGGGTTTTCATAAAGCTTGCCCTTAAAGGTTAAAACCTCATTTCCTTCTGCATTAAACTTTACGGCATAGTAATGTGCATTGATATATTTGGCAACACTGTTGTTTCCAAAAGTGTTTTTGTCCAACATTTTACAAGGACCACACCAAACAGTATACATGTCTATTAAAATTTTTTTAGGCGTCTTTTTTTGAAGTTCGACTGCCTTTTCTAAAGAAATCCAATTGATTTTTTCTTGCGCTTTTAATGATAGCGTTGTGAGTGTTGCAATTGCAAAAATAAAAATTATTTTTTTCGTCATAAGTATCGTATGGTAAAAAGTACTTCAAAGATATAAAAAAAGAAGAGCGTTGAAAAAGGAACGCTCTTCTGGTATTGTGTATTGTTGAGGTGTATTATGCAGCTACATCTTCATTATCTTCAGCACCATGGGTTAATTTTTTTAGCTTTTTAATTAATAAAAGAAGTAATACACCAAAAGCTACAGTAAATATTGTTAACCATTTAAAGGTGGTATACTCTGTTTCACTTTGTTGCTCTTCTAAAACAAAAGAGATATTATAATCTTTTCCATCTCCTTTGTTTTCTGTTACTTGAGCTTTATCCTTATCTTTTTCAAAAAGTATTTTTGCATGGTAAGGATTTGAAATTCCAATTTTTCTTTCTGTTAATGTTTCTAGCAACTCTATTGTATTACTGTCTTCATTAAGTGACAATGCAAACAAGCTATTAAGTTGTCTGTCTGACTTTAATTCTTTGTAAGCCACTTTTCCTCCGTCTACATATACTTTTGCTTTGATGCTGAAGTTTTTGTCCTCGTTTATAGGATAGTCAAATATTTTTACAATGCTTTTTTGTGCATTTTTTATTTCAATTGAATCCATTTGAATGAAAGGAAATACATCTTCCTTGTTCACAATCATAGTTCCAACAAACGGTTTCAATTGAGAGTTTTCACCAATACTTCCAGCTAATTTATTCCCAAAACCTGTTGCGGCAAAATAAATACCCATCATTATAGATGCGTATTTAAGTGGTGCGAGCTTTGTGATAAATGATAATGCAACTGGAGATGTACATAGTTCTCCAATTGTATGGAACAAATAGGCAAGAAAAACCCACGTCATAGCAGCTTTACCAAATACTTCAGAACTCGCTTCTTGTGAAGCAAACATCATAAAAACATATCCAAGCCCCATTATTATTGTACCAATAGCCATTTTAAAAAGCGAAGAAGATTCTTTCCCTTTTTTCTTCCACCAAATCCAAAAACCACCAATAATTGTTCCAAAAATAATTATATAACCTGCATTTAATGATTGAAATACAGCAGCAGGAATTTCTTCAAGCCAACTAAAACCTGTAGATCTATCCACTTTTGCATCTGTATATAGATTCATTAACCCACCAGCTTGTTCAAACGCTCCCCAGAAAACAACAACAATTAAAAACGAAATTAAAAGCACAATGACTCTATCTTTTTCAATCTTATTTAAAGGTTTTTTTGCAGCTTCTCTTTCTTGTTTAGATACTTTGTTTCCACCAGAGAACTCTCCAACTCCTTCTAGAAATTTCTGTCCCCAAAAAAACACAGCTTGTCCAATTAACATACCAAAACCTGCCAGGCCAAATCCATAATGCCATCCATAATAATAGGCAACCAATCCAACGGTAATACTTGCTAAAAAAGCACCAATATTAATTCCTATATAAAAAATCGTGAATCCGCTATCTCTTCTAGTGTCTCCTTTTTTATAGAGACCACCAACCATTGTTGAAATATTTGGCTTTAAGCCACCAACTCCTAATATGATTAATATAAGTCCTGTAAAAAAAGCCCAATCTTCTGGAATTGCTAAAATTCCATGACCAAAACAAAGTAGTAATCCACCAAGCATCACAGTCTTTTTTTGACCTAAAAATTTATCAGCAATCCAACCCCCGGGGATTGATGCAACATACACCAGCATGGTATACCAACCATACAGTATTAGAGCGTCTTTATTGGTCCATCCTAATCCTGGATCGATCGCTGTAGCAGAACTCGCTACATATAGAACTAAAATACCTCTCATTCCATAATAGGAAAATCGTTCCCACATTTCTGTAAAAAATAATACATAAAGCCCAACGGGATGCCCAAATAATTCTTTTTGATGTGGTAATTTTGCGGTATTGTTCATGTTTTATCCTTTTATTTTAGTTGATTTCTCTGATTTATTAATTAAATGCGTTTCTACAAAATTTGTCATTTTGGTGTACAAATTAAGACGCATGTTTTTTCCTTTGTAAATTCCGTGTGTTCGGTCTGGTACAATAAACATATCAAACTGTTTGTTGGCTTCGATCAACGAATTGATCATTCGGTAACTGTTTTGAACGTGTACATTGTCATCACCAGTACCATGGACCAATAAGTAATTTCCTTTTAATTTGTCTGCATAATTTACAGGTGAATTGTCATCATACCCTCCAGGGTTTTCTTGCGGAGTTCTTAAAAAACGTTCTGTATAAACGGTATCGTAAAAACGCCAAGAAGTTACAGGAGCAACCGCAATTGCAGTAGTAAAGATATCACTTCCTTTTAACAATGAATTGGTGCTCATATGCCCACCAAAAGACCAGCCCCAAATACCAATATTAGCAGCATCTATATAAGAGCGCTCTGCTATTTTTTTTGCTGCGGCAATCTGATCTTCAGTTTCATATTTTACCAAATTTAGGTAAGTAGATTTTTTAAATTCACTCCCTTTAAAGCCCGTTCCACGTCCATCTACACAAACCACAATCATTCCTTTTTGGGCCAACATATTGTGCCAGTAATCATTGCTGCCATTCCAGCGATTGGCAACTTGTTGAGAACCTGGACCCGAATATTGAAACATAAATAATGGGTATTTTTTATTTTCATCAAAATCTGCGGGTTTTATCATCCACATATTCAGCTCATTGCCATTAATTTCAATGGTCGAAAATTCTTTCGGACTCATTTTGTATTCAGACAACTCTTCTTTCAATTCGACATTGTCTTTAATCACTTTGAGCATTTCGCCCTCTGCACTGTACAATGAATAAATAGGAGGAATTTCAGCAGAAGAATAGGTGTTGATGAAGTAGTTGAGGTTTGTGCTAAACGAGGCGGTATTTGTTCCTTCCTTATTACTAAGTAATTTTTTATTGTTTCCATCTAAGTCAATAGAATAAACGCCTCTGTTGGTAGAGCCATTTTCGACAGATTGATAATAAATTGTTTTTTTGTCTTTATTGAAGCCATAATAGTTGGTCACTTCCCAATTTCCTGAAGTGATTTGATTGATCCGTTTTCCAG